>Ga0224507_10000112_pt1 | contig 29751 bp, 38 predicted proteins | sample SF_Jan12_sed_USG_3_FD_170159 | JGI IMG/M metagenome (GOLD analysis project Ga0224507, IMG submission 170159) | Sediment microbial communities from San Francisco Bay, California, United States - SF_Jan12_sed_USGS_13 | ecosystem: Environmental > Aquatic > Marine > Sediment | place: USA... | reverse complement strand
GAACGCCTGAAAGCAACCTATGAAGGCTCCACGAATTCGAAGAAGAAAAGAAAAGAAAAAATCTTGACCGGAGATCCTTCCTTATTTCCTCATTATGATGATCTCGTACGTTGTCCTCACTGCCCCGGAGCGTATGCCAATGAGATCACTAAATTTGTTGGATTCCGGGGTCATTTAGATACGTTCGAACATCCAAAAGGTGGAATGGTCGAACTAGCCATGTTGGACATGAAAGGAGAGGAATATCCAGGTGAAGTCCATCCAGAACCAATCGTTCCCGTGACTAACATCAACCGTGATAACTTGATGCGCTTAACGGGCAGGACACGTGAGGAATTGGGGAGGCGCTTTTACCTTGGAATCTTAGGGTATGAGGTCGCAGTCCTTACCTTATTATTCACGCTGTACGGGATGGGTCACGAAAACGTGATGGTCTTGATGCCTCGAGGGGTCGGTAAAACTTACATGGAAGACTGGGAAAATGCGTTTGACATGAAACATCAATATAAAAACATATTACTCTTATCCGAATCGGATGCGATGCTGAAAGTAGGTAATTGGATTTACACGTGGGCTTTCAATAACGATTATCTTAAAGATTCGTCGAAAAACTCACGACAATCCTCCTACCAGCATTTCACGCTCAAGAATGGAGCTCAAATGGATTTATACCGTTTCATGGACAAAAAAACGGTGGGAATACATGACGTCAAGATCGTAGGTGATGATATCATTAACCTCGATTGGAAAAATAGGCCGTCGGATAACCGGAGGGCAATCGAGCACTGGCATTCTAACCTGAACATGATGATCAGGATCGGGCTCGAAATCTTCGGAACTCGAAAATTTGAGGGTGATCCATTACAACATCTAATGGAAACGATCGAAGATCTTGTCATCATCAAGCTTTCACCCTTCATTCAATGCACGCATGAGAACAAGAATTCCCAAGGTACGTTTGACCCGTGCCACGTCTGCCGTGATCTCTGCCTGCTCGCTCCTGAACTTCACTCGTATGAAGAATACATGGACAAGATGGAAGAAAACTATGAATCATGGTACTCGGAACAAATGCAAGATCCCCACGCTAAGGCGGGTGGAATGGTCGAAGAAGATGACATACTTTACATCCAACGCCCCTTCTTTCCAGAAGCTCGAATGATTTGTATAAGTGTTGACGTGGCAGAAGAATGGGAGGATTCTACGACATCTGACATGTCTGCCGTTGTATCATGCGTGATGACTTCAGAACAAGATGAGCGCAAGAAACATCACAGGAAGTTCACGTTTTATAAGGCAAATGTAAGCAGGATGCCTTTTCGGAACACGAAAGATAAAAAAGGAAAGATGCACAGGGGTCTCATAGAAACGATCGATGAGCACGTGAAATATGCCCAATTGAATTATCCTAACATTCCACTCATCATTGCGATCGAACGGAATGGTCCGGGCATCATTTTGATAAATCAAATACTCCGGGAACAATGGCCGTGGATGAAACGGATCATTGCGGACAAGGGACAAGCCGTGAAATGGACGAAGGAAGGTCGAGCTAATATTCCACTGGGGATCAAGCACCAAAAAGAAAAAACACCGAGAATATTTAGCGAATTGCGCCATTCAATCAAGGAACATCAAACGAGGTTCACGTTCAACTTGGAAGATACGGTCTTTATGACGCAGGTCTTGACCTTTCCAAAGGGCAAGCATGATGATGGACCTGATGCGGGAGGAATGGGTAAAGACGAACTCAATAGGCGATGGGTGGAAAAGAAAGATCCGATCTTAAAGGAAACGGAACGTGAGAAGAAAGAAAGAGAGCGGACCCAGAACTCATTCAATAAACTAGCACGACCGTGGGAAACCGTCCAGAGAAATGCGTCCGAACGAAATAGGAGGAACCAGCAATTCAAGAGGAACATGGGATATTAATTTAAATATAATAATGAATTATCATTAAATAAAATAAAATTACATTTTTAAATGAAAGAGGAATGAAAAAAATGGAAGCATATAAGATAAGAACGAGGCTTCAGGAGTTATTGGAAGCATTTGATAAAGATTATATAAAAGAATGTTTTGAGGAAGGGATCAAGATGAAAGTATTTGGAGGAAAACTCGTACAGAATTACCAGTATGTTCACGAAGGATGGATATACACGATCTCCCGTCAACCGAACATCCAAATGCCTGAATTTAGGAGCGTGATTGGATCGTGACCGAATCAAACCCAAAAAAAGAAATGACTGATGAGGAATATTTGATTTGGTCAATTAAATCACTACAAGAAACACACGATCATGCCCTTGAAGTTTCTAAGGTGTTACAACAAGAGATCGAAGTCTTGAGGGAGGACATGAAAGTAATCAAGTCAACTGATCTCAAGCGAGCGTGCAAGTCCGTGCACAACACAATGACGGTACAAAAACGAAAAGCTTTAAATAAGGTCAAGGATTCTTTAGTTGATTTAAAACACTGCAAGAGCATCATCCGAACCCTAAAGAAAAAATGAAAGGATACTTCTTCCAACAATGCATGCAATGCGGAGACTGGTTCGAAACCGACGCTAAATGGAAACGTACGTGCCTTGCGTGTTTCTTGAAGAAAAAACATCCCGAAACGTATAGCAAGAAGTATGAAATGAAAAAAATACGGTGTAAGGAATGTGGCGAGTCATTTGTAGACGAACCATGGAAGGATCTATGTTTCCGGTGCTGGATCGCCTTGAAACAAGAAGAAGCCTTCAATGAACGAGAAGAACGGGAACAATTCAAGTAAAGTAAAAATATATAGAAATACATTTAAATAAGTAATTCGTTTATATATAAATAGAACACGAGGTTATGAAAATTTGACTCTACCAAGAAATTGGGAAATTTCACCAATTTGGAATCGTGAAACGAGGATTGAGGGAGGTTATACTTCAGGATGTTTCATTCTTTCAAGTGATATCATACGTGAAGAATCGGTGTTGGAACAATGTATAGGATACTCCGAAGAATCGGTGTGGGAACAATGTATAGGATACTCCGAAGTAAAAAAAAACGTATTGGATCGAAAATACCCGCACTGTTGTTTCAATCAATCGTGTAATCGAGAACTCAGGTTTCAAGAAGTGTTAAATGCCATAGGTAATAACCAAATTAGATTTAATTTTTATAGTGAAATCCTTGAATATTTACAAAAACATTATTCTTTTAACCATATGACCTTATCAAAATGGAGCATGATCTTCGCTGAATATGAATTTTACAAACATATCAAGAAGGTTTGGAAGTCACCGCACGCCCGGTTGCTTTGTTGTAATTGTAACAGTTTAATGCTCTCTAAAAAACTAAGTTTCGAACAAATACTCAATAATAATAAAATATATGAAGAAATGGAGAAAAAATGGGAAGAATTGAGCTCAACTTGAACGAGAAAAATGAAACTTGCCCAATCTGCAAGAAAGGATTTCACGAACCAGGGATGTCCGGGATGATGTTCGGCGCTGGTCCGGAAAAATATCACCATTCATGCTTGATTAACAACGAATATGAAAAACTTAAAAAACGCAATGAAACGAAGGTAATGACGAACGAATTTTATTTCAAGAGATTGCAGGAATACAAGCACTGGAGGGAACTGTTGAAATGAAGTTTGAATGGTCAGGTACGGACGATCCTTTTAAATACATTGAAGAATTGAAAACAGGCGATTCTAATTCTTATCTCATAGAATATAATAAGATGGAAGAAATAAAATTGGATAAAATGATTGAAATTGATGAAAAAAAATTCACGTCTCCCCTAATAAAAATTCTGGATTTCTTCAATGAATTCTTGTTGAAATTAACGGAGTGGACGGGGGACAAGATCACGGATCTTGAAATGAAACTTTACAATAAAAAAAAAGGAAAAAAAAATGTGGGAAGGTATAATAAAAAAAGTTAGCTTGTTGGATAAGAAAGTATGGGTCTACACGAATGACGTGACAGAATTCACGTTTCCGACACCAGAGAAAGCCGAGGAAGTATTCAAGATGTTTGCCCGATTACCGTTCGAGGGTTGCGAACCGTGAACAAAGATATTGAAAGAGAAATACGAGAAATTGAACGCAGTTATCACTTAAATCTCATCCTTCGATCTGAATTGAAAGAGGATGAAGATATCATAAAAAGAATTGAAGAAGATTACATTTTAAAAATAAAAGGAGGGGAGAAAAAATGGGAGAAAAAATGAACAAGACAATAGAAACCTTGCATAAGATAAAAAAAACCATCCATGCTAATATAAGCAAGAATGCGATCGTCTTGGGAATTTTACTTTACTTGATCATATACACGATTTGGAACCTCTTGACATTCCTGCTTTCAGGAGACATTTCAATAGCAATATTTTATGGAATGTTGATCACGAATATTAACATCCCATTCGTCATCATGTTGTCAATCGTGCTCACGGGACGGTGGAAGGGAGCAATTCAAGATAACATGATGGAAAAGAAACTCGCAACAGTCGATAAAATGTTATGCCTAAAAAAACAAGAAATGGATTATGAAGTGAAACTCAAAATACAACAGATCGAACACCTGAAACTTGAAATCCAGCAATTTCACACGATCGAAGATTTGAGACAGGAACTTTCGTATTCAAACGAGATCTGGAGTTATAAATGCGTCATCGCTGCAAGAGATGGATGCGTTTCAGATGCGATCATTTCTAATAAGAATTGGAATGATTCAAATGAAGCGTTAGGTTTGCTCGATAAAAAAGAAATTGATCAATTGAAAAAGACAGTTCAAGAAACGGTTGCTAAAAAACTGGAAGAAAATGGGATTAAATAAGATCGAACAACGAGATAAAATCGTCGTTCAAAAAATTAAAGAAAAAAGGAAAATCGGCTGGACGTGCATCACGTGCAATGGAAGATATCCACTAGATCAATTTTTTTGTCCGCAATGTAATAGGAGGAAAGAACGATGATACGAGAATGGGAGAGAATACCTGAACAATGCATAGTAACTCGCTTTCCGATGCATTTAGACATCGAATTAACGAATAATTGTAATTTGAATTGTGAAATGTGTCCATTTCACGGTCCTAATAAGGTTGATTCAAGAAAAGGGCAAATGATGGATTTTAAACTCTATAAGAAAATCATCGACGAAGGATCTGAAAAAGGGCTGGTCTCCGTCAAACTCAATTATGGTGGCGAACCACTCCTTTATTCGAGGTTAATAGAAGCGATCCGATATGCCAAGGAAAAAAAACTGGAGGTACAATTAAATACAAACGGCACGTTATTAAATGCCTTGATGTGTCTTGAGTTATTATACTCTAGATTAGACCTATTAATTTTAACGGATTATGATATTGAATCCCAACATTCAAATCTAACGACTTTAAATTTATTGAGGGATGCCAACGATAAACACTTGAGGATTCGAGTCAAGACCAACCATCCAGAAAAATGGCTTGGAACATGTGATGAAATCGTAGAAAATAAATATCATGATTATTGTAATTTACATGAAGTATTTAAACCTTCAAAATATAAGTGCACGCAACCGTGGCAACGTTTTCTGGTCCTGGTTAATGGCACGGTTTATAATTGTTCGTGTGGTCTCGTGATGGATGATAAAATAATAGGAAATGCGTGGAAACAATCATTGGAAGATTTATGGCACTATAAACCCATGAAATTTCTACGATACGCTCATGAAAATGGCGAGTCGCATTTAATACGTCAATGTAGGATGTGTCCTGCGAGAAATGAATTTATCAAGAGAGTAAAATGAAATGAAAGAGGATTTAAGAGAATAGGTTGATCATGAGTTAAAGTTTTAGGAATTGGGTTTGCAGGATATATTGGGAGCGTTCTTACCGATCATTTTCTTTCAGGAGGACACGAAGTGATCGTGTTAGACTTGTTAAAAAGGGGTTCTGATGGGATCTCTCAGCATTTTTCTAATCCTCATTTTACCTTAATAAATGGCGATTTTACCACTGATTTATTAAAATTTACGTTAAAGGCATTTGAACCCGATGTCGTGATCCATCTGGCCGCAATCGTGGGAGATCCTGCGTGTGCTCGTGAGCCCGACCTTGCCACGAAAACGAACGTTGAAGGAACTAAATGGGTCGTTGACTGTTGTAATGAATACGATTTGGACCTATTTTTTGCTTCAACATGTTCCGTGTACGGATCGAATGAAGAGACTTGCGACGAGCTCACGGATCCAAATCCCCTTTCTCATTATGCCCGCACGAAATTAAGTGCTGAACGTTACATTCAGGATCACTCCAGAAATGGCATCATCTTTCGGTTTGGAACGATGCATGGGGTTTCCCCTCAGATGCGATATGATTTAGTCGTGAACCGCCTTGCTCGTGATGCTTCCATTTATTCCTCCTTCAACGTGTTCGATGGCACGCAACATCGACCGTTCCTTCACCCGAGAGATCTTGCCCATTTCTTTTTGCAACTCATTGGAAATGACCTGTCCGCCCATTACAAACAAGTCTATAACCTAGTGAGTGAAAACTTATCGATGTTAGAAGTGGGAGAATTGATCGAGAGGTTAATCCCTCATTCTAAAATGAACGTGGTACGAGAAAAAGAAGATGACCGGACGTATATTTGCAGGTCGTTCAAGGCCCATTCCCGGTTGAATTTTTGTCCCGTGTTGAGGGTCAGGGAGTCGATCCAGGAAATAGAACGATACGTATTAATGAAAGAAAAAAAAGATATAAAAATAACGGATTAGAGACCCCAAGCATTGCGAACTTCCTTCCTGAACTCCTCGCATTCTTTAATGAATGCTGGACTCCGAGTATAATTTGGATATCCTTTCAGGAAGTCACCAAGAGCTTTCGTGACTTGGGAAACTTTCTCGATCGCATCAATATATTCACGTGTCGTTTGATCGAGTTTTTCTGGTTTTTTTTTGAAAATGGTCATTTTATTTTCCTCCTTTTTAATTTTATTTATCATTTTTTTCATTACCTTGTATTAATTATTATTAATGATACAATATAATAGATTTTTATTCATTCAAAACCTCAACTATTATATCATTCATCCCTAAAAAATCAAATACACTCAATCGATGATAACCATTCGAGAGAACATATTGATCACCACCAACATCGATGACTTGAATGGGAGGGAGGTTGTAGACATTCTGACACATTTTACATAAATAATTGTCTGATTTAACAAACTCAGGATGATACAATCCCCTCGCTACAGGGACATGAATCTCATTTCGTTTTATATTTTTAAATGTCATTTTTTTTATTTTTTTTTATTGTTAATACTATAATAGAAAAGAGCATATTTAAATGTTTCTATTTTTCTAAATAGAAAGATTTAAATACTCGATCCCATATTATTATATTGTACCATTAATAATTAATAAAATAAAAATGGAGTGATGAAAATGGTAAAAATAGAACTGACAGAATATGAAATAAACTGTGTTTGTAATAGTTTAAATGAACATAGAAACTCTTTAAAGATTCAGGCTGACGAACATCCAAAATTATGCAAAACAATTTCTACAATTGATGCATTAATTTCGAAAATCAGGGGAGGGGTGATGTAAATGAGAACAATTATATTCAATGGACAATTAGATGAATATTGGACTATTATCGTGAAACAATTTAATGCTAATCATGATGATATCCTTGTTTATATAGCGTCATCACGAAAGACGTACATCACGAGAGAGAGATATACGTGGGAAGATTCCTCTAATTATTGGAGGATGCACGGGTTGTTTCGTGATCGTCAAAAATGAAAAAATGGAGTGATCTAAAATGAACTTAAAATGCATTAAATGTGGAAGAGAAGTAACCCGTGAGAATGCCGAATTCTTGCAAGTTCCCCCGGGAATTGCGGGATGCAAGGATTGTTTCGTGATCGTCAATGAATTAGATGATGAGATCGATAAAGAAGCGTGTACCACGTGCGTCCATTATTTCGTATCGGTCGAGGATGATATTGGTAAGTGCGATCATAATTTTCAGGTTACCATCGATTTAGGAGATAGAATCAAGTGCAACTCGTACGAGAGGTGGACGTTGTTATGAACTATAGATACTGGAAGCTCAACGTGGATAAGAAGTATGAAAGATTGATCAAGCAAGCCGCACTCGATCATTGCACGTCCTATAAAAAAATAATCGAGGAGGCCTTAGATGCATACCTCGAAACCGAAAAAAAGAAGAAAGTAAAATAACATTTTTATATCATCATTACCATATTATGATCAATATGAAAAAAACAGTCAACATCGATCGTGACTTGCATCAAAAAATAAAAACTCGAGCAAGTAGCGAGGGAAAAAAAATCAGCGAATACGTCGAAGAGGCGTTGATCGAGAAGTTGAAGGAGGTAAATGAGAAATGAAGATAACGAGTAATCAATCTCACTACAAGGGATTGACGTGGTTCAACAAGCCACACTTGGTCGTGAAGGTTGAATATAACAAGAAGGTGGAACAGGACGAGGAAAAAGATGGAACGGCTGATTAATTCATTAGATCACGTGGAGATCGTGAACTGGATCCAATACATGTCATTTCCTGCAGCTTCGATCGGTAAGACTACGGTCAATCTGGATAATAGGAACTACATCGAACTTCCCTCAGGTAAGAAGGTAAAGATTACCATAATGGTTGAGGAATTAGAATAAACGATGGAGTTTAAAATAATGATTCCAAGCAATCGTTGTCCCCTTCGCATGGAATGTGCGGGATACGTGGGAGGTCAAACGTGCGTGGAAGGAAATTACGTGAACTGCGATACCTATAAGATTTCTAAAGAAGCCCAAGGATGTTATGATTTTATGGGAAAAATAATAAGAGATTTGAATGAAGATGGAAGAGAATAAAAATAAATTGAAAGCTTGCGGTAATGATACCATCATATATCCATTATGCAAGATTGCCAAGCCCGAAGTAATTGAAATCGGTCATCATTGCAAGATCGATGATTTCGTGTTCATTTTTGGTGGTGAAGGCATCAAAATAGGTAATTATGTTCACATTGCTTCATTTGTATCAATTATAGGCGGTGGAAAACTTACTATGGGGAATAACTCAGGAATTGCCACTGGAACGAGAGTAATTACGGGAACAAATGAATATAAAACAGGCATGAGGTGTTCCGCAGCATCTCCTAAAGAAGAACAAGATATTCATTTAGGACACATTCAAATTGGAGATGATGTTATCATATATGCAAATTGTGTTATCTTGCCAGATATTAATATCGGAGAAGGTGCAGTCGTAGGAGCAGGAACGCTCGTGAATAAAGATTTAAATCCATGGGGGATATATATTGGATCACCCTTAAGAAAGATTGGAACGAGGGAATTATTGGAGGAATTGAGGAAATGAAAATAAAAGAAGTTATTGAAAAAAATATTAATTTGAAAAATTTGATCGAGGAATTAGAAAAATGGATTTAGAAATAGAACAAATTAGTCATCCAATGAATAAAAAGAAAATTGAAAAATGGAAATATTTAGAAGTAGAAAATACTTTTTTTTGGATTTGGTATGACCCAATTGATTTAAATGAAAAACAAGGATTTTATTTTTATGTTACGGAAATTATTACATGGGATATCAATAATAAACCGTCTACGTTTTCATGTTTATTTTATGGCGTGGCTTATTGGGATGGAATAAGACATCTTTATATGGGAGATGATCAAATGAATAATTATGGATATTTATATTATCCTCATTTAAAAGATATTAACGATGTTTTAAAAGAATTAATAAAAATAAAAAAAATATACTGTAGGGAATGAAATGGGTAAATATTGGACATATTTTAAATACCTGATGGAACACAAGAAGAACGTGTTCTTGGAATGCTGGAAAGAAAGAATGTACTGGCACGGCTTAACGCATGATAATAGCAAGTTGCGACTATCGGAATTCATGCCATACGCAAGATTCTTTCACGCTAAAAACAGGCAAAATCATTATGATAAACGAGATGAGACCGATCCTAATTTTTTGAAGGGTTGGAACTTGCATCAAAAAAGAAACAAACACCATTGGAATTATTGGGTTTGTGTAAATAGGAAAAATGAGATAATTCCTCAAATGATGCCTAAGAAATACATCAAACAAATGATTTGCGATTGGAGAGCAATGAGCAAGAAATTTGGAGGAATTCCCCAAGGATATTACCTACAAAATAAATCTAATTTCATATTACATCCTGAAACGGAAAAATGGGTTGAGATTTACTTAGGATTGTGGCACGAGAGGGCTGAGAAATGAAGATAATAGTAATAGGATCTAAAGGATTGGGGAAAGGAGCCCATTTTGCTGAGAATATATCGAAAGCGTTTAACATCTTGAATCACGATGTATTCCATTATGATCCAGAAGATTTAAAAAGAGAATTAAATCCTCAAGAATGGAACAGGCATGCGATTCAAAGGAAACCCGTTCGATTATCATTGATCATAAAAAATGAAGTTTTTGACTTGATATTCATCGATCAATGTAATTTTCAATTCAAAAATGATGTTTCCATCCCCGTGTTTTATTATCATAAATATTTACATAGGCATCCCTCCGTATTTTATCCTGACGTGATCTTTTATCCCGATCCTGCTTTCCTACATTTCTTTGTCAACCAGGAACATCAATGGTATAATTATCACGTGAAAATAAAGCAAATTTTATATCCTTCCATTGATCTTGATTTGTATGAACCTCGAGAGAAAATCATTAAAGGCACGATTGGAATTGGATTTAGGAGATCATTTGAATCCTGGGTTAAGGCAGGAGGGCTTGCGGAAGGTGCTACTTCTGATGTCATAGAAAATGACGTGAAACAATTTATGAAAACAGGATTATGTTATTATTATACTCCCGTTTCTGATGAAGAATATCGTGATTTATTATCTCAATCAGAATCTGTATGGGTTCCCGTTCCTCCTTATCAATATATCACGAGAAGAATGCTAGAAGCAATGGCGTGTAAGACAACATGTATCTTGAAATTGCAGGATAAACGACATGAAGAAATCTTAAAAGGAATGGGCTTTCTTTCAGGAATCCATTATATCTGTCCCGTAAATATTGAATCAATAAATACTCTATATAAATCTACTTTTTCAGATAAAGATCGAAGGAAGATCATAAATAATGCATTTAAAGAAATACAGAACCATTCTTCTCTGAAAAGAGCTGAACAAATCCTAACTGCTTATTTTGATTACATTAAAAAAGAATCAAAAAAAATAGAGTTAAAGACATTAGATTTAGGTTGTGGTTTGAATAAAACACCTAATTCAATAGGCGTGGACATCGTAAAACTTGAAGGCGTGGACATCGTTCACGACCTGAATAAAATCCCTTATCCTTTTCAATCAAATTCAATGGAGCAAGTCATCTTGAATGATGTTCTGGAACATTTAAATGATCCTATCAACGTATTAAAAGAATCCCATCGCATTTTAAAGGAAGGAGGAATGATAAAAATACGGGTCGTTCATTGGAATCACCGATATTCGTATTCTGATCCCCAACATAAACACGCTTTTAGTGAACTCGTATGGGATTTTTTTACGGGTAAGAGACGTTCATATTATACTGATTTTAAATTCAAGAATCTTAAGATCGATTATATTTTTGATCCAAAAGCCGAAAATTTTTATGGTTCTGATGAGATTAAATTATTACGAAAAGCATATTTTCATTCAAATATTATACAAGGCATGAATATAACGATGGAGAAATAAATGATTTTAAAAAGTCTCAGAATAAACTATATTGAGGATCATAAAGGCAAGAGCAAGACTTTAAAAGTAGAGAATTTATCAAAAGAGAAAAGAGAGTTTCTATTAAAATTTTTTGAGGAAGGGATCGATTCTAAACCCCCAGAAAAAAGAGGAAAGGTTCAATTATCCCTGAAACCGATCTTAACATTATGTTCCCAACAAATACCTTCTAATTATTTTTTTAATAGATTTCCAAGTAAATCATCCAATAAGACGTTTGATGTCATTTGTCCAGTCTATTACGCTAACAAATATTTTGAGACAAACGTTCAAAATTGGTTTGAAGAACTTCCAATAAATACATTATACCTGGGAATCAATAATCCCGAGTTAAAAATAAAATTTAATGACCCAAGGATCGAGATCATCGATCAAACCCATTTTAAGACGTTAGGTGCTTGTTTGAGAGATTTAATGGAAAGAGTAAAAACAGAATGGTTTTTTTTCTTACATTCTGACGTGGAACTCTTAAAAGGAAGTTTTAAAATAATGATCTCAAAAAAAGGATTTGGAAGGGGGATCATTGAATCAAATCGATTGTATTTACATGAACAAACAAAAGACCTTAATTTCTTGAAATATATTGACTATAATGATGCAATAAGGGCTTATTCAGGATATCAATTGATACGTAAAAAAGCGATAGAGCCAATTCTTGCTAAAATAGATGATGATTATATTTATAGAAATGAAGACCTTATCTTTCAATCAGAATGTTTAAAAAATGGTTTCGAATATAAGAAATGTTGGGCTTTACATATTCATCAAGTCCTAGATCAAAAAAGGACATTCGACGAGTATGAAACGCACGTAATGCAAGTTAAAGGCTTGATAAAATATTCAAATCCAACAAAAATAAACGAACGGACGTTGGTAGATCCTTTGAGATGGTGTAAAGTAAACTTAAAAAGCTCTTATAACTTTACTTTAAATGAAATGCTCCGTTTTTGTTATCAAAATAACCCAAATTGGGCGGAAATTATAATACGAGAGTGGAATAAATGAAAAATGTGATATTATTATCGATGGAACGACATGGTTGCTCGGAATGGGGAGCTATCATATCAGAAATACATAAACAAGTATATGATGAAGAAATGCACTACAATTATGAGATCTCTAGGGTAATAGCCATAGATGACAAGTACAATCTCCCAAGAGGATATTCAACGGTCTATTACGTGAAACCACAATGGCTTCTCAAAAGAAAATATGATAAGATCATCATATTGCAAAGAGATTTAATTTCATTGAAAGAAAAGATGGCTTATTATTACTTTCCAAAACTAAAATCGTCAACGGTATTCAAGCGATATCCAGACTTTGAAAAGAAGATCGAGTTTTATTATGAATTAGTATTTGATGAAGAAGTCAGGAACGATCCTCGTGTGCATTGGGTATATCTAGACGATTTGAACAATTATACCGTGGCCACGTTTAGTTTATTGTTAGATTTCTTGGAGTTTCCACGCAAGGGAAGGCCTGTATTGATCCCTATAAATCCCCGAGAAAGAGATTGGAACGTTCAAGGAACGATATTAAGGCAAGGACATGGATTAGATCCTTATCAGAAAAAAATGATTGAAACGTCAGGTCTCAAGATCACGACAGAATTAAAGGATGTAGAATATACCCAATACGTGAACGTCCCACGACCAAATCCTTATAAATTATCTCCTGAAGAATGGGAAGTTCAAAAAGGAACGAGTTATCGAATCCGACCCGAATTGAAACCTGACGTGTTAGAATATTTAAATTTAATATAAAAAAATGATGAAAAAATGGTAAAAAGATGTAAGCGATGCGTGCAAACGGATACCCGTCCAGGTATCAAGTTTAATGAAGAAGGAATTTGTTATCCTTGTATTTCACATGAAAAGAGAGAACAGATTGATTGGAACGCTAGATGGAATGAACTCAAACAAACGTGTAATCTATTTAGAAAAAATGATGGATCCTATGACTGTTTGATCACAGTTTCGGGAGGAAAAGATTCAACGGCTCAAGTAGGATTATTTAAGGAGAAATTACGTATGAATCCTCTTTGTTTCATGATCGATAATGGAAGTTGGACAAAAACAGGTCGTGAGAATTTCTACAATCTTTCAAAGGAATTTGACGTTGATGTCATGACGTTCACACCTTCTGTCAAAAAAATGGAAGAAATGACCCGTAAAAACTTTTTTGAAGAATTGTGGCCCTCTAAATATTGGGACTCATTACTCTATAAAAAACCATTAGAAATTGCAAAAAAATTAGGAATTGATTTTGTAATATGGGGTGAAGATACGTCTTATTTCACGGGAGGAGGAGAATGGAAAGAAACGGCTGATGCACTCAAGCTCGTTGATGCTAAAACGAGAATTACGTATCAAAAATTAAACGTCATATTCCTGAGCTATTACATTCCATGGTCTCGATATGAGAATCTAGAATATGCAAAGAAACATGGTTTCAAGACGTTAGAGGATACTAAAGAATGGAAACGTTCAGGAATGGAAGGATTTGAATTCGAACAAGTGGATACAATAGGATATCTCATTAATCAATATTGTAAGTTTGTTAAATTCGGATTTTCAACCCAAACAGAACTATGTTCTGATGCAATCAGAAATGGAAAGATTTCTCGTGAAATAGGTATGATGATGGTTAATAAATATGATTGGAAACTTGATGAGATAATGCTCGATGATTTTTGCAAGAGCATAAAAATCACGAGATTTGATTTTTTTGAAACAATAAAAAAATTTATCAATGAAGAGGTTTTAGAAATACGAGGAGAGAATCTAAGATTAAAAAAAGATGCAGTATAAAATTTGTGTACAAAAATAATTTCCATGAAATCTTGAATCTCGATCATTAAAAAAAATTCGATAGAGAACCCTTTCTCTTTCATTTTTTTTATTCTCATATAAAATACATCTCATTTTAAAAAAGATAATTCGAATAACTCATATTTTTCTTAAAGATCTTCTTTTTCTGGAGATTATGTCCTAAACCTTTAAATAATGCATTTAAAAGAGTAATCTTTAAATAGGTAAGAAGTTAATATTTAAGTAACAATCGACTCATTATTTAAGCGAGTAGAGTGAAAATGAATTAAACCCAAACAACTCAATGTTGTAATCACGCATTCCTCACGTAGTGCAATCTCTGAAATCTTTGGGTTTATATCACTCGCTCATTTTCATTATTTTAAAGAACATGTTAATATAAATCATGAAACGAGTTATTTTGAAGCAACTCGTTTTCGAAGACCGTTGCCATTAGGTTGGATCGATGTAATTGGAGCCGATCCTCAAGTCTTACTCGATCGGGGATTTGATAAGGTCATTCACGTCTCTAGGAATTTTAATGATTTATGCGTGGTATTAGCTCAATATCACCGAAGGGCTAGAACACCTGCTGAAATCATTGATTTGGTCCTCAATGAACCAAAGTTCTTTTCAAACATCAAAAAAAAATGGGAAAAACAACAATCAGAGATAAATGATCCACGTTTCTTGAGGATCACGTTAGAGGATTGGAATAATTTCACGTTTCAAATTTTTAATCGTTTACTCGATTTCTTGGAATTTCCAGAAGAAAATAGACCTTTTTTAATACCTGTAAAATCAATTAATAGAGATTTTGAAGGGTATTCTTGCAGTTTCTTAGAACCTGATCAAGAAGTCTGTGAAAACTTGGAGGTGATCCGTTCTGGTAAGTAAACCAGGGAATCCAGAATGGAAAAAAGCAGTCCGGATCAACGGTAAATTTGCAGGATTAAAAACCACGATGGACATGCGATCTAAGTCACGTGTAAATAGTTTTAATCCATGGAAACAAGCTAAAAAAGAGTTTACTGATTTTGCGTCTTATTTCTTGCCTACTGATGATATTTGGGCGAGCTCAGGAACAGGCGATGATTCCATTCCATCTTTGGCTTATTTTGAATGGTTATGTGAACGAAGAGTGGGTGTTGCATACAAGATCGCCCGAAAACCTGCCGATGATGCCATGCGTAATCGTTTTACGATACGTGATTTTAACGGTCAAGAAGTTAATGATGATGACATTTTAGATTGGTTAGAGGATACTGATTTTTACAACCAACTCGTGCAAGCTCTTTATTATGAACGATGTTATGGTACGAGTTTTTTAATGAAATATTATACTGAAAGCGATCGAGAGCAAGAAGACTTAACCAAACCCGTAAAAAACAAAGCAAGACCAATCGCATTTCAAGCATTTCCTCCTACGTTGATGGTTCCTATTGATACATATAAATCACAATGGTTAGATACTGATCCTCAAAAATGGACATTGCAAGGAGGAACGTATAAGACTGGAAAAATAGATGCTTCACGGGTACACGTGTTCATGACTCGTAGGGTTTCAAATCGATGGAGGGGTTTGTCGGTTTTTGAACCGATCTGGATCTCTTTAATGTCTTACTTTCAAGCACTCATTTATCTCTTGAGAGGATTTTCAGAGATGGGAAATGTTATTCCTGTATGGCTCATAGATTCTATGGAAGATGATCTTGACTCATTATGGGACGAGAGAGAATCATTATTAGGTGAAATGAAAATGAACGGTAAATTCATTGGAAAAGCAGGAGATACGTTTCAATTTCCAAATACGAATCTTGGCAAGGGAATCAACGAAATAATGGAACAATGGAAGGAAGATATTTCAGCAGGAACGAATTTACCCTTACCTATCTTATTTGGTCGAGTCACGGCTGCAGGATTGAGTGGAGCAGCATATTTAATGGCAGAACGATATTACTGGAATGAGATTGCGAACATACAAGCTTCTCTTTCTGATGATGTCATACGCATTATAAGAGAGGCGGGATTTAAGAGCATAGATCACAAGAAGCGTATTGATTGGAATTTATCGATAACCAAAACAGATCAACAACGTTTATTAGATGAAGGAATGGAAATTCAAAATTTAATACTTAAAGAAGACTTGATTCAAAGACAGATCAATACGAGCATGATGTTAGAACAATACAAGCAGATGCAAAAAACGGGAAATTTCACGATGGGAATGAATGAACAAGGAGAAAATGAACAACCTCAACAACAGGAAAATAAAGAAAAACAGGTTTCAAAAGAACCAAAACGTGATTTTGTCATAGAATCGATCTTGAACGGAAGGAAGGAACAGATGGATTACTTGTGGGGTGCTCGTAAAGTTGCCTGAATCAATAAAAAAGCTCAATCCAAAAGAATGCCTGCCCAAGATGATCTCGTATCTTTCCCATAAATATCATGGTGAAAAACCACATGACCAAATCGTGGCGATTGCTGCGTCTGAATGTAGGGTTTCCCGAAAGAATGATTATAATTTAGATACAGGAATCCGAGCTGCTTTACAACTCGATCATTACAAGAAAAAATATCCTCATTTAACGCTCAAGGAACAATTACAGAAAACGTACCATAAGATCAAAAAAACGAATGATTTTATTCGGGATGTCATGGAAAATGGAACCGAACTTCCCTTTGATCACGTCTTATACGAAATCAGGGAAGATCTTATAACAATAGATAATTTTGATGAAGGTTGGCATGGAGAGCCTAAGAGACATTCGAAAGCTCGTAAGACTGGAAAAGCAGATTTCATTGAAGATCTTAATGAAATTGAATTAAATTCTCTTTCAAATAAAATGGCTCAAATGGTTCGTAATTCAGAATATGGAATTGATATTACAGGACAATTCGAAGAAGGAAGTTATTTATTTCATGGGACTTCGGTTCCTCGGGGTATTCTTGAAGATAGAATCTTGAAAGTTGGTGAATCTCTTGATACAGAAGGAGCTATATTTTTTACGACGACTTTACACGATGCTTATACGTATGGAGATACCGTCATAGCAATTCCAATTAAAGAATTAAAACAACATAAAATTTTAAAAAATACCCATGGAAACAAACAAGAAGATCTTTCAGTCATGATTGAAAAAGATGTTGAAGTTCCTGAAAATGCTCTAATTCATCAAGGTAAAGCATGGTGGGGCTTAAATGAATTCGAACGGGAAGAAAATCCTGAAAAATTCGAGTTTGAAGAATATCTTGACATTAAAGAAGATGATCCAGAGGAAGTCAAGGAACTCGTAAAAAACTTAAATAAAAAACCTGAAAAAGGTCAAGGTTGGCACGGCGAATCAGAGCGACACTCAAAAGCTCGCAAAACAGGAAAGGCAGATTTCGTCGAGGATACGGCTCTCGATGAATGCACTGCTAAAGGTCATACTAAGGAAGAATGTTTCGCATTTTTTAATGCGGCTCGACAAGAAGGAATTAAAGGAAAAACATCATATACAGGAGAAGGTTTAAGAGAATTAGATGAAAGTGGACATATTGTATTGAAAGAAATGGTAAAAGAACTCGCTTTACTTCCAAAAAAATTACGGTCTGATTTTAAAATAGTTATATATAAAACATTTGAAGATAAACTTCCTACAAGTATAAGAAAAAATGATCAATGGTTAGGTTTTTGGAATCGAAATAGTAATGAAATTGGATTTGCTGCGGATAAATTAAACTTCACTGCCAAAGACTATGCTCGTTCAGCGATGCTTCATGAAGTAGGACATAAAATTTATGATGATCTTTCTCAGTGGAGAAAGGAGTATGTTCAAGACCAATATTTAAAATTTAAACGAAAGTTAGAATTATCTTCTTTTTCAAATGATAAATATGTATCAAAAAATGCCAATGAGTATTTTGCTGAAATGTTTGCTCGGGCAAATGAATCTCATAAAGGATATGGATTAGGAATTTATGGTGAGCCTTCATTTATAGAATATCTCCATTCTTTTAAAAAAAAGAGAGAAGATCTCATGGAAGACACGAAACTTCCGAAACAAAACATCATATTTATTCACAAGAAATACAAGAATGTTGAGTATTTCGGATATAAGATTTTAAAAAATAAAAAAAGAGATTTGATCGAAGATTCCTTTGATGAACTCCTGACATGGGTCAAAACAAACATAAAACCAAATGATCCTGAATCAGTTGCTTATGCGATCATCAATTCACGCAAGAAGAAAGGAAAGGAAGAAAAGGATAAGAATAAGGCGCCTGAGAAGAAAGAAAAGACGTGGAAAAAAGAATGGGGTAAAATAGGAGAGACATTTGATAAACAGAGAGAAATACGGAAAATAGATAAACAAATTCAAGAAAAAAAAATAAGATTTGACCCAAAACAATATGAAGTATTAGATTCAGGTGGAAGATGGACTGAAAAAGACGAGCAAACAATTAAACGAATCATTAATTCAATTCTTAATCGAGAAAGTTGGTTTGCAGAAAGAGAAGATAGAGAACCAATGAAATCCATTGATGATGTATTAGAATATATTGAAAAAAAAGGAGCTACATCATTTGGTTCAGATTGGTATGAACGAATTCGAATCAAACCAAAAAAAATAGATCCTCTCATTCAAAAATATAATGAATTAAATAGACAATATTTTGAATTAGATGCTAAGATAATGGAAAGTGATGAACCTTCATTACCATCACGATTGAAAGAGAAACAACAACAGATCTCTGAAAAAATGAAAATTTTGAAAAAAGAGATTAAAAAAAATAAACTTAACATAGATTTTATGGAAGATGCCGTTCGTGGACCAGGTCGACCTCCAACAGCAAGTTCACGGGCTCCAAAAGCAGGAAGTCCAAGTGCTTTAGTTGGAGGGGCAAAAAGGACAAAAACGGGACAAGTTTTACAACAAGCAGGAATTCCTTTAGCAGCTGAAGGCACGCCTTCCGTTACGATGCCTTTTACCGTCGTGAATTCAGAAACGGGAGAGATCATTTCAGGAGAAGTCACGGCTTCTCCAGAAGATAACACGATACCATTAGCTCCTGTTTCAAGCTCGACGGTTAAAGCCGTGGGTGCATATCGTAATGAATTACTCGTTCAGTTTCATGGCACTCAAGGAACGTACCGATACATGTTTAGAGATCCTTACACGGCAATGGAAGCTCGTAAGGCATTGATGGAATCGGAATCACCTGGACGGTGGATTTGGCATAGTATACGAGGCCATAAAGCAGGAGAGACGATCACGAAAGCAAAGTTAGGTCCTGCATGGGGTTCTGGTCGAGAGGTCATTGGTGGAACGTCGGCATCGTTGATCTCATATGAAAAGGCAGGACGATCTCCAGTTTCAAAAGCTCAAGAACTAGAAGCAATGAGCAAGAAAATGAAACGTGAAAAATCGAGTCCCAATGAAGATCCAAGTACGGGAGCCACGATTGAAAAGAGACTAAAATCAATCCGGGAATTAAGGGATAAAAACGTGCAGAACTTATTTCAACACCTTCAATCTAGATTGTCCACGAAAGATCACGTCTGTGATTTCGTGATGACTGGACTCCTCACTCGCTCTGGAAAGTTTGATTATCGAGCTGAAGGAGAAGGAATCAAAATAAAAACACCTGAAAACTTGAAATATATAGCAGAACACACGGAACACGTGCCCGCGTTCGGTAAGAGAACGAGCGGTGCACATCAAGAAGAAGACCTTTCGTTAATAGGATATGCCCATGAGTTTCATTACATTCCACCTGGACAGGTTGATGAATATGCTCATATAGCTGGAGTTGTTGAAACCTTTTATGACATAAAAGAACTTTCAAGTTTAGACGACCCACGAGACTTACCCGTCTCATTTGGATTTGATGATAGTGGCAATGGTGAAATACAAGAGATTTCACGATTGCATCATTTAGCAGTTTCACTTGATAAACTCGAACGTGATCGGTGTTCGACGATGGGAGGTACGTCTTGTACCATATCCCCGAAAGTAAAAACGACCGATTTTATTGGAATAAAAAAAATACACGTGATAATAAAAAATGGCTGAAAAAGAAAATTACGATCAAGAATTATATCTCAAGAGGAATAGCTTAGAAGACCTTCAGGCAGAATTAAAAACCAAGATAGGCGATGGCGACTTATTTGAGGAAGATGGAAAAATATTCTATCATTCAAATAAGGACCTCTATGAGATTGATTTTGATGCTCTTGAAAAAGAGAAAGATTTAATTACAAAACGTGAAGCGAGTGATGACGATGACCTTCACCTAAGGACAGATTCTGTCGAAGGATTATGTCCTCTATTAAAAAATAAAAATAAAATAAAAAAAAGTGCAATAAACATGACAGGAGAAGAAAAAATAGTAGATTACAGTCCAGAAACTGACAAAAAGAAATCCATGGCTGATGAAAAGGAAAAGGATGAAACTGAAGATACTGAAAAGGAGGACATGAAAAAAGAAGAGAAACTCGCTTCTGAATACTCTGATCTCATTGAAAAACTCGTTCAAGAAGAAGTTAAAAAGGTAACTAAAGATTTTCAAGAACGAGAAAAACAAGTTAAGGAAAAAGAAGCGAATGAAATTCAGGATTTCTTGAAAGGAGACCCTTTTAATATTTCCATAGAAGATTTGGAGAAGATGGACTTAAAAGAGCTCCAAGTCCAGAAATCGCTTTTTGAAAAATCCAAGTTATACAAAGACTACATCAAAAGCAAGGAAGAACCAAAAACAAAAATTACCCATGAAGACATTGATAAAACTATCTTTAAAGACGAAGACTTCTTTGAGATGGGACAAGATCCTTGGAACAAGTTCAAGGCAGGAGGTAAGAAATAATGACATTATCAACGAGCTTAGCAAATAAGACCCAATCAAATGGAGTCATTTTTAAGGGAGGAAACGGACGAACCAGACTAGTAAGATCAAACGGTTCAGACATCTTCCTCACGGCAATCGTCACGGCATATGGAGAAACAAATCCTGATGTTGATTTAGCAGGAGCAGGAGAACCCGTTTCAGGAGTCATTATCTGTGAATATCTTCCTTACGCCGTCGATTTATCAAATGATTCCGATGATCCTTATGCAGATAATAAATATCTTGGAATGTATATTCCTGAAGATGGTGATGAACTTTATCTTACCGTCGCAACTGCGAGTTCCATAGCAAAAGACATGTGGTTTAAGGCTTCAGGAGGTTTCATAGTAACGTCTGCCAAGGCCGATGCGCTAGGAGTATGTCTTGAAGCAATCACGGGATCTTCAGGTGCAGAACAGATTGCATTATGTAGGTGGGGGGTTGATGCCTAAATGAGCTATTACCAGACAATAACGCCATTACAATTAAGGTTCATAGATCAACAAATTCATTCAGTCGCATGGAATCAAGCTAAATTCTTGAACTTTTTCCAAAAAAGTCCAGGTGCGAGAGTTACTAAAAATGCAGTAACAGGGGCATTGAACGTTGATGGAGGGTTAATCCGAAATGTTGAAGAAGGATTGGAACAAATTACGCTTACCAACTGGGAAAAAATGAAACCAGGACAAATTTCAGGAGGTCTACAAGACATTCCAACGCAATATGTCAAGCTTTATCAAGAGACCCAACCATTGATGTATCTTGCGACTAAGATTAGCATTCCAGTAAACTTCACGCACGCATGGGAAAATAACAATCTCATCGAAGCGAAAGATATCTTGAACTCAGCTCTCGAACAAACAATGAAACCATTGATCAACCAAGTTGATCAGTTCATTTGTTATGGAGACGATATGCTGACGCCAATTTCACACGATCCGATGAAAAGTGCTGGGAAATTCACGGGATTATTCAATGGATTCCAATCATTTTCAGGAGGAGATACTGGTGATGATAACGTGGCTGCGGCGGGAGATTATATTGCTACATACATTAATGGAAGAAAGAACCTTCACGCTCAAGGATTTGATACAGGACCATATTTTATTCTAAGTGACTACGTAACAGCTGCGGCGGCTGAACAGGGAAACAATCTTTACAAGACTTACGCACCAGTAACGGAAAAACGACACATGCTTAATGAATACAAGGATGAATTGATGGGATGGGTTGATAGTATCAATGCCTTTCCCGCCTCAAGTACGTCTCAATACAGGATGTGCGTGACTCAACCATTCATTTCCCAACAAGGAAATAAGATCGAACCTGCTTATGCTTTATATGTTGGATACAATTTTAGGGTATTTAACTTATGGGCAGGAGGATTGAATGGTAGCAATATGAGTTATGAATTCGTCATTGCGTGGTCAGGACGTATACAACCGATTGGTTCAAGTGGAGCGTATTCATTATATCACACTGGTGCTACTGCTGATGCTTTAACGATTTCATAAAAAGAATCACCTTAATTGAATTAAATCTACGAGGACCCAAAAGAGGGGCTTTAATTTTTTTAAATATCTTTTTTACTATAAAAAAATGAAGGAGGTAAAAAAATATGAAAATAGAAGAATATAAGGAAATAGAACGGGAACTCATCGCTCGGTCCTTCGAGATCACGAGACATGAGTTCGATCACGATCAAGATCTTGAAAACGATCAAGATGTCCTCAAGGCATTAAACTTGTATAAAAACGTATATTACATGAACAGGTCAAATGAACTCATAGCCATCGAAATTTTTTATAAACATGGATTATGGAAGGACGGGAAGACCACGTTGATCGAACACGATCGGCAAGAACTACAAAAAAAGATAGAACAAACCATACGATATAAAGAGATAAGAGAAAATAAAATTAAACGATTGAAAGAACTTAAGGACGCAATTGACGTGAGCCTCAAGAAAATTGAAGAAGAACCAAAATTAATGAGAAAAAGACTGGAAAATAAACGACAAGAGTTAAGAAATCAAGCTCATGATGAACTTAAAAACGTGGCTCTTTCACATGAAAATAAAATGCAAGATTTAATTAAGACTCTTTCAATCCAATATCAGGATGAAATAAAGAGGATCACGGAAAAATTACGGTTAAATATTGAAGTTCTTAAAAAAGATGAGAAAAATGAAATTAATAAGATCATCGAAGAATATGCAGAACTTTCAAAATTACGATCGCAATATGATGAACTTGAAGGAGAATATGAAACAGAAAAAGGGAGATTTGAAGACGTTATGGAAAAAACGGATGCCTCTCTTTTCAATTTAACCGTGAAAGAATTAAAGGAACTAGCTGATAATAAAGGGATAGAATACCCCGTGAAGATCATAAAAAAAGATTTAGTACAATTAATAGAAAAAAGTGAAGAAATAGACTAATGGGATACATAACTAAAGATCAATTTGCTCACAAACAGAAATATGATGATTGGGATGCTTTTATAGCTGCAAATGAGTATCCAACAGAAGATGCCCTCGATGAGATGATCGAAGAAATGTCTACTTTAATGAATGAGGAAATCGGAACGCTCGGAACGGATATAACTGCTGCCAAATATCTTACTTTACTTCGAAACATTTGTTATCGGGGCATAATAATGATGATCGACGATGAACAAGCACGTGCTCAAGAAGAACGGAGATCTATTTTCAATCCACGAGATTACATGTTTGAAAGGGATCGCAATCGTTTGAGAACCATTGGACACGCATTAAAAAAGAGAAAGAGGGGTGTATGGGTCTTTTGACATTAATACCATCACAAGTACAGGATATTCAAACGACTGTTGTAAGCATTTTATCAGCAGGAACGTGGTCATTATATGGAAGCCAACCTAAGACATATATTGAATCTCAAAAGAAACACGTAAAAGATGCGTGGATCGAAATACTAGGTACTTCTGGTACGATACAATATACAATCAATGGAACGGTCATATTATTTGATGACACGTGCACGTTAAGGATTTACTCTCCAAATAGGAGTAATTTAAATAAAATTTATGCCGATGTCTTGAACATTTTTTCGGCTTCAAACTATTCAATTTTAATCAAACGGACGAAAGATGTTCCATTGAGGAATAAATATAGGAAAGAATTAACAATACAATTAAAAGATATATGAGGTAAAAAACATGGTTTTAGCAGGAAAAGGATATTATATATATTATGGACGGTCGAGCACGTTCAAGGGGGGAAATCGTTTAACGGACAAGCACCAAGCATTTAATCCGATGGTCAATTCTATTGATTTTCCAGAATCGATGAAATATGCAATTGAGAAAGTGACGACTTGTAATAACTTATTTCCAAATATAGAATATGATAAAGAATTAGGAGAAGGAACGGTAAGATTTAGTTGTCATTTTAGAGACCCATTAGTGATGGCTACATTTTTCACGTATAAGGGAGTTCCTGGAACGTGGACTGGAACGAGCGATACCATGACGTTTAATTTTTCCACGCTCGCAAATCAGGATAAAAACATGTGGATCCAACTGCATTGTCATGACCAATCAGGAAATTCAAATCACTTGGATATCTTCCTTGATGGTGGTGAAATAATCTCTTATAAACTCATATTCAAGGCAGGAGAACCCGTAATGGAAGAATTTGAAATCGCATTTGCCGAGATCAATGTTGCTACTGAAACGGATTCTACGGGCGCATACGCTTGTGATATTGATGATGGATTTGACGATGAAAGTTTTAATCAAACAGGAGTCGCTGAGATCACTACAATCACGACAGTTGCTGCGACTTCGATTACCACGGGGGATTATTTCAAGATATGGTTAGCAAATGGAACGGGAGGATGGACCGCTTATTACGTGTGGTTTAATAAAGCAGCAGGAGGAGGCGATCCTGCACCTACAGGATTCACGGAAATTGAAGTTGCAATAGCTGCGGATGCTACGGCTGCTACGATTGCCACGGCTATTGGTGCGGCATTAGATGCTGCTGCAGATAATTTTGGAACTCCTGTTGTTGCCGATACATTAGTAACAGTCACGCAACAACAGTTAGGAGACATAAAAGATGCGGTCGATGTGAATACTGATTTTACGATTACTACAACGACTCAAGGAGTTACTGCACTTGATGGAGGATGGTCGATGTGGGATGGTGCATACACTTCAAAAAAATGCGTAATGAGTGTTGATGCCACGATCACGTTTAATAATGCTGCACTTGCCGATCTAGGAGTTCAATCATTAACTTTTGATTTCAAGGCAGGCAAAACGAGATATCGCATTGTATCAAGTCTTGCACAAAATGGTTCATATCTAAACGTGCAAGAACCATGGAAGGCTATTGTTGAAGGTATTTTACTGAAAGGAAACAGCCTCTTAGCTGAACCATCAAAAACGATCGCTAATAAAACACAGGCGACGATTAAGGTTCAATATGGAACGACAAAATACCTGCAATTTACCAATACAAGGGTAGAGAATAGTACTTCTACGGGAGAAAAGGCGGGAGAAGCTCAAAAAGTCTCATTTGATTTAATTGCAGGAGCAGATTCGGTACTAACGTATAGTTGGACTGCTGCCGAAACGACAGATCCTTCCGATCACATCAATCATACTAATATATAATTAAAAAAAGAGGTATTAAAAAAATGGAAACAAAAATTGATGAAAATTTAGGAAATGAAATTGAAGATACTGAAATAGAGGAAAAAACGTACCCCGAGAGGGAATTTTTGGATTACTTGCCAATGAGGATCATTGAAGATTTAGACATTCCGATCGCTGAATTAAAAGAGGGAATGAAAATAAAAACCACGAAAGATTTAGGAATTGTCAGGAAGATCATGGCGGGATTGGTAAAACCGGGATATCCTCCAATCACTGATGACATCGATCTTAACGAATTGCTTTCGCTCGTTCCAAAATTCAAGTCTTTTTTAGCGAAAAGCCGATTGAAATCGGCGAAAGCAAGCATCAAGGCGAAGCGTTCTCCGACTGCCTGAGAAATCCACTGACTGCAAAAATCCCTCCACTGTACCAGAAATTTCTCTTAATGGATATCTTGCACATGACAAGGGAAGACATACGCAACATGAATGCTATAGAATACCCTCATGCGGTAAAATATGCGTGGTCCACGTTCAATCAGCGAAGAATTGATTACAATTTATCAGAATTTTTTAAAGCGCAGTCAAACAAGCAAGGATCGGGTAATAACACGCTTAACATCAACTGGAGCGAATTGAATCCCGTTTCAAAAGAATTGGAAAAAAGAAATAGAATCATACCAGAAAGATTTTTAAATGAAATGAATGAAGAATGATGTCCGAATTCAAAACGACGGAAGAAAAACTCGAAGTATTGGTCGATTTAATTGAGGAATTAGTCGGTCAATTGCAAGAAGATTTTTCAACCACGTTCAAGAAATTGGAAAAAAACTTGGATGCAATAGGAAGTATTGCTGATGATAAGACAATAAAGGGAGTTTCTTCATTTAATACCCTATTTCAAAAGATGGGTGCGTCAGACCCTGCAGTTCTCATTTTAGAACGGCTTCTCGTGGCATTAGAACCTCTCTTTATGTTATTTGAACCATTCATGGTCGTATTTGAGATCTTAGGAAGCTTGCTAGAAGTTTTTGCAAGTGAGATTTTAATGGTATTATTCGATGCAATGCAACCCGTATTTGACCTGTTATTACAATTAACGCCCATATTTCAAGTACTTGGAAAATTAGTTGGTTTCTTAATCGAAATCCTATTATTTCCATTAAAGGTCATAATTGCATTCATAATGCTCGTATTCAAGAACATTTCTCCTATTTTGCAACTAGTTGCTGATATTTTAACGGTCTTAGGAAAAGCCATTTCTGTCATCGTTCGAATTGCCATATTGCCTCTCGTGATACTTATCTATTCTGCCGTGTATATGTTTGCCACGATTGTTGATGGCATCACGTGGTTATTAGATGTTGCAGACATATTTAATCTCACGCCAATCCGCCAGACTCATTTCAAATCATGGACTCGAAAGACGTTCAGGCCTATCATAAACATGTTGACACAAACAACGGAATTTGCTCGAGGGGGTATCGTGACAAAACCAACAATAGGAGAGATAGGAGAAGGAAACGAGCCCGAACTCGTCGTTCCGTTGAGTAAATCACGAGAAGTTTTTGGACACCTTGATGAGGTCCAATTAAATGAAGCGAGCGAAAAGCTTTCCCTTTTGATCACGTTAAGAAAACGAAATGAGATGATAGCCTGATGGAAGAGTATAAAAACGAAGAGACATTGCTTGTTGATATAAACAGTTCATTAGAATCCCTCATCGATACGTTAACGGCAGGATTTGAAGGATTATTCGAGGCACTCGATGAGAACCTGATCTCGGCTACGAATAAAATCAGCGATTCAAAAGTGGAAAAGGGAACGAATAATTTCAAGGGGATGCTGAAGAAAATAGGCCTCGCAAGTCCGATGGCTTTTGTTTTAGAACAAGTCGTTGGACTACTAGAACCCTTCTTAATGCTGTTGGATCCATTTATCGTGCTGTTTGAAATTTTAGGGAGCTTATTTGAGATTTTTGCAAGCGAAATCATGGTCGTCTTGTTCGACGCATTAGATCCCGTATTTGACTTGTTGATTGCCCTTACTCCTCTCTTCAAGCTTCTAGGTCAAGTAATTGGAGTCTTGCTCGAAATTGGACTGATCCCGTTCAAAATTGTCGTTGAATTGATTACGGCACTTTTAAAACCATTTTTAGCATTATTTGATAACGTGGGTACTGTAATGGAATTTATCGGAAAGATATTGATCAAATTGATCCAGTTTGCATTGTTACCGTTCGTTCTAGCTGTTTATGGAATCGGATTGGCAATTGCAGCCGTGATTGATTTCATATCGGCAGCGTTGAACCTTCTGGATATATTTGACTTGTTCGATAAAACCCATTTAGTTAAGGACTGGAACGAATTGATGCTCCCGATCATAGAAAATATGGTGAGCCTGGAAGGGTTTGCAGAAGGAGCCATGATCACGACTCCAACGCTATCAGCGATCAGTGAGAAAGGAGAAACCGAAGGCATTTTTCCCCTCAGTAAGGCAAAACAAATGGGTTTTGGAGGTGAGAACGAAACTCATCTAGTTGACATGAATGATAAATTGGATGAACTCATAATGCTAGAAAGGAAAAAGAACAGGACATTACAGAGGAGGAGGTTTGGTTAAATGACAGATTATGTAGAATCTGATGGTTGGCTTCATATATTAAGTGGAAGCGACACAATTAGGGTATATTGCGAATCGATCAAGTGGAAACTGATAAAAAAGGGACGCATAAAACATTACGATGGTGGCGTGAACGTTGCAATACCCTTGTACAAACAATATGTCGTGCTAACTGCTTCTGGAATTTGGATGAATTCAGAAACAAAAATAACAAATTTCATAAAATATTTCAACACGTGGTTGAATTCGGGAAGCGTTAACGTAAAAGTACAGTACACGACGGGAGGATCGTTTCAAAAACTGGACGGGACCAATACGATCTTTCCCATGCTGGTTAAAGGTGACTTGGGAGAGATTGAAAAGATATCACGTGGGGATCAGACCATATATTTCATAGATAAATTGGTGATGGAACAAACGGGTAGTGCTAGTTAAATTCATAAAAGAGGAAATAGGTTGAAAAATCAAGAATTGAAACAGTGATCAAAAAAAATGCCAATATACAATTATAAAAAAGAAGCAGATATAGGATCTGATTATTATCCTATCAGTACCCATTTATGTATTGAATGGAGTACTTCGATCTATTTTGTTCCATTTCAAAATATACTCACGATTTATAAACTAAATGCGAGTACGGGAGCAATCAGTTTAATCGTAACAGAAGCTGGACCGATTACTAAATTCTACTTGGATCGAGCAAATAGCAAGTTATATTATTACCATAATCAGAGTACTTTTTCTTACGTTGATTTAACGGATGATTCGATTACTGATTTAGATGATACGTTAGATGCTTGTGAAGATTTATTTGTATATGATTCAAGTTTATTTGCAGTCGATACAAGTCAAGATGACCTCACGTATTATAAATATACCCCTGGAGCACCAGGAAGTTGGGGTGCTGTTGGTACAATCGCAGAAGGAAAGACTAATTATTTTGACATAGGAGGATTAGGAGGAAATGATAATCCAATTGATATCACGTTTGACGGCACGTATTTT
>Ga0224507_10000111_pt1 | contig 29912 bp, 26 predicted proteins | sample SF_Jan12_sed_USG_3_FD_170159 | JGI IMG/M metagenome (GOLD analysis project Ga0224507, IMG submission 170159) | Sediment microbial communities from San Francisco Bay, California, United States - SF_Jan12_sed_USGS_13 | ecosystem: Environmental > Aquatic > Marine > Sediment | place: USA... | reverse complement strand
TTTTCCCGATATCGCTATTATGAGTGAAAGGTTCTGTTGTTATATGAGAGGCGCACGTTTTTTAGTCGGCGCGTTGAAATATATTCTAACGAGTAAATACGAAACGGTGTCGAATAAATACTATGATTGAAAATCGAGACCTAAAACAAGCAAATATTCTCGTAGTGGATGATGAGCCGATTAACTTGATCTTGATGCAAGAATATTTTGAGGATGAAGGCTTTGTAAATGTGACGTATATGAGGGACTCGGTGATGGGGTTCGAATTCTATAAGTCACAAGATGTCGATATGCTTTTGCTTGATTTAAAAATGCCCGATATTGATGGCTTTGAATTCATGAAAAAAATGCAGGGATTAGATAAGCCCCGCCCACCAGTATTAGTTTTAACCGCCTCGGCGGACAATAAAACTCGCGATAGAGTGTTAAAAGCCGATGCTCAAGGTGTTATTAGTAAGCCATTTAACTTTGATGTGGTTTTATTGATGGTTGAAAAGTTGATTCCCGCCTATTGGGCCAGCGGCATTTCTTAGTCTTTCGGTGTACGTCAGCCAAATTCATTTCGCCGGTCATAAAAATACGTTAAAATTCCGGCATCGTAATTATTGTGACTTTTCATCAAATGACAAATGCTTTCATAAACCGTAGAAAATCAGTGTCCGTTAAAGTGGGTAACGTAATTGTGGGTGGAGATGCTCCGGTCGTTGTTCAGTCTATGACCAATACGGACACGGCAAATGCCATTGAAACGGCAATACAAGTCTCTCAACTGGCGAAAGCAGGCTCAGAACTGGTTCGCATTACGGTTAATTCAGAAGAAGCCGCAAAAGAAGTTGCCTCCATCCGTGAGCAACTGGATAAAATGAATTGTGATGTGCCATTAGTGGGTGATTTCCACTTTAATGGCCATAAATTATTGGAAAAATACCCTGATTGCGCCCAGGCTCTTGCCAAATATCGTATTAACCCGGGTAACGTGGGTAAAGGTAAAAAGCGCGATTCTCAATTTGCCACCATGATTGAGTTGGCCTGCAAATATGACAAACCTGTAAGAATCGGCGTTAACTGGGGAAGTTTAGACCAGGCAATTATGGCTCGTCTTATGGATGAAAACAGTAAGTTATCTGCGCCTAAAGAATCTACTGAAATCATGCATGAAGCATTGATTACCTCTGCATTAGAAAGCGCTGCAAAAGCAGAGGAAATTGGCCTTGGGCGGGATAAAATTATACTCTCGTGCAAAATGAGTATGGTTCAAGATCTTATCTCGGTTTACCAGGATTTGGCTAGCCGCTGCGATTATGCTTTGCACCTTGGTTTAACCGAAGCGGGTATGGGCTCCAAGGGCATTGTTGCATCAACAGCGGCTTTGGCGGTTTTATTACAGCAAGGTATTGGCGATACCATTCGCATTTCTCTAACACCTGAACCACATGGTGATAGAACGAAAGAAGTTATTGTCGCTCAAGAAATTCTGCAAACCATGGGGTTTCGTTCATTCACACCCCAGGTTATTGCTTGCCCCGGCTGTGGTCGAACATCAAGCACCTACTTTCAGCAACTCGCACAAGACATTCAGCAATATTTACGTGATCAAATGCCGGTGTGGAGTGAACAGTACAAAGGTGTTGAAGAAATGAATGTGGCCGTAATGGGTTGCGTGGTAAATGGTCCGGGTGAAAGTAAGCATGCAAATATAGGCATTAGTTTACCAGGCACAGGCGAAAAGCCTGTGGCACCGGTGTATGTTGATGGCGAAAAAACGGTAACGTTAAAAGGCGATCATATTGCAGAAGAGTTTCAGCAAATTGTAAAATCTTATGTTGAAACAAAATACATTTGATATAAATACTAGTCGTTACCCATTTGTGGAAAGGTTATTCCTGTAATAGCTTTTCCACAATAGACAGCATTTCAATAAGGCTGAAGGGTTTTTTAAGAAATATATCAACGTTTACTCTTTTCCCCATAAATTTAATAAAGTCTTGCCCGTGTTCGGCTTCAACGTCACTTCCACCACCACTGACTAGCACTATTTTTAGTGAAGGAAAATCTTCCTGGCATTTGAGAATGAATTCAATGCCGTTCATTATTGGCATAAATAAATCGGTGGTTACGAGATCATAGTGATTTTTATTGATTAAATCCCAAGCTTCTTGACCGTTAATCGCAGAGTCAACTTGATAGCCTTCATCTTCGAAAACCATAACATGTGTTTCTCTGAGCATGTCGTCGTCATCGACAACAAGAATTCTTTTTTGCGTGTTAGTCATTATGGTTCCGTTCATTTATTATTTTCATTGTGTGGATAATGGGTAGTTCTAATACAAAACAGGTGTTGCGGGATGCTTTGTCAACATAAAACTGGCCGTTGTGAGTTGCTATAATATCTCTTGAAATACTCAGCCCAAGCCCTGTTCCTTTACCGATATCTTTGGTGGTAAACATTGGTTCAAATATTTTTTCAATTACATCCTCCGAAATGCCTGGGCCGCTATCTGTAACAGATAATCGTATTCTGCTTGAAATTTTATACATGTCAATTTTTATCCATTTATTTTGCATCTCATGGATTGCATCATAAGCATTGTTGACCAAGTTGATAAGAACTTGAGAAACTTGCAAACGCTGGCATTGAATGACCAAGTTTTCTGAAATCTCATGGTACTTCACTTCAAATTTGACATTGTTTACTCTGAAACGTTCTTCCGTCATGTTGAGAGTATCTTGCACAAGGTCGGTGAGCCGAGTGTCGCGAAAATCTTCGTCGGTAGAGTCACGTGATACTTTTCTCAAGCTATCAATTATTTCTGAAATTTTGTTAACGCTGGTGGTGATTTTTTGCATTGAATTATCTACGTCTTCAAAAGACATATTGTTTTTTATCTGACGTTGTACTCTTTGTGCAATTAGGTTGATTGCCTGTATTGGGCTATTTATTTCATGAGCCATGCCTGATGCCATTTCACCCAGTGAAGCCATTTTATTTGCATGGTGAACATGTCCCTGGCTTATGATAAGTTCTCTTTCTTTGTCTTCCAGTTGATGACGCATATCATCAAATGAACGAGCGAGTTCACCGATTTCGTCGTTTGAATCAATGGGCAAATTTTTAATTTTTCGCCCTTTTGCCAGGTCATCTGATGCGATTGATATGAGTTGCAATGGCCGCATCAGTCTCGATGCTAGAATGGCGGAAACAATGAGACTTATAATGACAAGAAGAGCCATAATCATAAAGCTTTCGTTTCTGAGGTGATAATAACCTGATTGAAGGTTTTGACGAGATGTGGCTAACATTACCGCAAAAAAGCGATTATCTTGTGACGGATCAAAATGAGCTTTTACAACATGAACTACATCGCCATTAGATTCCATACTGTACTCGGTATCGCGCAAGTCGTGGCTTTTATGTAAATTAAAATCAGGATAGATCTTCTGAATTGTATTATCGTTTTCAAAATCGAAACCAAATGTCATAGATTTGTCTGGATGTGCCAGAAAGTATCCTTGTTCATTTGTTACATAAGGTGTTAATTCACGGGGTGTGTTTTTTAGCAGTTTATTAAATATTTCACCAAACGCCATATTAATAACGAGAATGCCAAATAATCTCTCATTGAAATAAACAGGTGTAGCGGCGCGAATCACCGGCGTATGAGGTTCTGAAACTTCACCAAACTCTCTGTTTAGCGTAATATCTGATAGGTAAACTTCACCGGGGTTTATTTTGCTGGCATTTTTGAAATATTGAGTGTCACCTTTACGTTGAAGATCCTTATCTTGAATAGTCCTAATCAAATTACCTTTGCGGTCAACACGAATGATCTCTTTCCCATTATCTGCAACACCTATATAACGTATTTGAAGATAGTGGGGTTTTGCTCTAATAAGCTCGGAAAATATCGTTGCCAGACGATCTCGCCATTCTGATAGGTGTGAGCTATCTAAAGGGTCGATGTCGTTATTGTTGATGGCACGTGGAATGCCCATAATGGGAGGTGTTCCAACAAGATATTGCGCATCGTCGCTGAAATTTTTAATATCAGAAACGAGTCTCAGTGATTTTATGTTTGTTTCGTACTTGAGGCGACTTAATGCGTTGTCATAAACGATGTCCTCAGAGCCACTAACAATTAGGGAGCCCACAATAAAAGAGGCCAGGGCAGCAATACTCCCGGCTAGTATTGACATCTTCATGACAATACTTAAACCCTTTTGTGGAAAGCGAGTATCCATACACTGTTGTAATCCGTGATTATATTTTTTGCGTTGATATTCCCTGATATTACCAAATTAAAATGCAAAATAGTGGCCACGTTTTTTATGGGCTATATAGATATATTTCATGTAGGATTATTCTCAGGCCTTGTAGGCTAGAAGCTATCGATAAAGCGCCATATCTTCATCATCAAAATCCACATTTGGATTTTGGAGTTTATTAATTTCATTAGATTCAAGTTCGTGATAACTAACTTCCAGCCGTGATTCGGCGGTGGGTATTTTGATTGTAAAACGAACCCCTGTCACATTTAATGGACGAAAGATTACTTTATTCATGGTTTTTAGTTTAAATAATTCGACGCACCACCTAGGGATATCAGGGTTTTCTGGGTCTATTAAAATAGCTTCCATATTTTTTGAATCATTTTCAAGTGTAAATGTTTTATTTTTGGATTCAATTGTAACACTGATGCTTTTGATCTCTTTTTTCAATTTGTATTCTAAAATAGGACCTTCGCTTGATGAGTCTTTGCATGTAAGCTGATTTTGTTCATCTATGGTGGTGGTAATTGTTTCGTTTATCTTTTCGGCTGTTGTTTCATTTCCTTGTGTCTCAATTTGAAGACTAAAAATACTACTTCTATTTTCAATGTTATCAAATTCGATATTTCCTTCATTACCTTTGACAATTTGGTTAACGAAATACAATCCTAGACCCTTTCCATTGTTTTCTTTGTTTCTTCTCGTGGAAAACCCGAGCTGGAATATTTTGTCTTTTAGCTCGTGATCTATTGTAGGGCCGGGGTTGTAAATGGACAAAACCGCCTGTTTGTTCAGTTTTCTTAAGCTTATTGATATTCTGGAATATTTATTGCCATAATTTTTTTTATTCAAATAAAATAAGGCGTTGTTTAACAAGTTTTCGATGAGTAATACAATGTAATTAATATTACCAAGTAGCTGTATACTTTTTTCAAGCTCAAACCACAATTTATTATCAGAGTAGCGAACGACATTTTTTCGAGACTTGTTTTTAATATGGTGTATGTCGTCTTTGTTAACGAAGTCAGGTAATGCGGCAATTACCGAATCATAGGCAAAAAAAGTGGGTGAATAGCTTTGTTTTTGTTTACTGTCATCTAATAATTGCTGACAATATTGTTCTTCAGCCTCGTAAAGCTTGTTTGCAACATACATGGAAATATTGTCAGTTGTTGATAAATCGAGCAAGTCCCATAAGTAGCGCATGCTAATTAACGCGTCAGAATATATTGACGGGTCTTTTTGTTCAGTTGAAATAGCTGTCTCTAATGCAGTTTTAACTTTGTCATAACTTATTACACCGTTGTGTCTTACTTCTGCTGCAATATTCCTAAAGTGCAGGAATTTTTCGTCGTATTCTATGTGTTCTAATAATCGGTCAGATATAAATAATTTGAGTTTATCTGCATGGTCTGAATAAGTGGTCGCTTTAGTTTGTAAGTTACTTTTACTCTTTAATATTTTCAGTAAGTGAGCGTCATATTCTTGTAGCTTTAAAATGAACATTTTTTTGTGACGTCTAAAAACGAGATAGTCCAACAAAAAAATAAGAGAGAGCACAGTGAGAATTCCGTGTATTGCGTCTTTTTCCTGAAAGTGGCTCGGGATTAATTTTAATAGCGATATGTCATTGGATGACAAAATAGTCAAATATGCGCAGACTGCAATCGTGGTTAGTACCGATGCCCAGGGGAAAAATAGTTTGAATTTTGCTAGTTTCACGTCAGTTTCTATTACCTTTAACCTAGAATCCGCAGTTAGATTCGACTTTATAGTGCAATATATTGTGCTAGAAATCGCGATCTAACTGCGGAAACTAGGTTTAATGCCCATTATCATTTCCAGCAATATGCGCCGTCATTACCCACGGCAACTATTCCCTGTCCGCTTTTACACTGTTGCGAAAAAACTGCGTCATTGCCCTCAGAGGCGTCAAATGATCGGCGCAATGTTTTTATGTGCTGTCGATAGGTGGCAGCAGCATAGGTATCAGGGTCTACCTTTAAGTATTCTGCCATTTGGCCTGGTGTAACTGGTCTTGGGGAGCGTTCTACGAGACAACGTAAAATTTTCCTGGGTGTTGGTGCTAACGGGCGTTTAATATTGTCGGGATTCATTAGTTTATTACTTTTCCAATAAACCTCCCAACTATCCAGATCAATTTTCAAATCACCGTTTACAATAATGTTATTTGGTAGGGATTCACTGTTATTGTTTTGCATTGAAACCTGGCGCATGGTTGCGCGAATTCGCCAGCACAATACATCTTCAATATTATTTTGATTTTTTGAAATAAAATCATTTGCATGATGTGATTCAAGAGCATCACGTTCTATAGAGGTACCATTGTGCTCGGATAAAAATACGATAGGCAGGCCAGGCCATTTTGCGTGCAAGGCTTTTGATACAGAAAAACCAGCCTGATCATTACCATTCATTCGTGCATCGAGTATTGCGACATCCGGTTTGTCGTCATTTTTTGCTAGCGTAATTTGCTGTCTTGCAGCCTCACTAAATTTATACACGGACACTTCATTTTTTTGACCGTCCAAGTCAGCTTTTAGTAATGCTGGTTTCAGTTTATTGACCCAATGGGACTGGTCTTCAACCCAGAAAATCTTTGCCATGTCTTGCTCTCGGTTTTGTCCAATATATAGACAGTTAATTATAGTCCAATGCTGAGTGATAAAATTCGGGTTTATCATAACGTTAGCGGCTCCACCAGTGCAATCTAAAGCGAGATTGAAGGATAAAAAGTGAGAAAAAGCAGAGCTGTTGCCAGCTCTGCTTCAATACTAGCCTTTTATTAAGCTCTCTAACCGGTCAAGGTCATTAACCACTGTCCATATTCCGCCACCTTCAACCACTTTTGTAGACCAGTCACTTAACCGGCCTATGTATTTACGTGGGTCAACATTGTCAGATCGAAGTTTGGTCACGTTTAGTGCAACAACATTGACATTTGCTAAAGGGATAGAAAAGTTACGTATATGACCTTTAACTAAATCTTCTTTTAAATCAGAAAATACCAATATGTATTTTTCCTTTGCGCCTGTTTCATTCAGGTATTCAGATGCTTGTAGTATGCCACCACTGATATCGGTATACGGGCTGCTTTTTACTGTTTTTATAAAAGAATCAATATTTCGTTTAAACGCTCTTTTCTGCTCATTGCTTTTACTGGGTCGTGGGTCAAATGTCACTTTAGCAACAATGTCTTTTTCACTAAAGCTGCCACTGTCAATTCGTGCGATTGCTAACGAGTCACCGCTTTCCAGTTTAGCCAATAAATAATTAATAATTTTCTGTGCTTTTTCTAGTTCTTGTGTGTATGTGCCTGATGTGTCCAGTAACATAAATACGGCTTTTGTTTTTGGTGCTGGCTGTTCATTCGCACAAGCACTTAGGCTTACAACAGCTATCGCAATGAGTGTTCGTATTAAATATTTCATGGTAAAACTCCTTCTATTTTTTCAATAATTTGATTAGATTTTTTATCTGTTTTGTGAGTACTGGCTTTTGATTTATTGGTTAGCAGCAGGCTCTCAATTTGTAGTGGTAGAAAAATTACAATGTCGTATATATGCGTCATCATTTTTCCGGTTTGATAAGTTAAATTTCCTAATAACCGACAAAAGAAAGCTGTGCAGCGTAATGTTGACAATGCGATTGAGCCAATGACTGTTCGTAATGAATGAACAAATGACTCTAAAGGAATGGCAACAAAAGCTAATGTAAAAGGAAGAATAAACCCCAGCACCATTTGACCGATAGATGGTATCCATCGAAACTCGGCTTCAACAACACTTAGGCCAACGAGTGACTGCGATAAGGCCTGGTTATCTGCAGCAAGCATGTCGCGCATGTAAGCAAGTGATGCTTCCACAGTGGCAAGTATTGTAAGAAGAGTTAGGGTGATATATATCATTCTGGTTCGCATTTTGTCATCCATGCTACCAATAGCCGGAAACAAATTCGTGATGCGAAGGGACTCCAGTAAAAATAGTCCCATGGCGACTTCCAGCATTATGATTACGAGAGCAGCTATGTCTGCAACTTGCATAGAGCCTATTTGACTGGTGCCACCAACCATTTCAGACATAGGTAATGCAATCAATTGAAAATTCACGATGCCGCCAAGAATAGCGATGATTAAAACTAATCCTGAAACAAAAAACTGCGTTAATGACGAGGCATGTAAAGTGCGCACTGTTTTATCATTGCAAGATCGAATTTTTTCATATTGATCCATTTGCTTGTCAATGAATTCTGAACGCTCACTAATGTCAACAATGCTGGATTTAACCTCATTCAATGTTTGCGTCAGGTTACGGTTTTCTGGCAGTATATTTTTTAAAAGCTGCTGTCTTTCAGTGCTGTTCTTTTGGTAAAGCTTAAAGGTTTCCTGCTGAGTCTTTACGATTGTTTCTTGAATACCTTCGAGAATTTTTGCCGTAACCGGGTCACCTTGTTGCGGAAATCTAGCAATTGTTTCTACTGCCTGAATCCAGTTTGGCGGTGTGGGTGGGGCATCAGTCGAGCCATGATAATCAGCTTCGATTTTTCCTAAGGTATCGCTGATTTTTCTATGCAGAGCTGGATAGCCACTTAAGTCTTTCGTTACGATGTCATTCACGCGATGAAATTCTCGGTCAATCAAACGTTCTTTTGCTTCCTGGCCAATATTTAATGTGACCTGTTTATTTCGTTCATCAAGTCTGTTCTCAAGTTTGATAATAGAAATAGACGCTAAACGTAAGGCGTATTTAATACTCCTGCCTGCGTTTAATATCAGTTTATGGGCTGTAGTACGAGCCAGATACATTGCCAATATGGCGATAAAAAACCACACTGCAATGGATAGCGCGGGGCTGCTTGACCACATGTATAAAAGATTGTTTGTATTCATATTGTACCTCTCTGGCTTAAAAGTCGGGTTTGCTTAAACCGCTACCTGAAAATTTCTCCATTACGTTCCTCTGTCGTGGATTTCCTTTGTTTGTGCCTTAATTTATACAAAGAAGATGTAAAAAATCTGTGAAAAAACGGGGTGTTTTGGCCAGATTCATTTTTGGAGTTATATGAATGACGACCTAAGTGATTGTTATTATGGATGAATGAACGAAAATCTTAATTTTGCTAAACGACGGATTTATTTCTATGATTATGAAGGTGTATGCGTCAGTAATCTGATTCCCCTATTTTTAGGTGCTTGGAAGGCGTTGGGTTTTCCATTGCCACTATCGATAATACGGGATGGTATGGGCATGGTGGTTCAGGAGTTTTACGGTTATAATTCGCGCCATTTCAAAATAGAACAGTATGCAAGGTCGGGTTTACAGCTATGTCACAAGTCGAAAAAAAGTTACGCCAATATATGGCAAGAGCAATATCGCAATACAACCTGATACAGGATGGTGATCGTGTGCTTGTTTGTCTTTCTGGTGGCAAAGACTCATACACTATGTTGAATTTGTTGCATCAGCTTAGAACGCGTAGTGGTCGTAAGTTTGATTTGTTTTCTTTGACATTGGATCAGGCTCAGCCGGGCTGGGATGACGCTGGACTAAAAGAGTGGCTGGAAGGCAAAGAATATCCGTACGAGATTTTGCATCGTGATACCTATTCCGTCGTTAAGGAAAAAGTACCTGAGGGTAAAACTTATTGCTCTTTATGTTCGCGTTTGCGCCGTGGTAACATTTACACCTATGCGAAAAAACACGGGTTTACAAAAATCGCGTTAGGTCATCATCGTGATGATTTAATAGAAAGCACAATGATGGGCTTGTTATACAGCGGTGAAATCCGCTCTATGCCACCAAAGCTGATCACCGATGATAAATGCCACATAGTGATTCGTCCGATGGTGTTGTGTAAAGAAAGCGATATTATTGCCTACGCAAAGGAACAGGCTTTCCCAATTATCCCCTGCAACTTATGTGGCTCGCAGGAAAACCTGACTCGGCAGAGAGTTAAAGAGTTGATTCAAAACTTAGCGGATCATAATTCAAAAGTACCCGCTAATATGCTGCATGCGATTAGCAATATCCGAAAGTCTCAACTCATGGATACAGAGTTGTGGGACTTTAATAATCTTGAGAATCAACTGGTTGATTTTCCGGAGGAGGTGTTTTTTGAAAACGATGAAATGATGCATGAGCCTTTCGATACGAACAGCTTCCAGCAAGCGCCTGAGATAGAAAAAGCGGCGTCTGTTGTTAAAATCCATCCTGCCGGAAGTTTAAAATAAATGTGTAAAGAATGGTAACAAGTATGACGCAAACAACAATTGACTTGATCAGACACGGTGAACCTGAAGGTGGTAGTAAATTCCGCGGCTATTCGATTGATGATCCTCTCAGCGAAAAAGGTTGGCAGCAAATGCAGCATGCGGTGGGTGATTATAATGAGTGGGATTGTATTGTTTCCTCTCCGATGCTGCGTTGTAAATTATTTGCAGAACAGTTGGCAATAAAAAACAATGTTCCTTTAACGATAAAATCTGATTTTAAAGAAGTTGGATTTGGAAATTGGGAAGGAAAAACAGCCGATGAAATTAAATTAGTCAATCCTGAAGAATATGAGGCTTTTTATCTTGATCCGGTTAATTCGCGCCCCACGAACGCCGAAGATATTGATTTTTTTTGTGATAGGGTTGTTAAAAGTTATAACCAAGTTTTGCAGGACAATATCGGTAAACATTGTTTAATAGTGGCGCACGCCGGCGTGATTCGGGCGATTGTTTCACATGTTTTATGTGCATCACCTTTGGGAATGTATCGTATCAATATTAAAAATGCGGGATTAGCTAGAATAAAATACAGCGGTAATATAGAAAAGCTTGAGTTTATTAATGGTGTTTTGGATTAATGCCAATAAAGATTTATTGGTTAGGTCGTTTAGGACGATAATCCTCTAAATTTAATGTATGCATGCGATTATCATCAGCGCCATGTGCTTTCTTTTTTATTAAATTGGCAACAGGTGCCAGGTATTTTCCGTTTGGGTTGATGGATAACGCATAGCCAATAACTAGTACTATTACGGTGAAAATTGAAATGATTTTAAGTTTTCGCATAACTCGATCAAGCTGCAGATTCTGTTCCAGAACCTGCAGCATTGTCTTGATTAGCTGAGATCAAACTTCTTATAATAGAATGCATAATACATTACAGGTATAACAACCAAAGTCAGGATGGTTGAGACTAGAATGCCAAAAATCAGCGCGATAGCGAGTCCATTGAAAATAGGGTCATTTAAAATGAAGAATGCACCCAAAACAGCTGCCAGTGCAGTGAGAGTAATGGGTTTAGCGCGAACTGCAGCAGCATTGATGACAGCTTCCTGAAAATCAACACCGCGTTCAATTTCCTGATTGATAAAGTCGACCAGTAAAATCGAATTTCGCACGATAATACCGGCTAATGCAATCATGCCGATCATTGATGTTGCAGTGAACTGCGCACCTAGTAATGCGTGTCCAGGCATAACCCCAATGATAGTTAACGGAATAGGGGCCATAATGATTAACGGCACTAGGTATGATCGAAACTGAGCGACTACCAACAGATATATCATGATCAGGCCAACAGAATAAGCCAGCCCCATGTCACGAAAAGTTTCATAAGTTACTTGCCACTCACCATCCCATTTGACGCTGTACTGATATGGGTTTTCTGGCTGATTAATGAGATATTGTTCAATCGGTTTATCTAATATCGGCGAAAGAATTTTACTAGATAGTTGGCTGAACACATCAAACATACCGTATAGCGGGCTATCAAGATCACCTGCAAGGTCACCGGTAACAAAAACAACGGGCAATAAATCTTTGTGATACAGGCTGTATTCACGTTGCTCCTTTATGACTTCAGCCACTTGTGCAAGTGAAATTAGCTCACCGGTTTGTGATCGGACTTCCAGTGATAATAGGCTATCAATATCGGCTTTGTCAGCGTTTGAAAATTCCAGTCTAATAGGAACTGGAAACTTTACATTCGCACCGTGAAGTTGACCAATATCTTTACCCTGCAATGCGGTGCTTATTGCATCTGAAATTATTTTTTGGTTTACGCCAAGCTTGGATGCTTTTTGACGGTCTACTTTTATAATCCATTTGTTCGATGCTGACTCGATGCTGTCATCAACATCTACTATGTTGTCTGTGTTTTCAAGCGTTTCACGAATCATTTTGGCTACCTGGATTTGGCCGTTGTAGTCCATGCCATAAACTTCAGCGACTATCGGTGACTGAACTGGTGGCCCAGGTGGTACTTCAATTATTTTAATATTTGCATTATATTTTTCACCAATAAGCTGTAATGACTCACGAACAGAAAATGCAATTTCATGGCTTTTTCTATGGCGTAATTTTTTGTGCTGTAGGTTAACCATAATGTCACCAACATTGGCCGCGTCGCGTAAATAATATTGTCGTACCAGTCCATTAAAATTAATGGGTGCAGCAGTACCTGCATATATTTGATAATCGGTTACTTCTGGCACTGTAGCTACATAGTCACCGAGTTCGGCCAGTACGCGAGTAGTTTGTTCCAGGCTGGTCCCTTCTGGCATATCAAGTACAATTTGAAACTCTGACTTGTTATCAAAAGGTAACATCTTCAGTACAACAAGTTTAGCGCCTGCTAAACCTACGGAGCCGATAATTAATACAATGATGCTGATTGATAATGCCCAGCGTTTTTTCTGACCTTTTTTCCCCTGAAGAAGAGGGCGGAGTGTTTTGTCGAAAAAAGAATACAAACCACTTTTTGAATTACTGTCATTGTTTTCAACGTGTTCGTGCTTTACATTCTTTAATACTTTTAGTGTTAACCATGGTGTAACGATAAATGCCACAGCCAACGATATTACCATTCCCATACTGGCGTTAATTGGTATTGGGCTCATATAAGGGCCCATTAAACCAGATACAAAGGCCATTGGTAACAACGCTGCGACAACAGCAAAGGTGGCCAATATTGTTGGTCCGCCAACTTCATCAACAGCAATGGGAATGGCATCGGCAAGACTTTTATCGCTTATTTGCATATGACGATGGATATTTTCAACCACAACAATTGCATCATCAACTAATATTCCGATAGAAAATATAAGTGCAAAAAGCGAAACACGGTTCAATGTAAATCCCCACGCCCATGAAGCAAACAATGTAAGTGCTAGTGTGACACCAATAGCGATACCCACGATAAATGCTTCTCGTAATCCCAGTGCAAAATAGACAAGAAGTACAACAACGCCGGTTGCAAAAAATAATTTAGTGATAAGCGTCATGGCTTTGTCATTTGCTGTTGCGCCGTAATTGCGGGTCACGGTGACATTAACGCCATCAGGAATAAATATACCTTCCAGTTGTTGAAAGCGCTCAATAACCTGGTTTGCTACTTCAATGGCATTGGTGCCTGGTTTTTTTGAGATAGCAATTGTGACTGCTGGAAATCGTCCTTTACTAGAGATAGATTTATCAGTGGCCGCGGGTCCAGTGCCAAACCAGACAAACTGCTCGGCTTGATCAGGCTCAAGACGAACTGTGGCAACATCACGTAAGTAAACTGGGGTGCCCTCGGATGAACCGATTATCAGGCCCCCAATTTCACTGGGTGTACTTAAAAAAGTGCCTGCTTGAACCAGGATTTCCTGATTGTCTTTAACAATTGATCCCGCATTGCGCGAGGTATTTGCTGCTGATAGCGCATATGATAATTGCTCAATGTCAATGTTATAACCGGCAAGGCGTTGCGGGTCTAGTAAGACGTGAACAACTTTATCTGTTCCACCAATGGTATAAATATCTCGAGTACCCGGCACACGTTTTAATTCAGATTCGATAGCGTGCGATACCTGCTGTAAATCGTAACCGGCGCGAGTTTCGTCTTCTGTCCATAGTGTTAATGAAACTACAGGGACGTCATCAATCCCCTTGGGTTTAATAATCGGTTGACCTATGCCCATGTTTTGCGGAAGCCAGTCCTGATTTGAAAGCACCTTGTTGTAGAGACGTACGATAGATTGAGTATGATCTTCACCAACCAAAAACTGCACTGTTAGTACTGACATACCTGGACGTGATACTGAGTAAACGTGTTCTATTCCTGCAATTTCTGACAAAACCTGTTCGGCAGGTGTGCTGACCAATTGCTCTACTTCTCGTGCATCGGCACCAGGAAATGGAATAAACACGTTAGCAAATGTAACGTTAATCTGGGGTTCTTCTTCGCGTGGTGTAATCATTACCGCAAATACGCCCAGTAAAAATCCTACCACCGCAAGCAGTGGTGTAATTTCTGTGTGTAGAAATTTTTTCGCAATGGAGCCTGAAAAACCTAATTTTTCACTCATTATTTAGACTCCAGTTGTTGCTTCAAGTAAACGCCTGCACGAATAGGATCAGTAGCAACAACTTCATTTTCATCCAGTCCGGCTAGGACTTCAGTTTTATTTCCAAATTGTTTTCCTGTGCGTACTTGGCGTAAATGCAATGCTTGATTAGCCCCTATAACATAAACAGCGGAAACTTCACTGCGATGAGCAATTGCTGAAGTAGGAATCATTAGGCGTGCTTTGTTATCAATTTCAAAAGCAACTTTCACCAACATGCCAGGAAAAAGATTTTTAGTGTTATTTGGTAATGCCGCACGAACACGAAAAGTGTGAGACTTAGGATTAGCGAATGGAAAAATTGTAAGCTTGGTTGCCGATAACGATTGCCCTTTATTTTCTAGATATGAAATCAATGCTTTCTTATGCTGGCGAATCGCGTTTATATAAGTTTGCGGAACATCTGTACTTACTCGTAGTTGAGACATGGAAAAGCCCGTCATAATGGCTTGGCCTATTTTCATGGTTTCACCTGGCTCAATGTGCCTAGCCGTGACGATGCCATCATAGGGTGCTTTAATAATCGTGTTACTGAGTTGCTCGTTTGCTTCTGTTATGCGGGCTTCACTTGCCGCAACTCTGGCTTCAGTCGCTTTTAGCGCTGCTTTTGCTTTATCAAAGTTTGATGCGGAAACAATTTTATCCTTGAAGAGCCCTTTTACCCGTTTGAACTCCAGTTTTGCGTCTTTATGATTTGCTGTTGCTTCTTTTAGCGCTGCTTTAGCGGAGGCGAGTCTGGCTTTATATTCTTTGTCTCTGATACGTATGATGACACTGCCTTTTTCAACATAATCGTCAATATCAAAATTAACCTCAATTACTCGGCCTGATACCTGGGCTGATATAGTCGCTTTTTTAACGGCTTCAACGACACCATCCAGAGTATGGACTTGAGGCGCTAGTTCATTAGTTGCAACAGCTGAGGGAAATGGAAAGGTATCTTCGCCATGGCTGGAAAGCGGTAGTAGTAAAAAAGAAAACAAAATAAATGATTTTAAAGGCATAACGTAATCCTGATAGTTGTTCGTTTTACACATGTTTACTAATAGTAGGTCAATAAAAAAGAAGGTGAATCCCAATTAATTAGTATATTAGTATATTCTAATGCCGCATGTCAATGCATAAACACATATGCCCGTTTTAAATTTACCTTTTGTACTTATTCTATTTTAGGGTGCAATTCTTTCTAATTTAACTGAGTTTTTAGGTAACTTTTAGTCAGAGTGTTGCTTCTTGTTTTCAAGTCATTGATTTCAGTCGTGTTTTTTTGGGTTTTATTATTGCAGATATTCAGGTTTCGTTCAGTTTGACTCGAGTAAGCTTAACGCCACACTAAATGAGTGCTAGGGGAACAGTCACCCTGATAAGAATTATATAGTCTGACTGCTAACTCACTGAAATGTGAAGGGAATTTAAAGGGGTTTATTAATGAGAAAACTTATATTGGCAGTATCTTTAGTCGCAAGCGTTGGTGTTTTATCAAACACTGCAGCAGCAGACGAATTAGCGTTGGCAAAGAAAAGCGGTTGCTTAGCTTGTCACGCAATTGATAAAAAAATTGTTGGTCCAGCATGGAAAGATGTTGCTAACCGTTACAAAGGTCAGGATGCAAAAGCAGACATGATCAAAAAAGTAAAAATGGGTGGTAAAGGTAGCTGGACTGAAGTTACTCGTGGCGTTCCAATGCCTCCGTACTCACCACGTGTTACTGATGAAAACATCGAAAAACTTGTAGATTTCATTCTGGCTCTGTAATTCAGTAAACCAGAATATAAAAATTCGTCTCCCTCCCGAGACGCACGTTTGGGCTCACCCTTTTAGGGTGGGCCCTTTTTTATTCTAACCACACAGCAAATTCACCTTTTGTTCCAAGCTTACCGTTATTTCGTACTCAATCGGTTATATATATCATATGGCCCCTCTTTCCAGTGCGAAATAACGGTGTGCCTGAAGCAAAATTTAAATACGCTGAGCGATTAGTTTGGATTAATGTTTAAACGAACTGCGCAGTTAGTAATTGAATTGCTTATAATACTATCTGCTTTAGCCGCTATATAGCTTATAAATGTGCTTAACCCGAGGTTTATTATGCGCGTCTTGATAATTGAAGACGAAGATATTTTGAGAGAGCAGCTTAGTCAGAAGCTGGTCAATGAAGGATATGCTGTGGATGCAAGCGCCTGCGGTGAAGAGGGTTTGTATTTGGGGAACGAAAATCCTTACGATATTGCTGTTGTGGATATTGGCTTACCTGAAATTACCGGCCTGGAAGTGATTAAGCGGTGGCGTGCAAATGAACGTAAATACCCTATATTGATTTTGACTGCCCGAAGTCGATGGCAGGAAAAGGTGGAAGGTCTGGAGGCTGGTGCAGATGATTACCTGGCTAAGCCTTTTCATTTTGAAGAGTTGATGGCTAGAGTGAAGGCGTTAGTGCGCCGCTCTGCCGGTTTTTCAAGCCCGGTTATTGAATCAGGTGATATCACTGTTGATACTAGCGCTCAAATGGTGACTGTTAAGGGGGGGGCGGTCGAGTTAACAGCGTATGAATATAAAACATTGGAATACCTAATTCTTAATCATGAAAAAGTGATTTCCAAGTCAGAGTTAACTGAGCATATCTATGATCAGGATTTTGATCGTGATAGCAATGTGATTGAAGTGTTTGTAGGTAGATTAAGGCGTAAGCTTGATCCTGATAATACACTTAACCCTATTTCGACTCTTCGGGGTAGGGGCTATAAATATAACTTAGTTCAATGATTGTATAAGGTTTTTACTATTTCCCACTATGTTATCTCTTACTTCACGATTACTCATTGCCGGCAGTATTATTCTTAGTGCGTTTCTAGGGTTAACTGGATACGCCTTGGATCAAACCTATCAGCAAAGCGCCAAAGAAGCTCAAGAGGCCCGTTTGTTAGGCCATGTAATGACGTTAATCGCCGTTGCACCTGTTAAACTTGACGGCACAATTGATATTCCAAAATCGTTGCCGCTGGCGAGTTTTAGTCGATTGGATTCCGGTTTATATGGCAAGATTGTTGACGAAAAGGGCAAGAATGTTTGGTCATCATTTTCATTAGGTGGAAATGACTTTTCCACCATTCAACATTTCAAAATACTTGATTCAAAATTTAGTGAAACCCTCGACTTAAATCAGGATCGTTTGTTTCGTTTAAGTTATGGTGTTTCATGGGACTCTGCGAATAGTACGAAAATTTATACGATTAATATTGCTGTGCCGAAGGAGGCGTACGAGCAGGACATAGAACGGTTTCGGCAGTTGCTCTGGTTATGGCTTGGTGGCGTTTCGATTTTACTATTGGCTGCGCAAGGTGTGATTTTGCGTTGGAGTTTAAATCCGCTGAGACAGGCTGCAGATGAAATATCACGTATAGAGCAGGGGCTTCAATCAAAAATTGAAGGTGCTTATCCCAAAGATTTAAAAGCACTTACTTATAATCTAAACGCTCTGATAAAAAGTAACAAAGAGCATCTGGTTCGCCACAGAAATGGTTTGTCTGACCTAGCGCATAGCCTGAAAACACCTCTCGCGATGATTCGTAGTGTGAGTGAAAATAATGCGCCTGAAAAAATATTAAAAGAAACCATCTCTGAACAAGTTGATCAGATGCAGAAAATTGTCGATTATCAATTACAGCGAGCGGGAACCTCAGGTCGAATTCCGTTAAGTAAGCCGGTAAATGTAAACCCTGTCGCGCGAAAAATTTTAAATTCGTTGGCTAAAGTCTATATTGAAAAATCAGTTGAATATAAAGTCGAGATTAGTAACTCCACCTTGTTTTATGGTGATGAATCTGATTTGTTTGAAATGTTAGGTAATTTACTGGATAACGCATTTAAATGGTGTACGAAAACAGTCGTTATACGGGTGAATAAGCAAAATAAACAAACCGATGACTTGGTGTTAACTATTGAAGATGATGGGCCTGGTATTGATTCAGAAGTTACTGGTCGGATAATGGAGCGAGGAGTTTATTCCTCAAAAAAACAAGGAACGGGTATTGGTCTGGCGATAGTGAAAGATATACTAGATGCTTATGAGGGGGCCTTCCAGATAGAAAAAAGCAAACTGGGTGGTGCTAAGTTTGTTTTATATTTAAAGCGTCTTCAATAGATGGTATTCAATCCATATTAGGGTAAGGGTAATAGGGGGGGGAATGATAGAAATATACGATAAAAAAGGTTTTGATCAAATAATGGTGATCGAAGCAACCAGTTTGAAAAACATTGATTTACGTGGCGCACATTTAAAGGAAGCTAACCTGGTTCAGTATGATTTCACTGGTGCTGATTTGAGAGGGGCCAATTTACAGGATGCAGATTTGAGGCTAGTGAACTTTACTGGTGCAGATTTGACTGGAGCTAATCTAATGGGTGCCGATCTAACGGGTGCAATTTTAACAGATACTAAAATGGATAGGCCAAAGGTCATACCAATTGTAATACAGGGCTGATAAAGATTTTGTTTGGTAAAAACTGCTTTTAATACAATATAATGGAAAAGCGTAACTTGTTGAATTGTAGTCATAAAAAAAGCCGAAGCAATAAAGCTTCGGCTTAAAAAAGCAGAACGGATTTGAGGGAGGGAGGAGGGATCCGCTCTGTAATCTATATGTCGGCTGGTTTTTCCTAATCTTTAGTACTAAATTTGTGCCTCAAATTTATAGTCCAGATGCGCTGCAGGTGGCTGTAAATAATTGCCCTGTATAAAATCAATACCCTCTCTCCACAAAATAGCCAGACTATCTGCATCCTGTACATAACTTGCGATAATTTTGCTATTCGATTCTTGAGAGCTAAGGCAGATGTCGTGAACTATGGATTGATGTTTGCGATTGGTTGACAAGTTACTTACAAATGCACCGTCGATTTTGTGAAAGTCTGCATTTAATTCGTCAATTTGTGATTTTCTTTCAGGATGATTGCCGAATTGATCGATACAGACAGCGCCTTTTAATGCCTTTATTTTCTGAATAAAGTGAATTGTTTCTGACTGCCATGTCAGTGCAGTATGTTCGGGTATTTCAAATACCAGGTTTACGATTTCGGAAGCGTAATGTTTCTCCAGCCATTCGATAAAATTGATATCCTTCAGAGATGATTCGGATAAGTTTATAAAAAATCGAGTTTTCGTCTTTTTTGTTTTTTGTAATAAAAATACGGCATTTTGAATGACCCACTTATCAATATCACTTTCTAATTTTGATTGTTTGGCCACGTGTAAAAATTGACTGGGTAAAGTGTCTTCGTTGCCACTGCCTTTAATTCTAAGCAGTACTTCATATACTATTTCTTTATTTAAACCAAGACTGATAATTGGTTGAAACAGTAATTTGAAATTGTTGTATTTTAACGCATCTTTTATTTTTTCTACCGAATCCTGATCAACGCGCTCTACGGTTGATCTATCTTCTTCCGGGTTATAGATGTGCGGTAGGTTCTGTTTTCGATTACGAGATACAGTGCAGGCAACGTCAGCTAGCGATAGCGCTTGGTCTGGTGAGTGCACTAGGTCTGTCAAGTGAACGATGCCAATATTGGAACAGGCATTAATATTGTGATCTATTGAGTTAAAAGAATGAATGGCAAAAGCAGCTTGTAGCGCTTCAACTTTTTCAATGCAGTCTAAAGCATTGTTAGCGGCAACCAGTAATGTGTATACGTCAGAATTTAATCGGGATATTTTAATTTCGGCAGATGCGTGATTTGACATAAAGTCACTGATTTCGTGTAGCAGATGATCGCTGCGAGTAATGCCGATATTATTTTTTATACGTGAGTAACCATCAAGCTCAAAAAAACATAAGCTGTAAGCGAGTCTTCTATTGGTTTTTCTAATTACCTGGTTAAGTGTTTGAATAAAATATTCAGCACTTAGTAGTTGGTTTTGATTAGGGGGTGATACGCTTGGTTTTATATCCCATTCGGTCGGCTGGAATATGACTTGTAAGCCTGATTCACCACTAATGGTGGTTTTCGTAAAGTGAATATTAACAGGGCAAATCTGGCTCGTGCTTTTTTTTATATTTATTGCTTTGATAACGATACTTTTCGAAAGCCCCTCTTTATTTAATTGCTGAAATGTCTGCTTTACTTTATCGATATCATCATTTGCAATGAGATCTAAAAAAGATATCTCCGAGACTTCATCTGTGGTGCTAATGCTGAAAAAATCCTGAAAAGCCGGATTGATATTAATAAATGCACCGTCATGTATAAAGGCAATAGCCATAGGGACTTGTTTGCTCAGCGCGATAAATCGTTCGTTGGATTCTTTTAACTCCCGACGCTGGTTTTGAACAAGGTGATTTAGCTTGTCATTTGATAATAATTGTTTAGTTAGGTTGGCTAAGTGTTCAATTTCATCAAGAGAAAAAACATCAGTTGCACCAGAGCGTATATGGGCGAGTGCAGTTTCTCGATCATAATCCCGGCTAATGACAATGATAGGGCATTTTTTGTTAATTTCTGGCATTGCCTCGATAAGAGCGTCGACTGAAATGGGGATGTCATCAATAACCAGAATGATAATTTGCCAGGATTTTTCCTCCAGTTTTGTTAGCAGATCAGGTATTGACTGTGTTAAATCAAAACTGGCCGATATCTGGTGTTTGGTGAAAATGGCGTTGATCAGGTCTACATTAATATTAGTGTGATCGACGACTAATATTTCTCGAAGTTTGGCGTTTATCATTTATTCTTTTTGCTAATAAGTTTGGATAGTTTATGAGTTACCCAGGTTAGATGGATGACCATAATGAATCAAAATTTTTCACTCGGTCGAGTTTATCTGTTGGTGCAACATTTTTCACGGTTCGAATTATGGAAAATTGAAACTGACTTAAGGCGCTGGTGTTTTCGAGTAGTTTTGTTAGTTTTACCTTTATAGACTGGCCGTGAATATCCAGTTCTAGTTTGTCACCAACCTGATAAAGTGATTGTGTAATCAAAGTCTGCGGTTGTTTTATATTACGTAGTTCGGGTAATAATAGTGTACGCGAAAAATCACTGGTTTTACGTTTGCGAGATATGTTTTTTGAAGCTATAGACTGTCCCGACGGTGACAATAATTCAATGCCGAGATACATTTGGTTGTCTTCGGTGGCTTTAATCCAGCGAATAACGCCAATGCTCCATTCGTTTTTACTTGTGGGGTCCTGTTTTTTTACTCCAATTAGTGAGCCTACAACGGTCTTAGTGGAGACGGTGCTCTCCCAGCTTATGCAGTATCCGCCAGCGCTTTCATTGATGAGTAGGCACTGATATGAGGAATAAATTTCATGGGCCGAACTGGCTAATGGGTCTGGTGCCTGCTGCTCTTCAATACTGCTAAATACTGGTATGTCTATTTTTTTGTTGGTTCGCAAATTTGGATTTTGTGCGATATCCCATATGTCTGGTTGACTGTTTTCGTCTCCAGGGTTTTTTGTAGTAGGGGTGTCAAAATCAGCTTTTTCATTAAACATAAGCTCTTGATCAAGATAGTCATCATCAAGCAAAGTATCTTCATCGCTTAACTTCGAATCATATTGTTTTTGAATAAAGTAATGTGTGGCACTGAGCCCGAGAGTGACACTGATTCTCTCCTTTTTCCCTTTACGAGAGAAATTGCGTTTCGGCACAGCTCCCCAGGCGAGTACAAGCCGTTTTAAAGTTTCATTGCCTATGTGTTTGGGGTCAAGTCCCGATTGTATTGGTGAGATATCATTCTCAGAGCGCTCCATCTGCTCACGAATGACGCGCGTTAAGTTACTTGTGTCAACGATTCTTATAAAAGTTGATTCAGCACCATGTAGAGGTGCACTGTAATATGTGGGCGGTTTATTATGCTCAAGGTCTATAGCAAAAAGACCTGCGGGGTTGTTGGGGTCTTCAAGTTTGTGGAGGTGGCTGTATTTAACCCAATTGTACAATGCACCATGCAATTTTATTATTTCGGCTTGAGATAAACGATAGGGGTTGGCCAATGATAATAAAATAATGTGTTGATATAGCCGGTTGACCGTATTTGCTCTCATGTTGGGGTTTAATGGGTCGTTAATTTTTTCGTCAACTAAACTGTTATGTTCGGAGAGTAGATACAGATGGTGTAGCTCGAGCCAAGCCTGCTCATTTGTTGGTAAGTAGATTAAGTATGATGTGAAGAGGTTCTCACCTAAATAAAACATTGCACGGTGAATGGATGAGACCAATGTTTTGTTATCTACTTTGGATTTGTTGCTTAGTCGGGCCTCGATAATAATTTTGTATCCGATGGCAAATTCCCACTGAAGCTCTCTTGTGAGTTCAGCAATCTTTTGATTTTTTGGGGATAAGGGAAATGCTTGCCCGATATAATGCTTTTGTAACGCGGTACTAACGAAGGACAGAGGTTTTCGAAAAAGCTCCATGACCTTAAAGCGTTGCTGGGCAGGGAGTGGTATGCGATTTATTTCGGCTATTGCCTTATAAATTAAACGAGCAGTTTCACCAATATGGCCGACAGGCAAATCTGCTATCCAACGCTCTGCTTCTTTCGGTTTAATGTAAGGAGCATCAGGATATTCAATTGTCTGTGGCGGGATGTAGAGTCCCAATGGGTTGCTGTCAGTTGTCAAAGCACGTCCTGTTTGGTATTTACATTTCAGTTGTTCAGGTAAATTATCGGAAACTCGTTAAAATACTTGAATATTTTGTTGCCATTTAGCTTCTAGTAAAAGCTGGCTCTGATCCTTGAGTGATTCTACACCGTGTGGGCTAGAGCTGTCACCATTATGATGAGACGGGCGATTTATAAGGGATTCCAGCTATCTCTCTTACAAGTTTTGGCACAAGATACCCGGGCAGTCGCTGTTGTAGTTGATCGAGGATCTCACGAGCCATATATTCTGGCGTATCAAAATGGCTGGCGCCTTCAACCTTGTCTAACAGGTGAAGATAATACGGTTTTACACCGGATTCAAATAATGTGAGGCTGAGTTGTTCCAGGGTGTGGCATGAGTCATTGATGCCTCTCAGTAAAACACTTTGATTAAATAGTTCTACGCCGACTGACTGTAATTTGTTCAAGGCTCGCGTTGTGTCTTCTGCAATTTCTGCCGGGTGATTACAATGAATAACGAATATACATTTCAATCGGCTATTGCTTATCCATTGTAGTAATTCGTCATTTACTCGGTCCGGCAGCACTACAATTTGTCTTGTGTGAATGCGCAAAAATCGTACGTGTGGAATTTCGGCAATTTGTTTAACGAGCTGGGCGAGTTTTTGATCACTTAATGACAAGGGGTCGCCGCCACTGAGAATGACCTCAAAAATAGATTCGTCATTACGAATATACTCCAGACAGTCCAGCCAGTTTTGTTTGCCAGGATTTGATGCGCTGTAATCAAAATGCCGGCGAAAGCAGTAGCGGCAATGTATTCCACAAGCGCCGGTTACGGTGAGCAGTACTCGACCAAAATACTTGTGAAGTAATCCGGGTGTTTTTTCAGCGGCGGCATCTCCTACTGGGTCTTTTGTGTAATTCGCATGTTTTATCAGCTCATCGCTGGTGGGAATGACTTGTTTAAGTAGTGGGTCGTTAATATTTCCCTTTTCCATTTTGCTTATAAAGCTAAGTGGTACGCGAATAGGGAACAGTTGATGCGCTTTTTCTATTTCCGGCAGCAATGAAATTGGTAAATTAAGTGCCTTTATTAGTGCTTCTGGTGACTTTATAGCGTCAGAAAGTTGATTTTGCCACGAAGGCATCTGCAAAGTTTGTTTGTTTCGATGTATCATATTGCGCATTCAGGAATTAGATTGGCTAAATTTTAGCATTTTTATAAAAATATTTATCCAGACTTACTGTATTTACCTTGCGCGATCGATTTTGTTCTAGGGCAAAAGATGAATGTGCCTCGTATTGCGGGGGTCTGTCTACGTTAACGAGGCAATCATGGCAACATACAGCACCAGCGAATTTAAATCAGGTATGAAAATAATGCAGGATGGAGATCCTTGCACTATTGTAGAAAACGAATTTGTAAAGCCCGGCAAAGGCCAGGCATTTAGCCGAGTTAAAATTAAAAATCTTAAAACGGGACGTGTCGTCGATCGTACATTTAAAAGTGGTGAATCTGTTGAAGCTGCAGACGTGATGGAAACAGAGCTTCAATACCTTTACACCGACGGTGAGTTCTGGAACTTTATGGATGCTGAAACCTTTGAGCAAATTGCAGCTGATGCTACGGCCGTTGGTGACTCATACAAATGGTTAAAAGAGCAGGACATGATAACTGTCACTCTTTGGAATGGTGTCCCGATAGCGATTACGCCAGCAAATTTCGTTAATCTTACCGTAACGGAAACTGATCCAGGCCTAAAAGGGGATACCGCAAGTGGCGGTGGAAAACCGGCTACACTAGAAACCGGTGCAGTTGTGCGTGTTCCATTGTTTATTGAAATTGGTGAGTTATTAAAAATAGACACACGCAGCGGAGAATACGTTAGTCGCGCCAAAGACTAATTATTAGTTAATTGCCTATGCCTGATTATTGCCCGTCGCCGTCATACCGGGAGTTGTTGCAACGACGGGCAACGATGTACGCCCAAATTCGACAATTCTTTGCTGAGAGAAATGTGCTCGAAGTTGAGACGCCTATCTTTTCCGAGTCGGGTAATACCGATCCAGCAATTTCATCTGTTATTGCTGATTTTTCCTACGCTTCAGAAAAACGATCCGACATAAGGTACGCCCATACATCACCGGAATTCCCCATGAAACGTTTGCTAGCAAATGGTTCTGGGGCGATCTACCAAATATGTAAGGTGTTTCGTAAAGAGGAAAGCGGTCGACTGCATAATCCGGAGTTTTCCATGCTGGAATGGTATAGGCCTGGGCTTAAGTACCACCAGCTTATGGATGAAATCACCGAGTTATTGAAAATGCTCGGCGTGGCCAGTGCTGTTGAGCGAGTGTCCTATGCAGAATTATTTCAACTTCATTTAAAGTTGGATGTGTTAAATGCCAGCGTAGATGATTTAAAAAATTGTGCTAGAAAAAGCGGACTGGATGTTGTGGGTTTTGATGATGACTATGATGCATGGTCATCTATGTTACTGGCAAACCTGATTGAGCCCGAATTAGGCAAGGATAAACCCTTTTTTGTTTACGATTATCCGCTCTCTCAAGCTGCACTTGCCAATACTTGTGAAGAAAATAATGTGGCCGAACGCTTCGAGCTTTACATTAATGGTGTCGAGATTGCGAATGGTTATCAGGAGCTGACCGATGCCGAAGTCTACCGTTGTCGCTTTGAGCAGGATAATAAAAAGCGTAAAGCGTCGGGTTTGCCCGAAATAAAAATCGATATGCGTTTACTAAATGATCTGAAGTCTGGCTTTCCCGACAGTTCAGGGGTTGCATTGGGTTTAGATAGGTTGTTGATGGCTATAACTGGCGCAGTGAGGATTTCGGATGTGCTGAGTTTTGATTTCCACAATATTTGATTGTTAAACCGGCTCCTCTAAAATTTTTATGTTGCACGATAATTTAAATTTAGCATTTTTATTGGCTGTGCCTGCTACCAAATAGTAAGTAATCAGAAAGTCCGTAGTCTTTCTATCTTATTGATTCTTTGTTTGTTTTTTACTTTTTAACTGTGATCAATAAATATAAGACAGGAATTAAAAAGACTTATAAATGATTGAATGAATACATTTTTAAGTCGAAAAACTTTACAAAAACAATAATTAGGCCTCCAATCCTTTTTATTTATAAGCTTTGACAGGCAGGTTATAAATAATTCTACGCTAACTCATTGTTTATATGGACCCTGTGAAGTGTTGGTTTGTTTTTTGCCTAGAGGAATACTATAGGTTCTGGTTAGTCTTAAATTGATATTATCTGGTGTTTATTAAACGCCAGTGTGTGCAGACTAAATGGAAATGGTCCTGTAGCGCGTGAAAGGCTTTGCTGAAAGCTTGAAACGTAATACACAAAGTGAGGTGGGGAATGGAGATGATTGCGGCTAGTGTAGTGGAGCAGCGTTGGAGTCAGCGGCGTGATGTGCTGTTGGACGTTGATGTGCTGGAAAATGGTGAAATTATCGCCTCATGCCAGAGTCGGGACGTGGGATTAGGTGGCGTTTTTATACAAACTGATGCTCATAATCTGGTTGCTGATTGTGACTATGAGTTGTGTTTTTCTCTTGGCCAGAAAGAAATGGCTAAACAGAAACTAAAGGCGAAAGTGGTTCGCAATTCGCCGGATGGTTACGGTTTCATGTTTAAAGATTTCGACACAAATTCATTTAGGGCTTTGCAGGAAATTATGCGTCACTCAACTATCGCCCGTTGAGCGATAGATAGATTGCAGATAGTTTATAGGCGGCTTGCAGATAAACTATAAAAAGCACCGCTGCTAACTGCCTCACTTTTAGCAGCGGTGTTTATTTGTAACTATTCAGCATATTTATTGTTCGCACAGTAGCAACTCAAGTCGCCATCGTTTTTTATTTGTTTTTGTTGACGGTCCCAATTTCCTGCCCCATGAATACACTGCTTCCGGCTTTCAGGGTACTATTCCAAGTCATCTTATCTTTTGGAAAAAGTAAAATCACAGTTGACCCCATGTTAAACCGGCCAAGCTCATCCCCTTTGTTTAGCTCTAAATTTAAGTTAGAAGAGGTGTCTGTCTCGCTATCATAGTCCCATTTGCGAACTTTCTTACCAGCGGGAGGCGTAATTGTTCCTGCCCATACGGTTTCCATGCTTGATACGAAAATAGCCCCTACCAGTACTGCTGCCATAGGGCCTGCATCGGTATCAAAAAGGGTGACTACCCTTTCATTTCTTGCAAATAACTCGGGTACGTTTTCCGCGGTTACGGCGTTAACGCTAAACAATTTCCCCGGAATATGGATCATTTTTTTTAGTTTGCCGTGCAACGGTGTGTGAATACGATGATAGTCTCTGGGAGAAAGGTAAAGTGTTGCAAACTCACCGCCTGCAAACATTTTGGCCATTTCGTTATCACCAAGTAATTTTTCAACGGTATAACTGTGTCCTTTCGCTTGAAAAATCCTGTTTTCATCGATTTCACCCAACTGACTGACTTTTGCATCAACTGGGCTGGCAATGGTGTGCTCACCTGCACAAATGGGTCTGGCGTTGGGTTTAAGTTGACGCGTAAAAAAATGGTTAAATGAAGGGTAGTCGGTAGGGTCAGAGGCGACGGCATCTTTCATGTCAACGTCGTAAATTTTAATGATTGTCCGAATAGCAAAATTTTTAAAGTAAGTTATTTTGCTTCGTGTGATGGCGTGCATAATTGCTGATAATAAATGGTGAGGTAGAATGTGTTGTGGAATAATTTTAATTGCTTCGGATATTTTCATAATAAAGTTTGAATATTCTATTTGTTGGTTGAGCCGCTAGGCAAAATGGTTTGGGGCGGATAATAGCACGCAGTGATATATATCTAAAATTGGTTTGTCGAGGGTAAAGATGGAAGAAATAATAAGGCGCATTAGTCAGCAGCTAATTTCTGAGGATGTGATGCTGGTTACCGCAGAATCTTGTACAGGCGGCTGGATAGCAAAAACTTTAACCGATGTGGCTGGTTCGTCGCAGTGGTTTGACCGTGGTTTTATTACCTATTCAAATGTATCAAAAGTTGAAATGCTCGGCGTTAGCATGGAGACATTGGCGCAATATGGCGCGGTAAGTGAACAGATTGCCGCCGAAATGGCGATGGGAGCATTAAATAATAGTCAAGGCGGTTACGGTGTATCTGTCACTGGTATTGCTGGGCCCGATGGAGGGTCTCCTGAAAAGCCGGTAGGAACTGTTTGTTTTGGCTGGGCAAAGAAAAATGGAGCTGTGTTTTCTAAAACATTTCTTTTTGCTGGTGATAGGGAGCGAATAAGGGCTCAGGCCGTGAAATGTGCATTACTAGGCTTGTTCGATATTTTTTAATTAGCGCTTAATTTGCAGTTTTTAAAATCAGTTTTAAAATAAACTTGAGCACTGTGAATAAATACAGTATATTTCTAATCATTCCAGACAAATGACCCCCGAGGTAATAAACGCGATGTCAAAAGATGCAGATAAACTAAAAGCCCTGAGCGCAGCATTAGGCCAGATAGATAAGCAGTTTGGTAAAGGCTCAGTGATGCGTATGGGGGATCCCGGTGCTCATAAAGATATTGATATAGTTTCTACTGGTTCTATCGGTTTGGATGTGGCTTTAGGTGTGGGTGGTTTGCCACGGGGACGTGTTGTTGAAATCTACGGGCCTGAATCTTCCGGTAAAACGACTCTGACACTCTCTGTTATCGCGCAAATGCAAAAATTAGGTGGAACAGCTGCCTTTATTGACGCCGAGCATGCGCTTGATCCTGTTTATGCCGAAAAATTAGGTGTAAATATTGATGACTTACTGGTTTCTCAGCCGGATACGGGTGAGCAAGCTCTTGAAATTACTGACATGCTGGTTCGGTCAGGTGCTGTTGATATTATCGTTATCGATTCTGTGGCCGCGTTAACGCCAAGAGCTGAAATTGAAGGTGACATGGGCGACAGTCACATGGGCTTACAGGCGAGATTGTTGTCGCAGGCCTTGAGAAAGCTGACCGGTAATATAAAAAAGGCCAATGTATTGGTCATTTTTATTAATCAGATTCGAATGAAAATCGGTGTTATGTTCGGTAATCCGGAAACCACAACTGGTGGTAATGCGCTTAAATTTTATTCCTCTGTAAGATTAGATATTCGTCGAATTGGAGCGTTAAAGAAAGGCGAAGAAATCATTGGTAATGAAACCCGCGTCAAAGTTGTTAAAAATAAAGTTGCGCCTCCGTTTAAAAAGGCTGAATTTGACATTTTGTATGGCGAAGGTATTTCACTGGAAGGCGAATTGGTTGAATTAGGCGTCAAAGAAGGTGTTATATCTAAATCTGGATCGTGGTATAGCTACGGCGAGACACGTATAGGCCAGGGTAAAGATAACGTGCGTAACTTCTTTAAAGAAAACCCTGAATTGCAAGATGAAATTGAAGCAAAAATTCGCGCGATACTTCTGCCTGAAGCTGAAGCGTTTTCTGCTAAGGGTGAAAAAGCGGCAAAAGCAGCAAAATCCCCAAAAAAAGCGCCTGAGTTGGAAGAAGTATAAAGCAGCATAAATTTTGACGACTTTTGATAAGTTGTAAAAGCTGTGAAAGTTACCAGGGCGCCGGCTGGATCTTCATTGGTCTGGT
>Ga0224507_10000110_pt1 | contig 30079 bp, 32 predicted proteins | sample SF_Jan12_sed_USG_3_FD_170159 | JGI IMG/M metagenome (GOLD analysis project Ga0224507, IMG submission 170159) | Sediment microbial communities from San Francisco Bay, California, United States - SF_Jan12_sed_USGS_13 | ecosystem: Environmental > Aquatic > Marine > Sediment | place: USA... | reverse complement strand
TAATCATCATCGCAGGATTATTAATTTTCGCAATTTTTGGGTTGATTTTTTCGGCCCCAGAGGATGTACCTGCCCATACTGAATTATTAAAGATAAACCAAAAAGGAATTCTTGCACAAGAGGCAAACAACAAGGAAAAATTAAAAGAACACGCATCTTTGATGCAGGAAAAGATAACAGAAATTGCAAGAAAGTCACTTGGATTGAACATCTTCATGTCAGATTTTTTCCAGAGTTACTTTCCAATGACGGATGGCTCCAAAATGGAAGTTCCAGAAGGAAAAGAACCGTTTCAAATTTGCAATGTTGCAGAAAACATTCCAATCCATCTTCAGAACATAGTCAAAACAAAAAAATTCCAAATGTTTGCAGAAAAGTATTCTGACTATCCGATGGAATTGAATCTGCAAGACGAGCGGTGGTCTGAATCATCATTTCATTATGGGCTGATTGCAAACTCAGATGACGGAAGAACCGCGTTGACACATTTTCATGTAAACTCTTGCACAAACCAAATTACGGATGCAGAGAAATATTTTCTGTCCTGTCATAATAATGCAAAACATCAGATTTTCAGTACAATTAACAAAAACGATGTTCTAGCAAGTCTGAGTCATCCTGATTTTTGCACCATTCCGCTTGACTCATGGCGCCAGTCAGTCTATGAGTATAACCAAAAGATAAAGGAACAACTAGAAAACCATTTGCCAACAATTGAAACCATTGATAAAAGCTATGAGTCAGTATCTGCATATCAATTAGAATTGCATAGGTTGGATCTATTAGGAGATATTTCCAGCATGTATGTGATGGCAGTAGATGATAAGCAAGAAATTGAGGAAAAAATCAAAAAACACGATGATCTGTTTGGTCCTTTACCAGAAGAACTTTTGAAATTAATTGAGCAAAGAAATGAAAACTAGGCTTTTGATAATATTTACAATTGGAATAATTGGATTTACATCAATTCCATATTCCTACGCCTCTTGTGCTGCGCCATTGCTTGAATCTCCAGGACCGTGCTTTGATTCATTTTCTGTGTTTACCGATACATCACTTACTGAAAAATCCATCATGGAAAATTACGCCAGAAACATCGAGTTGAACTACGGGGACTGGCACATGTCTAATAGAAACTGGGACAATGAAGATAAACCATTAAATCTTCCTGCAATAATCTGCACGGAATTTGTAGCAGATGGCATAAAGCAATACAGGATGGCCAAATGGGTGGATTCTCATACCATCTCCAATTTTGAAAACCACAGGGATGACTCCCTTTGTGACAAATGGCTACCGCCAATTGATGACGGTGTAAAAATAAGATGGGACAAACCAAACTATTTGCCAAATGATGTGGGCGTTGTCAAAGTGGATGATAAGGACATGAATCTGGATTACAAAAAAATAGACTCTTTTGACATTCATGTATGGTCTGATATTGATCATAAAGGCATTGAATTGACAGTAACTGAAACTGATATTGATAATGGAATTTTTGAAGGAACGGTTTTCTTTACACCTGAGGATGAATCAATAGGTACCAGACTTTTAGTAGAGGATGCTGTATATGCTGACCACAAATCAAATGTTGGTTCTGCAAGAATAATTAATGAATCTGAAGATATTATTTTGGATGAATCACATGTAGATGATTTCCGAGCCACCAAAAATCCCAATGAGTGTTGGTATCAAGATGATGATGGCAACATAATTCCTTGTACAATAGATTCAACTGGACCAAGTATGATCATAGGAATGTTTTTGGTTGTATTTTGGCCATACATTGTTTTAGGAATTTCAATTGGAATAATTTTCATTGTTTGGAGAAAAAGAAAATGAAGACTAGATTATTGATGATTGGCATGATTTTGCCTCTTGTAGTCATTGGCCACATTCATGCAGAACCTCCAGAATTTACAGTTGCAAAAGTTCAATGGATCCCAGATAGTCATTCCTCTGATGGTTTTGCTGCGATTCAAGTAATAGAACCTGACATGAATTTATCCTCAGATGAGATTGAAAAGTTTAAGATTCACATTTGGTCAGATTCTGATCCCAAAGGAATATCTCCTGATGTGTATGAGACAAGCAAAGATTCAGGAGTATTTGTAAGCAACATCTACTTTTCCTCAAATCCTTCTATTGGACAAAGACTGCATACCATTGAAGAAGATCTTGTAATTGCTTCATATGAAGACCATACGTTACCTCCGTCACATTCTTCTGATGTGAAATTAAAAATCCTTGATTCCATAATAATTCGAAAAACTCTTGCCAATCCCGATGAAAGCCAGAATCAATTCATGAGAATTGATGATGAGTCATTTAACAGGCAATCCCTGCAGACAGGCGAAACAATATCTGAATCAGGTACACTTACGGCCATAATTATGGGCAGTCTTGGCCCAATTCTAATCGTATTGTTTATTGTAATTTATGTAGTCAAAAAAAGAATGAAAAAGAAAAGTATCGAAGAGAAAAAATGACAAATTATTTTGAAAACTTACGCAAAAGAATCATTTGGATTGCTATTGGCATACTTTGTTATTATTTTGCAATCATACCGATATCCCTAATACCTCACTTTCTATTGCCGGGAACTAGTCTAAGTTATTTCTCGGGCTTTTCGTTATATTCACTCGTTAGCATTGGATTGTTACTTTATTTTATTTATCGTGCATTGTTCAAAGTCAATCCGTCATTGATGCCACTAGTAAAAAAATACAAGAAAATAATGCTTGTTTCTGCTATGATAATTCCGACATTAACTATTGTGTTGCCCAGTGGCTTAATTGTACCTGAATGGGAACAAGGCGAATGCAACATATCATCTGCTATGATCATGCAGGATGGAACTTTTCAGGGAAGCACTACATCTCAAACCATAACTGGCATATCTGAATGTCTCAATCACTGCAAACACTATGATGACTTTAATCCTAAACTAGAAAAAACATGTCAATTTCGAGGATTGTTTGGTTCTACTCCAATAGTGATGACCAATGAATCCGTAGAATACGACAATAAAATCACGTTTGATGGAAAAATAAAATGAAAACTAGAAATAAAATTATTTTAATTATAGCAACATTGATTGTGGGGCTGATAATAATTCCATATGGCATCAGCATTCTCAGTCCCATTTACTGTAACAGTATACATCCTACAGAATGTGTCACTTATTCTATTTCGCTCATTCCAAATTTCAGACCCTTTGTAGATACTGTATTGGATAAGGAAGAAGGTCAAAGACAGTATGATACTACTCCTGCAACTTGTAATGACATTATTACTGGCAAACCTGATGGTCAATGTTTTGTAAAATCTTTTGAAAAATGTGAACATGCAAGTATAAAAAATATGGTTAGTACTGTAGAGGGGGATCCTGTATTTTTGTACGCCTATATTGATATTGATGACTGTAAAATTCATCATTCTGTAGATCTAAGACTAGATAGATTTTCAAGTATACATGACCAAACATTTCAATCAATTGTATGCACTCAGGTACAATCAGAGGATAATGGTCTATCTTTTCACTGTGGCGATGAGCAACGAATGTTATCCTTAAGATAATTTGGAGAAAAAGAAAATGAACTTTGATTAAAACAAGAGAATTATACTCACAGTATTTGCAGTAACACCGTCTTTATCGAATGTTTTATCTTGATTTTTTTCTCCCTGAGACTCTCAACTACCATCTTTACTGCCTTTCTTGCCATCTCTTCTGATTTGGAACCGGTGCATACCATTTTCCCCGTCCGAAATAGTAACGTGGCAGTCTTTGGCCTTTCAAGTCTAAAACAAGCACCCGGAAACTGCTCGCGATTATACTCTACTTTGGGAAATTTTTTCTGTATGTCATCAAGATCCAGGTCCTGATTGATTGTAGCTGATGCCACAACGTTTTCAATGCTGATGATTGGTTTTGTTTGTGGCATGAATGATTAATCATGTTTTGGATTGTTTTGAATTATTTATGACTTGTTACAATTCTGATTTTTTACAACGAGTGCAAATCTAGATGGAATCCCTCACACTATTCATCAGAACACTTTATGAATCCCGACCAAACAAAACAATTCGGTCCTTATTGTCAATTCAAAACAAGAAACTAAAACAATTCATGGACGAGTTTGTATCCATGCTAGTCAAGAAATATCCAAACGAAATTGTTTCTTTTGTATTATTTGGCTCTGCAACAACTGGGGAATGGATACGTGGAAAATCCGACATTGATTGCATAGTGATAGTCAAAGACAAAAAACTGTGCAAAGAGATTAAAAATCATCTAAACAAACTTTTGCTTGCACTGGATACAAAATATGACTTGAAACTATCTGAAACATGCACGTCATACAAAAAGACCAACAATCTTGCGTTGGATCTAATCTTTAAAACAGAAAACAAGATGATGTTTGGTCAGCCATTTTTTGTAGTAGCACAGGGCCAACTAGACCTGAAAGGATTCAAGATAAGAAAAGATCTCAAGGCCGAGATTGGAACAAGAACCATTGCATCACTTGGATTGTTCCTGCAGAGAATAAAAAATACGGGAATCATACTGTATGGCAAAGACATTAGAAAAGAAATCCCAAAAACAGTTCCAACAATTGAGAAGGTAAAGGCATCCTTTAACGCAATGTTGCTTTTGCTGATGAGTTTTGTAATATTTCCATACAGTCCAAAATCGGCCTTTTCTCACGCAGTAAAGGCAAACTTTTGGGCCTGCGATGACGTACTTTTTGCATTAGACAAGCCGTTATCTACCACAAAACAAGAGATAGATGAAATCTGCTCCATTTTTGGAAAGTCTGAAATTGATTCCAAACATCTGCTATCATCCCTAGAATACAAGAAAACAAAAGACAGCATAAACATGAAGAAAGGATTTGTTTTTGGATACATGTTAAAGAGCACAAAATTTGTTTACGGACTGTATGTTGTCACCTTGCGAAAACTATTCAGATTGTGAATCCTCCAAACTCATTTTAGGTTAATCATGTATAATACATATAGTGAAAGTATCCAAACCATTCACGTGTGAAAAGTGTAACATGTGATTCACTGAGGAGATTAGATTGAAACGGCATTACAAAAAGGCCCATTCTCCAAAACAAGAGGATTACAAGCAAAAATGGCATTGGGACAATCCTGTCTTGCCATGAAAATAAAAGATTCGAATTACTTATGAACATACTAATTCTGAGAAATAAACATGAATCGTTTTAGACTTTCTACATTTCCCGTCGATGATTATGACACATCTGTTGTCAGAATAGAAAAAAGCAGGATGCAAAAAATCGGAATACGTGAAGGGGATACTATAAAAATCTCAGGAGTGCAAAGTACAGGTGCAATATGCCGTTTAGTTGATGATGGTTATGTGATTCCAAATGACTCTGAAATTACATACCTTAATGATAATCCTGTAATTCTGCCACAAATCCGAGCAAGCAATCTTGTTCTGCAAAACATCAACCGCCATGGAGCAGGACTCATTCCAATAACTGTGGAAAAGATTCATGACGGGACAGTTCCTGCAAGCAGAGTATGCATGATGCTGCTAAATTCTAATCCAGATACTTCAAAAATTGGGACAGAAAAAGTAGACGGACTGGTTGTCTCAAAAGATGACCAGTTTATGTTTCATGACGCTGAGCCCCAAAATAATTTTGGATGCCTGATAACTTCTGTAGAGCCCGCTGACTATAGCCAGATCACAAAGGATACCAATCTGGAGTTTGTATCTGCTAATCCTAATGTGCTACGTTCCTCATTTGGAGGTCCCATTCTAGAAAAACTGCAAGATGTCATTCCTATAGTATACGAGGAGGACCGGAACAACGTAAATGTGATGATTCCATCCATTGAAATCTTTGATACAGGATTCCGATTCTATCTTTACATAAAAAGCAACTTTGACTCTAATCAGATGAATCAAGGTGGTCATGTGTCTGTGATACTAACATTAGAAGATGATCTTGGAAAATCATATGACTTGAGCAGTCATGGTGGTGGAGGCACACACTCTGCTGAAGGATTTGAATACAGGCATGAATTTCACGGAAGCCCCTTTGAGTCTAATGTAAAAAACCTCACCGTTACATTGCATGAGATTCTCATACAGGAGAGTTTTCCTCCCGGGAATGCATCATTTGGACGAAAACCAATGAGGGCAACAAAATTTGAGTATGCAAAAATAGACAAGTTTCCCTCATTTTTTGTAATTCAGGGCCCTTGGAAGACCAGCTTTGCATTAAAGGACAGACATCACTCAGATTGATTCTTGAATGCAAAATGAAGGTTATCTTATGATCTGCAAAATTATAACATTTGCAATTATCTTGGAAACTCCAGTTACTGACAAGAATCAAGTAAAGGAAATCCTGCTAAACAGAAATTATACTCTAAAGCATTATGATATTGGACTCATGGTAGCCTATGACAAGGATGGCAAAAAGATAGAAAACAAACTAGAGTCAGATCCGTCCAGTGTTGAAAAACATAACAAAGGTGACATGTATCAACTAAAAGGCAAATACTGTAATATTGATTTTTCACATGACAGTCCTGTAATCTTGTACAAGTTTGGAGAAAAACTAGAGCAAATACAATACAATTTTGCAGAAAACCTGGAAGAAATAGAATCAGTAATCAAGATACTGAATCAGTTTGCCAACTTTGCTATCTCCCCATGTGAGTTATTGGTAGCGTTGAGCATCAAAGGAAAGCAAAATTCTGATGCGACACTGTTGAATTTAGAAAAAATATCACATGAAGAGTTTGCAATAAAGGATACATACAAAATGATATCTGACATGAAAAATCCTCCATCTCCTGCGGAACATCTTGAAGTTCATTATAATGAAATGTTAGATTCCAAGTCAAAAAATACAGAAGCTGTTGTTAGAGCAAGAGATGAAAAATATTCTCTCGTATTAAGATTCAACTCGACAGGAACTAACAATGCATTGCATGATCTTGCAAAATGTGAAGAGTTTGGTTTGGAAATAATAGAGAAACTCGAATCTGTAAGCAAACTGGATTAGAATTATTTATACATAAAGTTCTTGTATCATAAAATGACAATATCCAACCATTCTGACAGAATTAATTAAAAAATCAGTAAATTAGTTAGACTCGCAAAAATCACAGTATTCTTCACTACCCTTTACAAAAGCAGATTTTGCAGCTTCGTATCCCTTTTCTTTTAACTCTTCAATTGTTTTAGGTGAAAAATCAAAGGCCTTACCAAAGATTGTACTTCCAATTCCTTCAGTTCTTTCTACATATACAACCCGTCCAATCTTGAACCTGTTACGAATCAGTTCCTTTTTCTTTACAAAATTATTTTTATTCTCGCTTTTTCTGGTCTTTCTTTCTAGGATTTTATCTAATTTTTTTGAATCATGTTTTTGTAATATGGGAATTATATCATCGAGTAGCTCGATATAGTCACTTCTCATCTGATCCACTCGTATCTCATACTTGGTACGGTCGTGAAATGTGATATCTGTCTGCCTGTCTTGTATCGTGTCTGCAGAGGAAGGAACCGCATCTCCTTTTTCAACTGTAGGGTATAGATTTACTATAAATATCTCAAGATCTGGGATTTTCTCCAAACCCTCTTCTTCGTCCTTCTTCCAGTACTCTCTGTATGCTTGTATAACTTGCCTTAAAGGAGTATTTGCCAAAAACGCTCCGTCCCAAAATGTGCGCTTTTCTTCTTTGTTATTTTCTTGGTTTGTAACCCAGAATTGTGGATACTCATATCTAAGTGGCGTTGCCATACTGGCCTTTACGTGATCTACAGATATTCCCTCTGGATAGTTAATTCTGTATTTTCTCTGAGGAGTATTGTCACCATCATTGTATTTTTCTCCGTATTCAGTGTACCATAGATTTGCATCACTGTCTCTTTTTTTGGATTTGCTGTTATTCTTTTTGGCAAAACTATCAAAGATGACAGGAGTTGTGAAATCATGCACATCCATCGTAACTATCAATAATCTTGGTTGCTCGGATTCATCTTTTTTCTCTGTTTTAATAGCAGAATATTCTTTCATATCAAAAGGCCAATAGTTTTTCATGGTTTCAACCAACGGGTCGTTGTTGAATCGAGTAAAGATATGAGTAAACCAGAGAGGATCAAGAAATTTTGTATCTGGCTGGATCATGGCAGGACCTAAGACTCCAGGAGAACCATAAATGAGAGACCACCAATACGAGTAGTATCTCCTTGCTATCTCTGGGTCTGCTGGTAATCCCCATTTGTCAGGAAATGAGGCAAAATAGCGCCCTGATTGAAATGGGTTTTTTGCTACTCCTTCTTGAAGACCGTCTTTGTTGCCAAAAGAGAGAAACTGGTAAAATGTGTCGCTTTGTGAATTCCATATTTTTCTAACCCCTTCCCACTGCAGCCAAAAATTTTTGAATAATTGATTTTCCAACAAAAAATTATCTATCCACCACATCGGGTGTATCATTCCGCCTCTCTTTGAAATTTCATCATAAAAAGAATAAACACTGTTAACTGCGTCTTCCCAGATTATTTTTTGTTCTTCTGTATTCTTGCCATTTGGTCTATGAATAACATTATGAACCAAGATTGCTGCATTAACTGCGCCTATTGATGCACCAGCAACGATATTGAACAATGGGCCTTTTCTTGGTTTCCTTCTTCCCTGTTCTACTTCATGTTTGTCTTCTTCAGAAAGTTTCTCACAAAAGGCTTTGATTGCGCCGGCCTCAAATGCGCCAAGGGCTCCCCCTCCTTGAAGAATCAGTGCCCTTTGAATATCATTATTTTTCTTCTCTACTTTTTCTTCCATGATTTCAATCACTTTTTAATTATTAAGATCGTGTAAAAATATTATCATATTAAGACTCTCCTATTGGATTTCTGCATGAGATTAATCAGAGTAGAACACCACTAGTTTATGACATTCAGGAATTGTTCAGATGGCTCATTGATGTATCAGTAATACAATTACTGGAAGAAAAGAAGATTAAGAAATCAGATTTTATAATTATTGAAAATTATCATACTAGATTGGGAGAAGGTGTTGCCAAATTATTCATTGAAAAGATTAATTCAAACTTTAATTCTAGATCTAATTACAAAAACGGAAAGAATTATTCTTATCAGATTATCTTGCAAGATAATTTGCAACAGTTATCCAATTTCATAGTAGAGAAAAATAAAAAAATTAAATTTATCCTTCCTAAAATAAATTTGAATAGAAATGATAATCTAGAATTAAGAGAGAGGATTTTGAATATGACCAATGATGAAAGACGGACATTAGGAATTAACAAATCTACGTTGTGGCATATCAAGAAGAATTTGTCTGAAGGAAAAACTTCTAAAATTTATGAAAAAATTCTTTTAAAAATTCAATAGAATGATACCTATTTTGAGAATATTTTTAATAAAATAATTATAAGAACAGCATCTTTAGATTTATCAAACCTCTATGAGAGAATTAATTCATTATTTGTCAAGATTGGATTCTTTAACCTGAATCATCATATTGGTATTGACATTATAGATAGGATCACCATGCCCATCTCGTAATTTTGTTCTGGAAATATTTGTTAATGTGGATTTCATCCGAATTGTTGCTCCATCATCAAGTCTATATTCATTCCATTCCTCATGGGAAATTCTAAATTTCATGTCTGGTTTGTCAATATTTGCTTGCAGGTCTTTTGGAGAATATTTTTTATTATCCGGTTGTCCATTTAATTTACCTGGAACCATTATCACCATAAGTGGAACTCCATCACCACTGTAGTTATTTTTACCATTAACCATTGAACGAGTAACAGTTTTGAGAACATATCTAGTTTTTAGAATCGTTTCATCCCCTAATTCATATTTGTTCCATGGTTCTTGTTCAACTTCAAAATCAATGAATTTTGGTTTTGCGGCCATAACTACACCTTGAGAATTTGTACATTTCTATTTTGTGAAGTATTACTTTGGGAAATAATTTCTCCACTAATTGAAGTAACATCAATTGTATTATCGTTGAGAGATACTGAAGAAGAAATTGGTGTCATAGATATTTCAAATGTTGCAGATGAATTGGTGTTGGATTGATTTTGCATCCATCTTAATTCTGTTTTTTCTTCTTTTTCAAGTTTCAATAAAAATGCTTTATTTTCACTAAGTGATTTGCGAAGTGCATTATTGAACTTAGTTTTAGATACGTTAGCAATTTTATGTCCCATATTGTAAATTGGATCTGATGGTTATTTAATATATTGAGCTATTTCTACTCGAACAGATTCAACTGAATATACTCCTCGAGCAATTGCACTAGATAGGAGCTGTTTTTCATCAATATTTGTAGTTAAAGTAAGGCCATTAATTCTGAGAAAAACATCAGCTGCCGTAAACCCTGTTCGTTTATTTCCATTAACAAAATATTGGTTACTTGCAATCTGATACCACAGATATGCTGCTTTCCCAATTATAGCATCTTTTATTGGAAGATCTTCATATTCATATGCTACCCCGTAAGTTACAAAATCAATTCCACCCTCATAAAGAAATCCTCTTTCAGATGTTGGTACCAATGCATTATTGATTTCTTTAACATCATTTTTACTCAAATAGTTAATTTCAGTTTTTGTAATCATGTTATGAACTCCGATCCAACCATTTTTCTACAAAATTTTTAGCATCTTTCTTTCCAAGATTTTCCCAATGTTTAAGGTCATTTTTGGCAGATTGGTAACCCATTTCTTTTAGAACAACATCCCAATCAAAGTCATCTAGTTTAAAGTTTGGACTAATAGTTAGTTTTATGTCACAAGTAAATACAGCATCACGTATACAGGAATCAATACCAAATTTATGAAATGTTTTGTTCAACAAATCAATTGTTTTTGCAAGAATTGATTCATAGAATTGTTTTCGTTTAATTTGTTTTGCATCACGAATAAAATGCATGGATCCTATCGGCCTATCAGAGGTTACAAAGAATCCATCACTTATGAAAAATATTCCAGTGGTATTTTCTTTTCCTACATATTTCCCACAATCATCATAAAAACCAACTTTCAATTTTTTGTTCTTCAAACCATCAATTACTTGAAAACAATAAGCAATATCATAAAGGCAGTAAATTACTTTGAATCCATTTTCAATTCTATCATAGAAATCTTTTACTTTTTTTGTAATATCCATTGTCAAATATCCCTCATATTTTTTAAGAACAGAAATCACATCTTTGTAATAATACCAAGTCACAAGACTGGCAGTGATATTTTCAGGAGTTTTGTTTTCTTCAATAGCCCATTGAATCTTTTCTAAAATACTTCTTTCTGGTCCCACGTCTGGGTTAATGATGTAATTTCCAGGAATGATGGCTAATCCAAATTGTTCTTTATTTTTGGGTTTCTTGTATTCAGGCTCAAGATTCTTCCAACTTTGGATTTTTTTTAGATATGATTCAAATTCTTCAAATTCTTCAATATGCATTAAATTTTGTTTTTGGATATTTTTTGATATTTTGATTATTTGCAAAATTAGTTCAGATTGTACCATTCCATCATGATCATCTCCAGCTCGTTGTCCAAGATAATATGCAAGTAATTCTAAGCTTAATTCTCTAGTATATTGAGATGAGTAGTCAGGAATCTGATCTTGAGATAATAGAAGTTCTTGCATTGCTGAGAAAATTGATGCTAATCTTTCAACAAGAATTCGAAATCCTAAATCTTGCCAATCATTAAGTTTGGTTTTTTCATCTATACCAAAGAAAACACCTTCTGCAATGGGATTTGATATAAATCCGCTAGAAGATCCCCATTCTGAGAAAGTTTTATTTTTTTCACATTTTTTTATCATGATTTTTAACGAATCTAACATACTTTCTAAATCAATTACGCGAAAATTTCTATTATCTAATCGTTCAAGAAAATTTTCATTTATCAAACCATCTAAAATCCTATAGACTTTTTTTGTTTCAGTATGCGTAACAATTCCTTTTTTTTCTAGTTTTTTCATTAATGTGGGAATATCGATTTTTTTTCCTGGTTTGGGCAAACACCCCAAAACATCTTTTCTTTTCACCATATCCTGAGTTAGAAATCTGTTGCTTCTAAAGATAGTTTTTTGAGAATTCCTATTTTGATGTCTTTAAATATAAAATTAATTAGTGATGTATATTTCCACCATGTCTTTATCTCCATACTTAGAGGCATGAATGATGTTTATCCTTCTCATTGAGAATATTAGTTAATTTGGAGTATAGTACCAATGATACAATCACCTGAAGAGATTTGTTTTGAAATCATTTTACAATAAATAATTGCAAAAAGGACTTTTTTTTACTCTTTGTAGACTCTTTTGTTACACGTGGGTATGATTTCTTATTGCTTAACTATAACCCCATGCACGTTGTGCTCCCGGACAAATTTGAACCAGTCTAATGTAAAAATAATTAATAATCATCTAAATTTCAGAAACATCAAGACAGTCAAAATATAACATTTTCATCTGAATCAATAGAATCTCTTTAATTCCAGTCTGAACAACTTTCATGTTATGACAAGGATATCATATACTCTATCTAAAAATTTCAGAAAAGATACCATGCTATTGCTTGAGAAAATTGTTGTCATGGTAGATGACTATGAGAGAAAGGGATATCGTATGACACTAAGGCAGTTGTTTTATCAGCTGGTATCACACGACATATTGCCAAATGACCAAAAAAAGTACAAGAAACTCAGTACTATCATCAAAGATGCTAGGATGGCAGGTCTGATTGACTGGGATGTGATAGAAGATAGAATAAGAATTCCAACAATGCCAAGTGAATTTGAGAATATTTCTCATCTAGTCAATGTCGCCATCTCATCTTACAGGCGTGACAGGTGGGAAAACCAAGAATATTACGTAGAGGTATGGGTCGAAAAAGATGCCCTGTCAGGTGTACTAGAACCAGTGACCAGAAAATATCACGTACATCTGTTGGTGAACAGAGGTTATTCCTCAACTAGTGCTTTACATGAATCCGTATTAAGAATTAAACAACAACATGATAAAGAATGCGTCATCTTGTATCTGGGAGACCATGATCCTAGCGGCAAGAACATGATAACTGACATCAGAAACAGACTGGAACAATTTCAATGCGATGCCACAGTAAGAGATGTAGCTCTAACAATGAAGCAGATAAAACAGTATAATCTTCCACCAAATCCTGCCAAAAAGTCAGATCCACGTTCAGACAAATACATCAAAAGACATGGTAATTTATCGTGGGAACTAGATGCTCTGACTCCTGAAGTGCTAAATCAACTGGTGTCATCCCATATTGAAGAATTATTGGACATGGATGAATATCAGAGAGTAATAGATCAGGAAGAAGAAGAGAAGATGGAACTAGTCCAAGTTACACAAGACATATAGTTTCAAAATCCATAATTTCAGAAAATCAGTTTATCTTTGATTAAGACTAGTATCTTTTGGTATGATAATACGGAATTCATTATTTAGAATGGGAAGTGACATCTATTATCCAACTAAATTTTCCTGGTGACTGGTATAGTTCACCAGTTTGGTTCACCTGAACAGTTCACAAAAAAATCACATTTTACAATATATAATAAAGTGTGGGAACTATGCCAGTGAACCGTCTTGATGAACCGGCATAATCGTGATTCTGGGTATCAGTTGTGGGTCAATTTCTTCTAGAATGTCTTGAATCTTGTCTTGGGTATCATCATAGCACCACGTCTCTACTCTAGAAAACCATTGCAGACTCTTTGTCATATTTGATTTGACCTGTTGAGGATGTGACCTTATCTCCTGTGGAGACTCTATCTCAATTGCTACTGAATTTAGCACATCAAAGCTGTCATTGTCCAATATTGGAATTGATATTGCATCAGGTTGCTCTATTGTGATGTCTTGTTTTAGCACCTCAAAATAGTCTTCATTATCCAGATGGTATCTTTTTGCATGCTGAATTAGGAAAAATGATTCCATTCCTCCCTCTCTTTGGTTCTCTAATACTGGGTTGAACAATTTATGTAGTTTTGGAGAAAGTTCAAACTCTATTCTGGATTGCTCCCCCTTGTTCATTGTGACTAGTCCCTGGTTTGCCAGTGCTTGCAGTCGCATTTTTACTTGTGATTTGTTGACTCCAGACAGTCCTGAGATTTCTGACAGATTTGGCCTGTAAGACTCGTTTCCCATAGTTTGTCTGTTTTTGAGCAGATTATACATTACAATGCACAGCTTGTGGGATTTTGGCTTGTACTCAGAAAAATTTGCAGATGCCGTATGCAATATCTTTTGGCTTTTTTGTGTGTCAGTTGGACCTGAAGATGTTGTTGTTGTAGATATTTCCTCACTGTTGATTTTATCATCAATATCTTTTGTATGTGATTCCTCTTCCTTGTCTTGAATTGTACTGTTGGTACTATCATCATTATAATCTTCTTCTTTCTTTTTTTCTTCTTCTAGCAGCTCAGTAATTCTCTCTACAACTTTTTCTGCAATCTCCTCATTGTCTTTTTTGCACATATCCAGTGTCTCATTACAATATCCGTAGATTTGTTGGATGTGTTCGTTCACTTCTTGTTTTACAGAATCTTTAGCATAATCCTGTATCTTTTTGTCTAGCTCAAGCTTTTTTGCAAAACTGCTCATGTGATTCTGAATTGACTGTGCATCATCTTTGTGATCATTCTTTACCGATGCAGTTTCCTCTTTGAGATATGTTATGGTTTGAGATAATTGCTCAGACATGGAGTTTAGATCAAGACTGAACAGATCCGTACCTCTCTCTGTTCCCTTTGAGAACATCATCCATGACACAAGAAAACAGATTCCTACCAGTCCAAGTACCACCATTGTATCAATCTGCACATCAATCTGCACCATCGGTAAAATCACCACGCCATCAAATATTGCAATTCCAAGTATTGTAAAAAATCGTACAGCATTTTCCTCTGATCTGAATCGTTGCATCTTTCCTGATTGCAAGGAACCGCCTATTGCGTGTGGCAGTCCGACTGTAGTTACAATGGCCACTATCAAAAATATGACATCCAGTACATCTTGTTGTGGAATGATCATCTCAAATGCAGCTCCTTGACAATTGTAATGCTGCCGCAGTCAGCTGATTTTGTTATTGTCTCATTTATTGAATAATTTGTGGTTTGGGTTTTTTGCCTCACATAATATGAAATATCATTTCTTTAAAAGCAACCTTATTGCAAATTTTGCTCCTTTTATACAAATCAAGATATTCCGATATGAAAGAAAAGGACACAATTATTCAAAAGAATTTGCTACTGCTGGCAGAACTTGACAGGCTGCAAAAAACGACGGGTTACATGATGATGCACAATTTTGATGTGATTTGGTCTCCACAAAACAATTCGCAGATTGAAGGAAAAGTCGAGGGCAACATCATCACGATATACTCCGAGAACATCTCAGATGCAATAGACACATTGCAACATGAATTTGTTGATTACATGATTAGTCAGACAGTAAAACCCTACATCACGCTAGTCAATTCATTGATGTCCATTATAACAAAAGAAGCATATGAGACAAAAGAAAAATCCGTGGAAGCATCGTTAAAATTAATTAATGATTCTAAAAAATAATCATAATTATTTTTTTCTTCTAATGATAATGCGATTTTCTGCTAGTTCCTTTATCGGTTCCCAACCTTGACATATGTGATGCAATAGCTGCTCATCGTTTGTTATTATCTTTCCATCGTATCCTTGCTGTTGTCTTTCTTGAGATGCAGACATTGCTTTCATTATCTCTTGTCTTATTGTGTTTGTTTGCTGTTCTGTGTCTGGTAATATTTTGTCGTTTGTATTCTTTGGATTAATCATTCTTTGTTTTTCTATTTTGATTTTTACAGGATCAATCCCGTAAAGCTTTGCCTGCTCACGCCACATGTCAAGCAACATCTCCTTTTTGTTTTGAGTGGAGTTGTTGTCACTATTTACCGTACACAGAAATTGTTGACTCTCAGAATATGCCCTTCTCATGTCTGCAATCATCTCATCAGTGAGCCTTCCCTTGTTTGTAGTGTATCTAGCTTCAATGTCTCCCTTGTGACCCATAAAGAACTGTCTGTATGCATGAGTCATCCTTCCGTGGCTTTCTGCAAGCAGTAATTGCGTGTCAAAATATGCTCGCAAAACGTATGGTCTTACCTTGACTATGCTCCATATGGATTTCCTAATGTCAGATGTAATTCGTGGTGTTGTGATTAAGCTGGATGGTTTCTGAATTTTGTTGTATCTCCTTCTAGAATAATATCCTTGCTCCAAGGATATGACAGGTGAATCTAAAGCAAGTTTTTCACCAGCTGAAATCCTTTTTCTCAGATAACCCAGAACATATTCACAGCCTTCAGATGGCAAGAACGTAAAGTACCTGTTTCTTGTCTTACTAAGTGTGGCCCTTACTGTTACCATTGCAGGAACATGTGCAAAACTAACTGATTTACCTTCAGATGTAATGACCAAATCAGGCAGATCAGCTAGCTTGAGACCGTCTGTTCCATCATAATTTCCCATCACTTGCGGCCTGATACCTGAAAAAGCCATCAAACTGATACTAGAACGAGTTCTGGGATTTGATACATTTAGAATTGATTGCAGCTGTGTCTTGGTTGGCACTTGTTCGTCTTGTATGTTTACGGGGATTCCGGCATTTGCAATCTTTATCTTTCTTTTTAGTTCGACATAGTTGAAGACAAGCCATGACTTTATTGACTTTAGTATTCCCTCTACATAGTTTGGCGCATAGTTTTGCGATTCCAACCAGGACACATGATCAAGTAACATGTTCTCTATCTTTATGACATCTTTTTTCCCAATCTTTACAAGCTTGATAGGTGTGGTGTCTGTTCTGTAACAGAATAAATTCAACCTGCGTAGTCTAATGTCTGCATTTAGCTTACTTCCCCTGCTTGTGTTATCATACCAGCGTCTAACGTTTTCATCATTTAGAAGATCTTTTGTTGCGGGTTTTTTCTTCTTTTTATTAGACATTATTTTTCTCCATAATGTCATGTTTCATTTGCTTAAGAGCAGGTCTCGAATCCTGGAGAATATGGGCCCAAAGGGCTTCGATCCCTTGGCCATTGGATTAGAAGTCCAACACTCTATCCATGCTGAGCTATAGGCCCAAAAACCTAGCAATTAATTACCATTTTAAGGGTTTACAGCCACTTCTTTTTGTAACTCTCTCTTTCCATTTTAAAGAGAAATTGTTGTGCATAACCTGCATACTGCCCAAAATGATTTACAATTTTTTCATGAAGGATGTCATATTGTTTATCTGTAATTGTTTTAGTTGTAATTTGAAATTGATCTGAATAGTATTTTTCTAAAATTCTTATCATCCATCTATCTAATGGAAATGCCTCTAACTTGTTTAAGGAAAATAATAATATACAATCAGCTACCTTGTTTCCCACTCCATTCACTAAACAAATATTTTCTTTTGCATCATGATAATTACATTTTTCCAAGTACTTAAAATCAATTTTTTTCAAAAAACTCATGTTTGCAGCTTCTTTGATAAATTTGGCACGATAGCCAACACCACAATCTGTAATTTCGTTTATTGATGCTTTTGCTAGTTTTTCTGATTTTGGAAATAAAAAAAATTCCTGATTCTCAAAGTTTACTTTCGTTCCAAATTTTCTAGAAATCCTCTCTAAACTATTTTTAATTTTTTGAATATTAGAGTTTGATGATATAATAAATGAAATCAAGCATTGAAAAGGATCCTGATCAAGTAATCTTAGTCCTAGATATTTTTTTACTGCATTTTTTGTTGTATTATCTATGGAAATTGATTTTATTATTTTCGTCATATCATCTCTTTTTCTAAAAAAATCCTGTCTAGTATTTTGATATGATTTGATATTTCCTAAACCATCCACTCTTAGAACATCTTGACCATTAACCCCATACCAATAATGCTGATTTTTTTTCCATAGAAATACCTGTCCACTATTAATTGAATTTTCAACACTTATTGTACACTTATTTTCCATCTCATATGATGGTTATTTCGTCATTGACTTTAGGTGCATATGTCTCCAAACCAAATTTCTCATGAATTTCTTGGGCAAACATTTCACATGATTCAGTATCTCCATGAACTGCCCAAACTTTTGGATTTCCCTTGATATTCTTAATCATATCAAATAATTCTTTTCGATCTGCATGTCCTGAAAATTCAAATTGTTTTATCTCTGCAGCTACTTTAAGATCTTTACCTCTAGTTGAAACCGTACCTGTGTCAAGTAATTTTTTACCTGGAGTGCCTTCTCCTTGATATGAAACAAGAGCTATTCCATTTTTACTATCGAAAGATAACTGTTGTAAATAGTAGACTGCATTTCCGCCAACCAACATTCCTGCAGGTGATATCACAACACAAGGTTCCTCCATCGCGCGCTTTCTTTCAGAGTGCTCTCTAATTGAAGTTGCATGTCTTATTGCATCTGAAAACACTAGAGGATCCCTTAGATAGTCTAGATGTCTAAACATTATCTCATTTACTTTTAGCGCCATTCCATCCATTATAATTCGATGTTTGAAGTTTGAGCTTCTTAAAATACATGCAATCTCTTGTGAACGTTCCACTGAAAATGACGGGATGAATAATATCCCTTTTCTATCTACTACTTCATTCGCAAACTCTATTAATTCAGTCTCAGATTCTTTTCTAGGCTTTTGTTCCGTTTTGGCATATGTACTCTCAGTTATTAGTAAATCAATTTCACCAATGTCTAAATCCATTTCTCGTAGCATTCTTGAACCGTTTGTTTTAATATCTCCAGTATAGAAAAGTCGTTTTTTATCTGATTCTACTAAAACTGTGCTTCCACCTATCACATGTCCTGACTCCCTTAATTCAAAAGTTGCATTACCTTTTGTAACTTTTTGTCTAAATCCTATCTCCTTTGCATTTTTCATCATATTTTTTACTTCAGGTAAATCAAATGGATGTGAATTTTTTTCAATTTTTAGCATGTCTTCAATTAACAATCTTGATAAATCAAATGTTGGAGGGGTGGCATAAACATCTGTATTTCCACTAACAAAAAGCGATGGGACATTTCCTGAATGATCTAAATGAGCATGAGTTATGATAATTGCATCTAGATCCTTCGGTTTTACATGAAGGGGATATTGAGGAGGCGATCCCCTTCTTCCAAATAAAACTCCGTAATCAAGTAAGATCTTTGTTCCATTACAATCAACTAAAAAACCAGATCTGCCAACTTCATTAGCAGCACCTAAAATTTTAACATCCAAGAATTAAAATAATTTTTATCTACCTTAAAACCTTCTTGAGCTTATTAGATCATTATATCTATTATGGAATCTACAAAAGCTTTAATTAGTGTAAGCTAAGATTCGATCCTCATGGGAAGAAGCTTCCAAGAATGGTTAGGACAACAAGATCAAGCCGTCGTCGCTAAAACACGTGCTGGTGACGAAGCAAATAAACCACTCCTAAACCAATTAAACTGGATCTGGGTTAACAATCTGATGAAACAGAAACCAGACCTGAATCCATCATCTGCAGAACTACTTGACTGGGTAACCTCTGGTCAAATTGACGCAATGAGAAAATAAACGTGTTAAACACGTTATCTTTTTGTTTTTTCAATTTCTAATCTGGATTCTGCGCATGAATTTTTCACGGATCAATTTCATAACAGAGTTATGAATTTCAATCATGGTTTAAATAGCTACCAAACAAAGTTATCATTGTAATGCCAATAGCAATACTTCCAGACATTGATGAACAAAGATGTATCGGATGTGCACTATGTGTAGAAATCTGTACAACTCTTGGTCCAGATGTCCTTAGAGTAAAACCTGTTGAAGGCTGGAAGAGAGGTAAAGCATTTGTTTTCTATCCAGAAAGATGTATTTCTGATGGTGCATGCATAGGTGTATGCCCAACAAAATCAATCTTTTGGATGAGACCAATGAATTACACAGCTGGACAACCAGTACCTCTTCACAAAAACGGTATCTTCATCAAGGGTTGGGCAGAAGACGCAGCACTATAAGCTGAATCTTTTAGCACATTCTTTTTTCTTATTTTTAATTAGACTAATGATTTTCGCTTGATTTCTTTTGGTAGTATTTTTACAAAATATTTTATGAACTCATCATTTTTATCATAATGAATTTCTGAAAATGTGTTATTGCTAAAGAAAATGTTCCATGTTTTTTCAAAAGTTGGAAATTCTTTCGGATCAAAATCTACTCTGGAAGTTTCATGATGTGCAGCTGGAAATATATCTGAAATTTCAATTGGAATTAATCCTAGTTGTGGATTATACTGGCATACTTGGATTGAATCAAAATCTTTGAATTTCTTTTTTAATTCAATATATTGATGTGACAAATATCCTGGTTTTGTATTGGATTCTTTAGTGATTACAAATTTCTTTTTCTTTGATTTAAATTTTCTAACCATGTTATGATATGATTGAACCTCTGGTCTAAATTGATCTTCGCTACTGTATAAGAAAATAGCTCTTTCTTTGAATTTTGGCGTACTCAAACCTAGAAATTCATAATTTTCAGTCATTACTTGAACCATCTCAAATAATTTTGGATGGGCTCTTGCCTTTTTAATTACATATTCCCATAACCTTCCTTCATGGATTGCTTGTTTTACCTTATCTACCTCAAGTTTTATTGAATACAAATTATGAATTGCTAACTGATTGATCTTTTCAGTTTCTTCTAGTTGTCTAAATTCTTTTGGGGTGTATCTTTGACATATTTCACAATTACATGGGAACACAGCAATGTCTTCTAAATAACGTGTCCCATCATCTGTGATGTATCTTAATTGTTTGGCATAAAGCATGTATGATGCTGAATCAAATGTATCACATCCCAAAGCTATTGCAAATGGTATGGTTAGTGGATGACCTGCTCCAAAAAGATGTAAAGGAATAGAATGCGGCATCTGTTTTTTTGCAGCTATTATCATCTGTGCCAATAATCTATACTCGTATGACTCCATAAATTCAACTGGACTACCTAACGCAAGCATTTGAAAACCCATATCGACTAAACTTTTTGTAGATTTTCCAACTAGATCAAAATGTTCTCCTCCCTGAATTGGACCAATCCAAATTTGACCATTATCTTCACTGTCTTCAAGAGTTTGTTTAGAAACTTTGAGAGTATGCTTAACATACTCTTCTGCTTTTTTTATTGACATTCCAAATCCTGTTGGTTTATCAAGTGGAATTGCAAAATCTGTCATAATACCTTTCTCAAAATTTGCCATTTCAGATGGAGATACTTTAACATCTCCGTATTCTAGTACTTGATAACCTCCTGAATCTGTCATAATTCCATGATTAAATCCTATAATCTGATGAATTCCTTTTTTTATTGCTTCATCACCATAGTTATTTTTTGTAATGTATGCATTTGTTATAACTAAGTCAAATCCTATCTCTTGAATTTTTTTAGCTGAAATTGTTTGTTTTACAGGATGAATAACAGGAACATATGCTGGTGTGTCAATTTTCCCATGATTTGTATATAATGTACCAATTCTTCCGGCAAGATCAGTTTTAGAAATTTCAAACAAGTAACTAAACAAATTAAAAGGCGTTATTTAATCAATCACCAAAAAATTTTCCTAAATCGTTATTTTTTGTTACCAAATCAAGCCAATCTACATCTTCACTGGCTTTATTAATTGAAATCAAGCTCATGACTTTCTCTACTGTCTCTTCAATCCTTCCCCAACTGTTTTTAATTTGAAAAGTTTTTTCATTGAATTTATTTATTGCATCATGTACAATTATACCTAGTATCTCACTACCAATATTTTCCTTGGTCTTATTCTCTGTGTATCTTCTTTTCTTGTAGACTGAGATTAATTCATAGGGATCTCTTCTTAAAATAATCATTATCCTTACTTGATTTGTATCTAAAACATATGGTGCTAAATGTCCAACAATCAGATTTTTTTCAGAAATTTTATTCTGAAGAATTTTTTTTAGTTTTTCAACATTAACATCATTAGTATCTTCATTTTTTTCAAATAATCCTTCATTCTTAGCAACTTCATTAATATCAATTATTGATAAATCTAACCTTTGAGCAATTTGATGTGCAATGGTGTGCTTACCTGTACCTGGATTTCCAGAAATCACTATTGACATCATATCAAATCATTATTAATTGAATTAAATGATTTCTGCAATACTAATAAGTAGAATTATCTTTTTGATAATATTGCAAATAGGCTTACTAGGTAAAGCGAATGTTGGAAAATCAACATTCTTCTCTGCTGCTACTGAAACACAAGTGGCATCTGGTAACTTTCCTTTTACAACAATTGAACCAAATATAGGCGTCGCATTTGTTAAAGCAGATTGTGCCTGCAAGCATTTTAAGATTACACATGAAAATGAATTGTGTATTAATGGTACACGCTTGATTCCTGTAAAACTCATTGATGTTGCAGGATTAGTTCCAGGTGCACATGAAGGAAAAGGACTAGGAAATCAATTTCTTGATGATTCAAGACAAGCTGAAGTTTTAATTCACGTAGTTGACATTGCAGGAACTACTGATATTCAAGGACACCCAGTTCCAGTTGGAACTCATGATCCTCTAGAAGATATTGCATTTGTTCAAGATGAATTTGATCAATGGTTTGCAGACATTCTCAAAAGAGAATGGGATAAAATTATTCGTGAAATAGATCAAAAAAGAGCAAAACTTACTGATGGTATAGCAAAACGATTCACTGGGTTGGGGATTAAGGATTATCAAATACACGAAATATTACAAAAATTAGGTCTTATTGCTAAAAATCCTAAAGATTGGGAAGAATCTGACATTCAAACATTTGTCAAAGAATTAAGAAAAGATACAAAGCCAATGATCATTGCCGCAAATAAAGCAGATCTCTGCAGAGATCTTGAAGTTCTAAAAAAAATTCCAGAAATTGTAATTCCTTGTAGTGCTGAAACTGAATTATTATTACGAAAGGCAACAAAGTCTGGAATCATTAACTATTCTTCTGGTGATGAAAACTTTACCATTGTTGAAGGTAGAGAAATTGCACCAGCACAAAAAAAAGCACTTGATTTAGTAAAGTCGGTATTCTCTAAGATTCAATCTACTGGAATTCAAAAGATCCTTAATACTGCTGTTTTTGATTCTTTAAAGTTCATTGTAGTGTATCCTGTAGAAGATGAAACAAAACTAACCAATAAAGATGGTATTATTTTACCTGATACAAAATTACTCCCACAAGATTCTACTGCAAAAGATTTGGCAGGTTTGATTCATGCAGATATTGCAAAGGGATTTTTACATGCAATTGATTGTAAAACTAAACAACGGATTAGTGGTGATCAAAAACTAAAGAACGGAGACGTGATTAAAATAATATCAACACTAAGTAGAGGATAACATGCTAGGATTGGGTATTGAAAGCACAGCTCATACATTTTCATGTGCTATTATTGAAAAAAAGGGAAAAGAAGGGAAAATTCTTTCTGATATTAGAAAAATTTATCGTCCTGCAGATGGAGAAGGAATTCATCCACGAGAAGCATCACGTCATCATATTGAGAATAGCTCTTTGGTATTATCTCAATGTCTCAAAGAGGCACATGCTACTATTACTGATTTAGATATTATTTCATATGCTGCAGGTCCTGGATTAGGTCCATGTTTACGTGTTGGTGCAGTTATTGCAAGATCATTGTCATCATTTTATAAAATACCTATATATCCTGTGAATCATGCAATCGGTCATATTGAATTAGGAAAATTACTAACTGGTGCAATTAACCCTTTAGTACTTTTGGTATCTGGAGGACATACTATGTTACTGGCATTTCTTAATAAACAATGGAGAGTTTTTGGTGAAACCTTGGATATCACATTGGGTCAACTTCTTGATCAGTTTGGTCGATCAATTGGATTTGCATCACCATGTGGAAAAAATATAGAAGAACTAGCCTCCACATCACTAAATTACGTTCAACTACCATATTCTGTCAAAGGAAATGATGTTTCTTTTTCAGGCTTGTTATCTGCAACAAAATCTGTAGCAAAAAAAAGTAAAGTTGATGCATGCTATTCCATTCAAGAAACTGCTTTTGCCATGATTAGTGAAACAGTAGAGCGGGCATTATCATTTACAGGTAAAAAAGAATTGATGATTGTAGGTGGTGTTGCAGCTAACAAAAGATTATCTGAAATGCTTAAAGATGTATGTAAAAGGCATAAATCCAAATTTTTCGTGGTTCCATTACATTATGCTGGTGATTGTGGTAGCCAAATATGTTGGACTGGACTTTTGGAATCTCAAGTTAAAGAAGGTACTTTACTAAAAGATACTTTTGTTACACAATCCTGGAGATTAGATTCAGTTAAAGTTGACTATTGATTTTTGTACTCAGTAACTGCCCTGTCAATATTTTTGAGCCAATCTTTTGTATTGAAAACTCCAAACTTGAAAGTTTTTTCACCTTTATCTGTTTTTACAGCAAAACAAACTTTTTTTATAAATAATCCTTCTTTCCATGTTTTTGTAACCTTGTCTAGGGAAAATTCCATTATTGTTTCTCCAAAATTCTTTGAAAAATCCATAATTCTTGCATTGGTTTTGTCAAATGCTAATCTCTTATTTGTTAATGTGAGAATACCTGCACCTAAATTATCCTCACTACAATCTTCTTGTTTTATTCTTTTTTCCCCTTCCTCCATGATTAATTTTTATTGAATTCTTTTGGATATAATGTTAATGAAATTGTTGAAGAAAGGCGCAGAAGCTGATATTTATGAAACTACATGGCAAAATTCTAAAGCAATTCTTAAAATCAGAAAAACAAAAATTTATCGTAACCCTATACTTGATTCAAAAATACGTAAACAAAGAACAATAAAGGAATCTCAAATGCTATCTTTTGTAAAATCATTTGGAATCCCGACACCCCTTGTGTATTTTGTAAACTTGAAAAACTCCTCGATTATAATGCAAAAAATTCCTGGTAAACCTGTTCATGATTTAGATGAATTCAAAATTATCGAATTATTAAAAACTATTGGAAAATTGGTTGGTACAATGCATAAAAATGGTATTATGCATGGTGATTTGACCACATCTAATTTTATTTTATTTCAAAACACTGTTTTTGTTATTGATTTTGGTCTGTCTCAAAACACAATAAAATCTGAAGATCATGCAGTTGATTTGAGATTAATTAAAGAAATTCTAAATAGTGCTCATGCTCAAATCATGAAACAATCTTGGAAAAATTTCTTACTAGGATACAAGTCCGTAGTTGGTAATGAATATTTTACAAAAATTACTAAACTAGTTTCAGAGATAGAGAGTCGTGGTAGATATGCAGAAGTCGTTTGATATTTTTTTTGCATCCTCAAATAATCATAAATTTCTAGAAGCAAAAAACATTCTAGATACTTTTGGAATAAAACTTCGTTTCTTCAAATTGAATTTGGAAGAGATTCAGTCTAACTCTCTTAAGGAGATTGCGTTGAAAAAAGCAAGAAATGCTTATTCTAAATGTAGAAAACCAATAATTGTAGAAGATGATGGTCTGTTTATTGATTCACTTGGAGGTTTTCCGGGTCCTTATTCATCGTATGCTTTCAAAACTATTGGAAACAAAGGAATTCTTAATCTGTTAAAAAATAATAGAAAAGCAAAATTTATTTCAATTATAGCTTATTGTGATAAAACAATAATAAAATATTTTGATGCAAAACTTGATGGTAAAATATCAAGGTATCAACAAGGACAAGGTTGGGGATATGATCCAATCTTTGTTCCAAAAAATTTACAAAAAACTTTTGCTGAAATAAATAACAAAAATGAATTTTCTCATAGATATAAAGCATTAAAAAAATTTTCTAATTGGTATTTACATAAGTTGAAATCCAACGATCAATAAATCGCTCGTTATTTTGTAAAATTGAAATTCTTGAAACAATACTTTCATCCATTATTGAAAATATTTTACTCTGTTCTGCAACTTGCTCACTAAATTTTTTTATTTCTTCCATTTCCAACATATTTGAATGCTCTAATCTATTAGTTGAACGTCCAATATGCATGTATGATTTAATTTCAATAAAATGTGGACTTGCCTTTCTAAACATCTCTGCAAACGCTGGAATCTTTTCTTTCTGGTCATTATAATTTCTAATCAAAGTAATTCTTAGAACTGTTCTTGTGTTCAAATTCTTTAGCATATCAAGTGTTCTGTTCCATCTTTCCCATGAATCATCATATTTTGGCTTGTTTATTCTCATAAACGACTCATAATCTGCTGCATTTGTTGACAAATACAATTGTGTTGGTAAAGCATCTTCTTCTTGTAATCTTTGAATCATATCTGGCTCTTGTCCGTTAGTTACAAGAAAAATTGATTTTGTTGACTCTAAAGACTTCAGATATTTGATAAGTTCTGGGAGTTTAGGATACATTGTAGGTTCACCCGAAAGTGAAATTGCATAGTGACTTGGCAATAATGATTCATCTAATCTCTGTTTATCATTTCTTGAATCTCCATAGTATCCATTAATCAATTTTTTTCTTTCAACCATCAATTTTGTTAAAATGTCTTTAGGTTCTGCAACATGCTCTGGTTCCATTTTTAATGAATCATAGAATTCCATTGGTCTCCAACAATACACACAGCGATTTTCACAATGCATTCCTGCTGGAGAAAACTCCATACATCGATGAGTTGAAATTCCATAAAATTTGTGTTTGTAGCAACTTCCTTCATGTTTGAATGATTTTTTTGTCCAGTGACAAAGTTCTACTGTTGAATGATCTGCCACTCCATATTTTGCTTTTTTTAATTGCTTTGATATTGCTGGCCTGATCTGGATTAAGCGATCTTCTTCTTCTTCAATTGTTTCCCCTGAGCAACTCATGAGTTTAAATCTCGTTTTACTTTACTTAAATTGATCGAGATATCTGTCTGACTTGGAATCTCGTGAAATTCTTAGCCTTTTTTAGAGTGAGGTTTAATAACTGGATCCTCGAGGTGTTTTTAGGCATTGACAAAAACACGTTCGTTATCCTTCCTATTGTTGCTTGTAACTACCTTAACTAGTGTACCCATTAATTCAGTTTTTGCTGTTGATGACTTGGATAATGATGGTGTTGATGATTCTATAGATGCATGTCCTAATTTACAGGAAGACTATGAAAGTACTATAGATGGTTGTCCATCAAATTTTATTCCATGGTATGATGAAGACTATGATGGCATAGAGGATCATATTGATCAATGCCCAAATCTTAAAGAACATTACAACAGATTCCAAGATGAAGATGGCTGTCCTGATACACTTCCAGGAACTGGATCTGGAGGAGCACCAGATTCTGATGGTGATGGATTTATTGATCTAGTTGATAATTGTCCAAATCAACCGGAAACTTTCAACGGTATTTTAGATAATGACGGTTGTCCTGATTCATATGGCTCTGGAGATCGTGATTTAGATGGAATTCCAGATTCTGTAGATGCATGTCCACTAAGTGCTGAAACTTACAACAGATTCCAAGATGAAGACGGTTGTCCAGATACTGTTACTGATTCTGCTTTTATTGATACTGACAATGATGGTATTCAAGATAAATTTGATTTATGTCCAAAGGAACCTGAAGTGTATAATGGATATAGAGACACTGACGGTTGTCCTGACGTTGCATTAGCTACTTCATTTAGTGATAAAGATGGTGATGGTATTGCAGATAAATTTGATATCTGCCCAAATCAACCAGAAACTTTCAATAGATTTGCAGATTATGACGGTTGTCCAGATTCAGTGCCTTCATCTATTGGAACATTAAATGATGCAGATGGTGATAGAATAATGGATGTAGATGATGTATGTCCGTTAGATCCTGAAAGATATAATGGCTTCCAAGACGATGACGGTTGTCCAGATATTCCTCCTTATACTAGTGATGTTGATTCAGATCTTGATGGAATTCCTAATAGTGTTGATCAATGTCCTCAAGTAAAAGAAACTTACAACAAATTCCAAGACGATGACGGTTGCCCTGACTTTGTTACATCTAATAAAGGAATTCCCGATACTGATGGTGATGGAATAAATGACTTTTCAGATTTATGTCCAAATCAACCTGAAACTTTCAACGGTGTATTTGATAGAGACGGTTGCCCTGATACTGTTTCTACATCTGATAGAGATCAAGATGGAATTCCAGATGTATTAGATGCATGTCCGACTGCTAAAGAAACTTACAATGCTTACCAAGACGATGACGGTTGCCCTGATACTGTATCTGCACTATCAAACTCAGATTTTGACGGTGATGGAATTATTGATTTGAATGATAAATGTCCGCTTGAATCAGAGACTGTAAATGGTTATCTTGATCAAGATGGTTGTCCTGATGAAGACGTGCTGGATTCAGATGGTGATGGTATACGTGATTCACTAGATCAGTGTCCTTCATCTGCTGAAACTTGGAATCGTTACCAAGATTATGACGGTTGTCCAGATAACCCATCAGAACCTGATTCTGACTTTGACGGTATTTTAGATTCACTAGATCAATGTCCTCTTACAAGAGAACGCTACAACGGTTACCAAGATGATGACGGTTGTCCTGATTATCCTGATTTAAAAAGTGGTAGAGATTCCGACTTTGATGGAGTTGAAGATGATTCTGACAAATGTCCTTTAATCCCTGAAACTTATAATAAATTCCAAGATGATGATGGCTGTCCTGATACACTTCCAGGAACTGGACCTGGAGGAGCACCAGATTCTGACGGTGATGGAATTAATGATTATAAAGATCATTGCCCAAACCAACCTGAAACTTTTAATGGAATTCTTGATTTAGATGGATGTCCAGATAATTATATTTTAAAAACTGATAGAGATCAAGATGGAATTCCAGATGCAATAGATGCATGTCCAACTGCTAAAGAAACATGGAATAAATTCCAAGATGATGACGGCTGTCCAGATATTATTTCCAAATCATTTGTCGTTGATTCAGATAATGATGGAATATTGAATATCCATGATACATGCATACTGGAACTTGAAACTTATAATTTCTTCCAAGATGATGACGGCTGCCCAGATGTTAATAACATACAACCTGATTCTGACGGTGATGGTATTCCAGATGTAATCGATATGTGTCCCACACAAAATGAAACATGGAACAAATATTTTGACACTGATGGCTGTCCAGATACTTTACCAGTTGGAAATGTCATAATTGATAGTGATGGTGATGGAATAAACGATAATGTTGATTTGTGTATAAATGAAAAAGAAACCTGGAACAAGTATCTTGATAATGACGGCTGTCCAGACATTGCACCTGAGCAGTCAAGATACAAGCATGATGCTGATTTGGATGGTATTATCAATCAAAATGATCTCTGTCCATTTGATCCTGAAGACTATGATGGAGACAGAGATACAGATGGATGTCCTGACCAATAGGTGTATCGAAGAATGAAAAAACAATATCTTTTAGGATTTTTGATTTTACTTACTACCACCATTGGAATGTTTCCAAGTGGAGTATATGCTAATGAAGCAATTGATTCTGACGGTGATGGAGTTCCAAATAACCTCGATTACTGTCCTCATCTTCTAGAAGACTATGATCCACAATATGGAAATAACATTGATGGTTGTCCAGCAGACTTTGTACCATGGTATGATGCTGATTATGATGGCATTCAAGACCACATTGATAATTGTCCAACTGTAAAAGAGACATACAACAGATTCCAAGATGAAGATGGTTGCCCAGATCTGTCTCCTTCTGGACCAAGCAAAATTGCAGATTCTGACGGTGATGGATATCCTGATTATATGGACTTGTGTCCAAATCGTCCTGAAACATTCAATGGCATTGATGATAAAGACGGCTGTCCTGAGAATGATTCTGCCATAAGAGATACTGATAAAGATGGAATTTCTGATAATTTAGATTCATGTCCTC
>Ga0224507_10000109_pt1 | contig 30245 bp, 17 predicted proteins | sample SF_Jan12_sed_USG_3_FD_170159 | JGI IMG/M metagenome (GOLD analysis project Ga0224507, IMG submission 170159) | Sediment microbial communities from San Francisco Bay, California, United States - SF_Jan12_sed_USGS_13 | ecosystem: Environmental > Aquatic > Marine > Sediment | place: USA... | reverse complement strand
TATAGATGACGCCCATATCGCCGTTGTCGAAGGCATCATACAGATACGTCATGCTGCCGTCACCGGTTGTCAGCGCGCGATCGGTGTCCCATGCCGAGTCAACCCTCACATCCCACCAGGAACCCCAGTCCTCTCCGAAGAGGTCGTAGATTCTGTAGGTGAGGCATGTTCCCTCAGTTCCTGAATCGTAGACCAACACAGTCCGTTGCTTCTCCCCGGCGAGTCCTTCGGTATCCATCACTTCCAGGGTGATTGCATAAGTGCCGGTGGCCGAGTACATGTGTAGAATCGTCTTGCTGTAGATCCAGCCAGTGTCCCACACGCCGTCGCTCTCCCAGTCCCATCGAACCAAGAGGTCCTCGAGCGGATCTTCTACATCCCACGAGGATGAGGCATCAAATGAAAAAGAGGTATCAACGGTTCCTGCCTGAGGAGATATGACGAAGTCCGCAATGGGCGCATAGTTCTCAATTATTTCGTCGACCACAAGGATTTGTGATGCCTCGTCCTGGAGGCCGCCGCTGTCCCTGACCTGCAACGTGACTTCATAGGTATCAGCGACTGGAAACACGCGAGCTGGAGTCACGTCGGTGGCGTTCCAGCCAGTGTCCCACACGCCGTCGCTTTCCCAGTCCCAGCGGGTCTCCAGTAGCTCGGCTGGATCCTCAAGGTCCTCCGAAGAAGATGCGTCGAACACGAAGACTGTTTCCACCGTGCCCGTTGGAGGGTCTACAGTGAATCTCGCGATAGGCGGCATGTTGACCACGTCAGTCGCCTTGAATTCGATGAATGGCATGCCATATGGTAATACTCCGAGCCTGATCCATTCATCCATCAGGTTCGAATGTGCAATCTGATCTCTCGACCAGGTCCACATATCGAAAGGCCCGATGAAAGTGATACGCTCCGAGTCCGTATCAATCACGACATTCCCAGGTGCGTCCGAAGGCATGGGTTCAGTGTAATCCACCGTCATGGTCGACGAGAAGGCGATAGTATCATCCACTAGGCCTGACGTGTCGTCTGGATTATGAGCGAAGAATATCACATCGCCCGACGGCCAATCGATGGTCATCGTCTCGTCTTCTGATAGGTTCCATGCGGCAGGCGTGTAGTCATAGGGCATCATCGAATGATACCAGCCGCTCCCGGGATATCGATTGAAGGATTCCAGGTCAGCATATGGATCGAAATCCGAAATAGGATGAATGTAAGTGGACTCTATGCAATCCTGCAACATCGCCTGCCAAATCCAGCATGGTGTACCGTCTTCGATCGTCTCAGAAGCGGTCATTGCGTATCCGACTGCAGCGTCGATATCGACATTCGCCAACTCAGGTCCGATCGTCGCATGCAGACTCATGTCCTCCATGTACCACTCCGTCGGCATGAACGCCTCTCGGAGCCATCTGAGCATGAGGGTTTCCATGCCCCAGCTGATGGTGTCCATCGTCAACACCACCTGGTCGCCAACCTTCTCGGCGTCAATGGTGAAGTAGACGAAGTCGAGATAGTTATCGTAGGAGTTGAAGATGTCCAGCCTCTCATTTCCTTCGAAGTCCATCCATTCTTGCCAGTCATATTCGATCTGGGTTCCTTTCGACTCCCACCAAGTTTCGAATTCCTCGAACTGAGTGTCGGTGACTCCCAGCACCGATTTCGCCGCCTGCTCATCGAGTGTAGTTGTCCCATTGAGTGCTATGTACAAACCATCATAGTATTGGTATGCCTGCGTATTCAACTTGTCAATACACTCATCCCTGGTCACGTAGTTCATGTACCAGTCCAGAATGGCTGTGCCGCCCCTGGCGCCGTCTGGACCGCTGAGATACGGAAGAAACTCCGGATTCTCGTTCATACTGACTTCCGGAAGCTCCGAAGCGTTGACGATCAATCGCATGAATGTCTGAATCTGTGTGTTACCAATCGGCCAACCCCGCCAGCCGTATATGTATGGATACTCGTCCGTTATCGCCCACTCGTCACCGTAATTAATGAATCTGTCTTCATACCAGGGTCCAAGCGGGTGGCCGAACATCTCATCCCATCGGTAGTCAACCGACCGGCCTTTGACATCCTCCGAAACAATGAATGGCACTGTTGTGGAGACGTTGTGCAACCTGCTGTTCTCGTTTCCGAAGCCGTCCCAGACGGAGACCGTTACGTCATAGATGCCAGGCTCGGCCCACGCATGGGTCTCGACGTCTATCGCAAAGTCGTCATTGTTCGCGGACTTCAGGTGATTGACGGTATGAGTGCCGTCATCCCAATCCCATGTGAACAGGAGGCCTTTTCCGCGCTGCCCCTGACTAAGAAGCTCGACCACAACTGTCCATTCGACGTCTTGATCGACATACGCTTCTTCAGGGTCGGCTATTACCTCCACAATTGCGAGATATGCGCTTGTGGCTCCCTGCAAACCTCCATTCCGCTCGGAGATGAGCCCATCAGAGGAGACGACCATCGCGGTCGCAGACACCATCACAAGCATGATGACGATGGCAACGGACGGCATGGTCCTCGTTCGGTCGAAAAACCAGGCTCTTCTGACAATTGAATCATCCATGATATATTTCCTCCACTGCTGCGCGAACCACTTTTCAGGCTGTTGTACTGACTCCGAGAAGTGCTATAAGTAAGTATCGTTGGTTTTCCCTGAAGCATGCGCGAAGATGAACGGCCTACCATTAGTCTGTCTGGCTGCAAGGCAATCACCGCGCTTCATGCTTTCTCTATTCACTCGATAAGAGGAAGTTCATTGCGATTCGGCCTTCGCTTGAGCGAGGCGCTCCGAACTTCGCTTGAGCTCCTCTAACTCATCCTTCCCCCTAACCACTATTCTGTCGCGCTCAACCATGGCGAGCTGCTTGCCGTCGAGAGCCTTCGGGTTCAACGATATGAGCAGCCTAGACTTCGTGATCCAGACCGTCTCATTGAGTGCGTCCAGGGATTTCAGCACTCTGTTGAAATCGTTGAACGTCAAAAGATACTCCATGCCATCCATGAGCACTATGCTATTGGGATTGGACTCCATGAACCTGATCATCGTGTCCGTCAGCAGCGTTACGCTCGTGGGAGGGATCCGCTGGTCTCCAGTCGATTCGGTAAGCCAGATTATCGGAGTGACCTGAAGATGATAAGTCTCACGTATCCGCTCTGGGTATACTCTGGTCACTACGAGCCCTTTGGGGATCAGGAACGACAGCGTGTCCGTGGCGGACTCCGAGCCGTCCGGGATCGTAACATCCGGCCTGAGAGGAAGCGACACCAGCTCTGTGAACAGTCTCATTGAGCTTGAGTTCGTCTCGTCCTCGATGAGGTACGTGCCTCTCGGGATGTCGTACGGCCTAAATCCTCCCCTTTCGCCCATCTCGACCTCGGCGTGGACGACCAGTGAGGCGAACCTGCTGCTAAACATTGACCTGGCCAGCATCAGGAACATGAACACCATCGCCCAGGGGTACAAGGCTTCGAAATCGTCATTACCCTCAGACCTGAGTAGCAGGTCGAATGCGAATTCGAGCACCGGCAGGCTCACCCATGCGGTGGCCAGCAGCGCCGTGCTTGTACTGTACTCCTTTGGAGGCCTCCTGAGCTCTCCGCTCGCCCTCTTGGACAATGGTATCGCCATGTCGATTAGGATTGAGAGTGATAGGTAGACGAAGACTAGGGCGAGCAGCCAGGACTCTACCCTCAACTCCTCCTCGCTCCTCGGCCCGATTGCGAAGCTTACGACCAGCACGGCCAATCCAAATATGCCCCAGACAGTGATCAGGTTGATGGGATTGTCCTTTAGCCAGATTCGGAAGGCGTCGACTTCGGTGTTCCTCCTGTAGAGCGTACTGGCGCTTACCACGAACACGGATAGCCATGACGCCGTGACAACGAACGCAATGCCGATAAGAGGGTGGCGGGTCCAATCGGTCGTCATGGTAAGCGACATCGCAGTCTCGTAAAGCCAGAACAGGGCGAGCATCAGAACGAAAGAGATCGCGACCCAACCACGCACGAAGATCAAGAACTCTCTTCGCGCGCGGTATATCAATAACAACGACAACGTGACAAGTGCGAGCCCCGCAATTCGAGGCAACAAATCGCCCAATACGTATTCGAGTTCCACCATGAGGCCACCGTCTGTTCCCAGACCTTCTTGACAAGAAACGAGTCTTCGGCGCAAGTACTTTTCTGAGTGGAATCAGTCCTACGAGCTCCTCGAGCAGAGCACGGCCCCTTCGCTGGCGGACGAGACTTCCTCTCTGTACCTGAGCAGGTATCCTTTCAGCTCCTGTCTGGGTGCCTTGGCCTGTTTCAGACGGGCCTTCGTCTCCTTCTGCGAGATTAGCACCTCGATCTCCCTCTCGTCAAGGTCTATCCTGATGATGTCTTCGTCCCTCAGAGCTGCCAGGGTGCCTCCGCAGTACGCTTCAGGCGACACGTGGCCCACACAGAGGCCCCTTGTACCTCCGGAGAACCGCCCGTCCGTTACGAGCGCCACATGTTCTCCGAGCCCCAGGCCCGCGAGTATTGAAGTCGGTCCGAGCATCTCGGGCATGCCCGGTGCACCCTTCGGGCCCTGGTAGCGGACGATCACCGCGTCGCCCTTCACTATCTTGCCTTCCAGCATGGCTTTCGTCGCTCTGTCCTCGGAATCGAAAACGCGGGCGGGGCCTTCGAATCGACGCATCGACGCGACGACGGCAGACTGCTTGACGACACATCCCTCCTCGGCGAGGTTGCCGTGGAGTATCGCGATGCCGCCTTCGTCGTGGTAGGCGCGGTCAAGGCCTCTGATCACATCGTCGTTCGTTACCTTCGACGCGCGGGCGATCTCTCCAATGGTGTTCCCGGTGACAGTTCTCTCATCGTGAAGGTCTCGAGCCAGAACGGACATCACACCTGGTATGCCACCAGCGTCGTCGAGGTCGATCATGAAATGCTTTCCTCCGGGTCTCAGCGCGACGACGTGCTTTGTCTTCCGGGAGATAGCGTCGAACTCGTTCAGACGGAGCCTAACGCCGAACTCCTTCGCGATGGCAACAAGATGTAGACAGGTGTTTGTCGATCCGCCGATCGCGTTGTCAACTCTCAGCGCGTTCTCGAAGCTCTTCTTCGTCACGATGCCTCTCGGCGCGGTCTTCTCCAACGCCAGTTTGACTGAAAGTCTTCCCGTGTCATATGCCATCTTCATCTTGCGCTCGGAAATCGCATGGGCCGTGCTGCAGCCGGTCATGCTCAGTCCTAGCGCCTCCGTCAGGCACGCCATCGTGTTCGCCGTGAACAGGCCCGCGCATGAGCCTGGGCCGGGGCACGCCCTCCTCTCTATCTCGGCGAAGTCGTTCTCCGTGATGCTGCCTGCGGAAAGTTCGCCCACAGCCTCGAAGATCGAGATGACATCCAGCCGGCGGTCCTTGTATTCCCCCGGCATCATTGGGCCCGCGGTGAGCATGATTGAAGGGACGTTCATCCTGCCGCACGCCATGAGCATGCCAGGCGTTATCTTGTCGCAGTTGGTAACGCCCACCCAGCCATCTGCTTGGTGCGCCTCCACCATCGCCTCAACGGCATCGGCGACAATCTCCCTCGACGGCAGCGAGTATCTCATCCCCGGAAGGCCCATCGCGATGCCATCGCATATCCCCGGGACGCCGAACTCGTAGGCCGCGCCGCCAGCGTCTTCTATACCTCTCTTGACTTCCATGGTGAGGCGGTCCATCTGCATGTGGCCTGGCACAATCGTGTTGAACGAGTTCGCCACAGCTATCAGTGGCTTCTCGAAGTCTTCGTCCTTCATGCCGACCGCTCGCAACAGGCCTCTCGCGGCTGCCCTGGACCGCCCCTTTTTCAGCCCGTCACTTCTTAGTGATGAATCGCCCTTCTTCATGCACACTCCCCCAATTTGAAATCGTTGTGGAGCGCCTTTATCGCCTCGGCGGCGTCCTGCTTCTTTATGATGAACGATATGTTCAGCTCGGACGACCCCTGGGCGATAGCGCGTATGTTGATATTGTGCGCCGCCATCGTCGCGAAGACCCGGGCCGCCACTCCAGGCGTGCCCTTCATGCCCGCCCCGACCACAGCCACTATGCTGAGTCCCGCCTCTATCGAGACCTCTCTGACCTGCTTGGACCCGAGCAGGGACAGCTCCAGCGCGTTCTGCGCCCTGGAACCATCGTTCTTCGGGATGGCGAGGGTTATGTTCTCCTCCGAGGAGCTCTGGGATATGAGCAGCACGTCGACATCCTCGTCGGTGAGTATCTCGAGCACCCTAGCTGCAAGCCTCGGGGTGCCGACCATGCTCGCCCCACTCACGGTTATGAGGTCCACATCGTCTATGTTCGTGATCGCTTTGACGACGTCTCCGTCCTTGACCGTCGCCTCCTTGACTATCAGTGTCCCGTCCCCGTCCAGCTTGCCGAAACTCTTCACCCTGAAGGGGAGTTGAAACCTCGCGGCACTCTCCAGCGCTTTCGGGTGGATGACCTGCGCTCCGAAATGGGCGAGCTCCATCGCCTCGGAGAATGATATTCTGTCAATCATGCGGGCATCATGGGCTATCTTCGGGTTGGCGGTCATCAGGCCGTCGACGTCCTTCCACACCCACACCTCATCTGCGCGAATCGCGGCGCCAATTATCGAAGCGGTGAAATCCGAGCCGCCCCTGCCAAGGGTCGTGTGCGTGCCGTCCTGCGTGGACGCGATGAAACCGCTCACAACCGGTACGATGCCCTTCTCGAGAAGAGGGTCCATGACCTGTCGCACTTCCAGAGTCGTGACGTTCATCAGCGGTTCTGCCCCGCCGAAGTGGTCATCTGTGACGATGCCAGCTTCTCCTCCCGTAAGCGACTGAGACTCGATGCCGAGGTCCTCCAGCACTCCCTGGAGTATGGGCGCGGAGAAGCGTTCGCCGTAGCCGATGACGAGGTCCTTCGACCTCGGGGTGAGCTCGCCAATGTGGGCTATGCCGAGCAGTATGTTCTTGAGATCATCGCACTTGGACTCAATCGTGCGGACGACCCTGTCGAGCACCTCCTCGTTGTCTATGGCGATCTGGGCGCTATCCACATGGCGTTTCCGGACGTCCTCGACGAAGCGCTTGACGTGCTCCCTCTGCCCCTTGCCTGCCCTTGTGGCGGCGTCCAGCAGGGAGTTGGTCACGTTGTACATCGCGGACGTGACGATGACGAGCTCGTGTCCATCCGTCCTGAACTTGCTCACTATCCCGCCAGCGCGTTTCAAGCTCTTGCCATCGGCGACGCCAACGCCGCCGAACTTCATGACTAACTTCATGGTCCAGTCCCTCGGTTCCAGCATCGTGCCTTCTTTATCGTGCGAAATCCTTCCTTATCTCTATCAGGTCGCGCAGCACTGAGCTCGCGGTCTCCCGCCCGCCCGCACCCTTGCCGACCAGCGTGATCTCCCCCGCTGGGTCGGTGTCGAATGTAATCGCGTTGAACGTTCCCGAGACGTTGAGCGGATGGGTCAACGGCACCTCCTCGGGCGTCACCTTGGCATTGTCGCCCACGAAGCCGATGAGCTTGAGGGCGTTTCCTCTCGATCTAGCCGACGCTATGTCGTCCATGGACACTTCCGTGATGCCCTTGATGTCCACATCGCGGATTGATAGGCTCGTGCCCATGACGTAGTTGGAGGTTATGACAAGCTTGCAGGCGCTGTCGAAGCCTCCGACATCGTTCGTCGGGTCCGCCTCCGCGTACCCGAGCTTCTGTGCCTCCGCCAACGCCTCCTTCATCTCGACTCCTTCCGAAGTCATCTTGGTGAGTATGTAGTTGCAGGTGCCGTTCAGGATGCCGCGGATCGACTCTATGGAGCATCCCTCGAGGCATTTCTTGGCCAGATCGAGGACCGGAGTGCCGCCTCCCACTGTCCCGCTGAACTTGAATCGCACGTCGTTATGGCCCGCAAGCTCCATGAGCGCGGGCATCGCCAGTGCCAGCGGACCCTTGTTCACGCAGATGACGTGTCTGCCCTCCTTCATCGCAGTCCGCACATGCGTAAGGCCAGGCTCTCCCTTCGTGAGCTCGCTCGGTGTGGCCTCGATCACGACCTCGCACTCGACCTCCCTTATGACATCTGCCGCTGCCTTTCCCTCGGTATAGACATCGGCGCCGAGGCCGCTCAGCGACCGTGATACCTTCTTGGATTTCAGGGCCAACGGTATGTCCAGTCCCGATGGGTCGACGGCTGCGCCATGGCTGTCCACGGCAGCCACTATCCTCGGGCGCAGGCCGTAATCGCGCGCCAGTTTTGTTGACTGTGATTGTATGATCTCGGCGAAGCTCTGCGAGACAACGCCGAAACCTACGAGCATTAACCTCATCAGTCGGCACCTCCGAGAATCCTCGAGAGGGCCTCCATGGTCGGTTCGATGGTCCTCGGCTTGACGCTCTGGGATATCGCTGTGTCGGGATCTTTGAGGCCATGGCCCGTCGATACGCATACCACCACAGCCGACCTGTCGACCAGGTCTTCCTCAAGGTCCTTCATGAACCCTGCCAACGCTGCAGCGCCCGCTGGCTCTGGGAATATGCCCTCGAGCCGCGCCATGAACCTCTGCGCCTCGAGTATCTCGTCGTCCGTAACAGTCGAAGCCGAGCCCCCGGACTCCCTTATCGCGCCTACGGTCTTCTTCCAGTTGGCTGGATTTCCTATCCTTATCGCCGTTGCCACCGTCTCGGGTTCATCGACAGGCACTAGCTCGGAGCTGTTCTCGGAAAACATGGATGCTACAGGAGCGGCTCCCTCCGCCTGGATGCCTCTGATGAGCGGACATCCAGATGCGAAGTCCATGGAGTCGTACTCCTTGAACCCCTTCCAGTAGGCAGCGGAGTTGCCGCCATTGCCCACCGGTATGTACAGCCTCTCTGGGCTCACGCCGTTGAGCTGGTCGCACACTTCGTAGGCCGCTGTCTTCTGCCCCTCTATCCTGAACGGATTGACGGAGTTGAGTACGTACATGCCCATCTCGTTCGCGGCCGTCATGACCATGTCGAGCGCCTGGTCGAAATTCCCTTTGACCGAGAGGACATCGGCCCCGTGCATCATCGCCTGGGCCAACTTGCCCAACGCCACCTTGCCCTCAGGTATGAGCACGACGCAATCGAGGTCCGCAGCCGCCGCGTACGCCGCTAGGGACGCGGATGTGTTTCCGGTCGAAGCGCACGTGACCACGCTCATGTCGAGCTCGAGAGCCTTGGTCACACCGACCGTCATACCTCGGTCCTTGAATGAGCCCGTTGGGTTCGTGCCTTCGAACTTGATCCACAGGTTTCGGGCATCAAGCTCCTCCTCCAGCCTCTTGCATCGTATCAGGGGCGTACCGCCTTCGCCGAGTGATATGGCCAGGGACGGATCGTCGACCGGTATGGCCTCCCTGTATTTCCATACAGAGAGTGCCCTCTCGGAGTAGCCGTTCTCCGCCAGGTCTCCGGCGGCCTCAGCCTCATCTATCTGCGCTTCCAGCAGATTGCCGCACGAGGAGCAGGCGTACGCCGGCTTAGACGGGTCGTGGCTGGCGCCGCATTCTATGCATCGGACTTCATAGGATACCATGGTCCATTGTCCCCACGGAATTCGCGCCTGCTATGGTCGTGCGACATATAAGCCCTTCGCAGTCCTGGCACCGCTCATGGCCCGCCCGTGCGTCGGGTTTATTACGAGGCCATGTTATCACCATTATCCAGGTGCATCCAATGAGATTCCAGAAGGCGGAGGTGTCCTCGCCTGCATCGATCGCCAACTTCGGCCCGGGGTTCGATTCGTTCGGCCTATGCCTCGCCTCCCCGGTTGACAGGATTTCGATTTCGAGAGTGGACGGTGACGAGTTTGCTGTCAAGGTCGAAGGAGCCCAAGGCCTCACGGAGAAGGCGGAGGAGAACACTGCATCATATGCGGCGCTGAAGCTCGCCGAGAGGTGCGAATGCGAGCACAAAGGGTTCTCGATGACAATCCAGAAGGGCATGAAACCAGGAAGCGGCATCGGAAGCAGCGCAGCCTCCTCTGTCGGTGGAGCAGTCGCCATGGCTGCCCTGCTCGGGGTGAGAGACAAGCGGCTCATACTCGAGGCGGCGGCGAAGGGCGAGGAACTGATCTCGGGATCGAGGCACTTCGACAACGTCGCGGCGGCGCTCTACGGCGGATTCACATTCGTCTCAGACCACGCCAGCAAGAGCATCGTCAGGATAGAGCCGCCAGAGTTCGAGGTGGTCGTGCTTCTCCCGGAGATAGAGATACGGACTGCGGACGCGAGGGAGATATTGCCGAAGAGCGTCCCAATGGCCGATGCTGTCGAAAACCTGTCCTGGGCCGCGGGCATGGTGCACTCGATGATGAAGAAGGACCTCGATGCGATTGCTCATCATATGAACGACAGGCTGGCTATACCTTACAGGCAGGGGCTCGTGCCCGGCTATGCCTCTGTTCGGGAGAGCGCCCTGAACGCGGGCGCGTTGGCGGTGTCTATCGGCGGCTCTGGACCTGCCGTGTTCGCGATAGCGCGCGAAAAGACCGACAGGATCCAGCAGGCCATGGTTGAGGCGCTCATGAGCTCGGCCGGGCTGGAGTCAGAATCGTTCGTGACGAAGCCCGGAACCGGCGCGAAGGTGCTGTCGGCAACATGAGGCTTGTTCCGCCTGCAGATGACCGGCCGCTCAGAAGGCTATCTTCTCGCCCGGGACCCTTGGGAACAGGGCGACATCCCTGACGTGCTTCTGCCCGGTAAGGTATCTGACCATCCTCTCGATGCCCAAGCCACCGCCGACTGTGCTCGGTATCAATCCCCGTCGGGCCATGTCGAGGTATGTCTTGTAGGATGCCATGTCGGTCTGGCGTTCGGCCATCTTACGGACGATCTCATCGTACTCCCACTCTCTCTCGCCTCCGGACAGGGCCTCTCCGAAGCCCTCAGGCCAGAACACATCGTAGTTGTGGTAGTATCCTCTCTGCTGCTTGTCCTCTCTGTCGTAGAACTCCCTTCGGAAGTTCGTCACCCAGAACGGGTCGCTAGCCTTCTCGGAGGTCACGGCCTCGAACTGGTCTCCATACCTCTTCCTCAGTTCCTCGGATTCGTAGACCTTCAGCGGCAAGGTAGGCTCCCTTAGCTGTCTGCCGAGCGACTTCAGGTCGTCTCCGCATTCTTGGATAACGAAGGAGAACACCTTGGCGATCATCCCGTCGACCAGCTCCATGAAGTCCTGCTTCGTCCTCTCCTTCAGCTCGATATCGACCTGTGTGAACTCGAAAAGATGCCTTCCAGTCTTGCCAAGGCTGCCCTCCTCGAGCCTCACGTTGGGGGACATCACGTAGACCTTGTTGAAGCCGCCGTTCAGGAGCGAGAGTTGCTTGTGCAGTATCATGCTCTTGGTGAGGTGTAGCCTCTGGCCGTAATACTCCACCGAGGCGTCGAAGTGCGGATGGTTCAGTGGGTCCGTTTCCGGGGAAAGGATGATCGGCATGGCCTGCACCACTTCCCTCTCGTACATGTAGTCGTGGATCGCCTTGAGTGCGGCGCTCTGGATCCTCATTATGTGCGTCATCTTGGCGTCCTTAAGACGCGAAACGGTGTCCTGCATATCAATCATCGACGTAAGGACGATATCATGCTCTCATATTAGACAGTTTCCGCCAAAAACGCGGATAATAACCGAAATAAGGCAATATGTATATATTAAATCCGTCATATTGCCGAACGATGCTCGACGAAAAGGATTCAGCCATCCTGGAAGAGCTCATGAAAGACTCCAGGAAGACTACCAAGGCGATAGCCCGCGAGCTGGACATCCCCCGGGCGACCGTCCACGACCGGATTAGCAGGATGGAGGAGCGAGAGGTGATCAAGAGATACACCGCGGTCCCCGACTACTCCAAGCTGGACCTTGGTGTCACCGCGTTCATCCTCGCTCAGTTCGACCACAACGAGGGCAGATCGCAGAGGGAGACAGCCGAGGAGATAGCGCAGATCGACGGCATCTTCGAGGTGCATCTGATTTCAGGCGAGTACGACATCCTCCTCAAAGTCCGCGGAGCCAGCATGGAGGGGATCGGCGAACTCGTCGTGGACCGGCTGAGGGACGTCAAGGGCGTCGCCAGGACGCTGACGTGCGCGTCGTTCTCCACCGTGATGGAGTGATCCGCCGCCATCCAGCTGCGAACTCACCTCGCTCGCTTCTTCAGCAACGCCTCTACGGTCTCTTCGGCCTCGTCCCTAAGAGGCTCGACGGTGTGTTCCTTCCTTATGCGCGTGATCTCGTTGCTAGCCCTCTGGAGCAGAGTCTTCGAGCCCTTCGACACCCACGAATCCCAGGACGACCTGTCCGATAGGATTGGGATGAAGTGCTCCTCCCTGAAGTGTTCGACCGTGTGCCGCACACCTAGGAAGTCCTTGCCAGGGCCGACTCTGTCGATGACGTCCAACGCCAACGACTCATCCGACACTTCGATGCCTTCCGCCATCCTGCCGATAATCCGCGATATCTCGTCGTCGATGACCATTTGCTCGAGCCATATTGTCCTGCAGTCCTCGAGCAGGCCGATGCCGGCAATGAGGTCGGCGCCTGCGAGTATCGGCGTGACCGAGCTGGCGAACTTCTCATAAGCCGCCTGCTCGTCCGGCTCCTTCGACGTGGTCACGAACCCCCCGGCCATCGCCGGGAATCCGAAGTGGTGAGCCATCTGCGTGTACGCCGCAGAGGTTAGGCCGTGTTCCGGCCCACCGCCCGCACGCGTCGACGCCCTCATGTCCAGCACCGCCATGCCGCACGAGAAGACGAAGGCCGTTCCGGGCCTGTGCAGCTGGATCAAGGTGTTTCCCGCCAGCGCTTCGGCGACGCCCACGGCGACCGCCCCTGCGAGGGTGACTGGTCCCGTCGCGCCCGGTCCTGGCATGACATAGAAGCATATGGGCATCCCACCGTCCGCCGCCACGAACCCTGCGTCCATGCCCTCGGCATCAATTACCAGCGGCGAAGAGCTCGTGTGTATCGATGAGATGAACGGCCTCTGAGCGAACTCGTCGCTGCCACCTGCGGTGGCGGCGGCTATGGCGAGCACGTCCTCAACCTCCCACTCCGTTGTGTTGGTCGCGAGCGTGATGTGTTTCTCGGTGTTCTCGAGCGACGCCTGGAGGTCGTGTATGTGTCTCGTCCCCATGGGGACGTCCTGGGAAGTAACGCTCGGCCAGTTCACGCCATGGCCTGTGAGGGCGTCTGAGATGAAGGCCGCGTTGGCCACGTCCTGCTTGACAGAGGTCCGCCGCTGCCTGGTCTCGAAATCCATGGCCATGGTGCCGTTGCCATCGCTGCATATGTGCACATGATCCCCGTCGAGTCGAGCGTCGTGCTTAGATGTGCGACCATAGAGAGTCACGCTCCTCTTGCGCGCACGGGCGCATTCCTCTACCAAGTTGGGAGGGAATCTGAAGATTGCGCTTTTTTCGTCAAAATCGCAGCCCGCTTCCACTAGCAGCTTCTGTGCCTTTTTACTCTTCACAACCACGCCTGTCCTCTCGAGTATCTCCAGTGCGGCGTGTCTCATACGTTGCACGCCATCCGAGCTGAGGACATTGCGCCTGCATCTTACCGGTATGGAGTTGGCCATCCTACATCCCTATCCTTCTTTTCTCCCGAACCGATCCGGGCATTCATCGAACCACCGAGTGTTCGTTGATCGTGAAAGAAATACGATTGTTGAGAGCCAGAACGCATTCACGCCTGGCCCTCATTTGGGTTTTTCGCGCGTGTCATCGCCTATTGGACTTTGGACTCGCCGCCCCAGAGGTCCTTCCTGGAATTCTCTATGATGGCCACGAGCTGCTTGTTCACATCGTCCGGAAGCGCAGGGACCTTGTGCTCTGCGAGGATCTTCTTGACCTTCTCCCTCGCTGTGTCCTTCATGCTCTTCTTGCCGGTCTTGGACCAGTTGTCCTCCGACCGTCGGTCTATGAGTGTGGGCATGAAGTGGTCAGTCTTCAGGTACTGCATCGTGTGCTTCTGCGCGAGGTAGTTCTTGCCGATGCCGACCTTCTCGATGACATCGAGCGCCATGGTGTCGTCGCACGCCCACTCTCCCCTTATGAGCCTGGCAATCGCCCCGACGATCTCGTCGTCGATGACAACTTGCTCAAGGTGGAGGCAGCTCGAATCCTCGAGCAGACCTATGCCGCACATGAGGTCCGCGCCCGCCAGAAGCGGTCCGACGCAGCCTGTGTATGTCTCGATGGCAGCCTGTATGCCTGGCTCCTTCGCGGTACCAGATACGCCCACGCACGACGGCATCCCGTAGTAGTGAGCCATCTCTGTTCCCATGGCGGAGCAGATCGCATGCTCTGGGCTCCCGCCGGCTCTGACGGTCGTTCTCATGTCGAGAGGAGCGATTCCGAGACCGTATATGACGGCAGCCCCTGGCGTGGACAGCTGTGTCATGACCAGTGCGCTGAGCACTTCCGCGTTGCCGACGACTACGGAGCCGACCATGGTGGCCGGTCCAGTGGCGCCTGGCTGAGGCATGCAGAAGAACACGAGTGGAACGCCGCTCCTGGCGAACTCCAGGCTGGCGTCCATAACGCCCGCGTCATGCTGGAGCGGGGCGTAGGTACACTGGAGGCACGATGTGATCGGCCTCCTGCGGTATTCCTTCTCCCCTCCGGCCGCCGCGTAGCCCATTGCCGTCAGGTTCTTCGCATCAGCGAGAGTCACGCCCGTCTCATACATGACATGCTTCTCGGTGTGGTTGAGCGAAGCCTCGAGGTCATGCAGGTGCACGACCGACGGCGGCATGTCCGTAGAGCTGACCATCGGCCAGTGGACATGCACGTTGGGCAGAGCGTCGCAGAGCGTCGTGGAGTCTATAAGGTCCTTCTTGGTCGAGTTCCTTCGCGCTCCCGTCTCGAAGTCCACCGCCACGGCGCCGTTGCCGTTCGCGCACATGTGACTGTGGTTCAGGTCGAGCCTCGCATCGTACTTCGGGTTCCTCGCCGCAAGGGTGATCGTCGACTTCTTCTTCCTGATAGCCTCCTCGACGAGATGCGAAGGTATCTTGGCGCTCCTCGCCTTCTCGTCTATTTCGCAACCGTTCTCTTTCAACAGCTTCCTGCACGTGGGGCTGTCGACCTGAACGCCGACCTTCTCGAGTATGTGCAGAGTGCCCCAGTGGATCCTGTCGAGGTCCTCCTCGCTCAGGATCTGGAAGCGAATTCCACGCTGGATACCATAGCTCACGGCCTCACCCGACCAGCTTCTTCGCAGAATCCACTGCGCCGGACGCGTCGCCGCTGTATCCGTCCGAACCGATCTCCTTCGCGTAGACATCGGTAACTGGCGCGCCGCCAACGATCGTCTTCACTGATGGGTTTTCCTTCTTGAGTGGAGCGATGATCTCGCCCATTCTCGGCATCGTCGTCGTCATCAACGCAGACATTGCCAGGATGTTCGGCTTGAGCTCGCCCGCCTTCTTCAGGAAGTCAGCTGCTGGGACGTTCACTCCGAGGTCGACGACTTCGAAGCCGTTCGAGGAGAGCATCGTCGAGACGAGGTTCTTGCCTATCTCGTGTATGTCGTCCTGCACGGTTCCGATAACGACCTTGCCGAGAGTCGCCCTGTGCTGTCCCGCCGGAACTGCCGGTTCTAGGACGGCCAGAGCGGCCTTCATGGCTTCCGCGCCCATGACCAGCTCGGGTAGGAAGATCTCTCCCTTGCCGAACCTCTCGCCCACAGTCTTGATTCCCTCCGCCAAACCCTGCTCGATAGCGACCAGCGGATCGACGCCTTGGTCGACAATCTGTTTGGCGAGATCGGCGATGGTCTCCATCTCGTAATTTATCACAGCGTTCTTCAGCCGTGTCACGATTTCTTCCATTGGTGTTATACCCCCTTACCTTCCCTCGGAACTCAAGTTCCTTAGGATTCGGGCTCGAAAGAAAGGCCGTCAGCTTCATCGGTTCTGGGCTTCCCTCCGAATTGAACCCGCATACGCCCTTCCCTAATTAAGGTTTCTGCCCTCGAATGGGTATAAGAAGGTGGATATGTGCGGTGGGGCCTTGTCCAATCGGCCTTCGCCGCGCCCTCCTCAACTCCGGGAAAGTGCGGAGAGTCGCTCAGAGCCACTTCTTCGCTCTGAAGTACAGGACCATCGTCACGCCGACAGCAGCCATGCCCAGCAGCAGGGCAGGATAACCAAGCTCCCACCCGAGTTCGGGCATGCGCTCGAAGTTCATCCCGTAGACGCCAGCAAGGAAGCTGAGGGGGATGAAGATCGTGGCGATCATCGTGAGCACCTTCATGACCTCATTCATCTTGTTGCTCACGCTGGACAGGTAGATGTCGAGCATTCCAGTGACCATGTCGCGCAGCGACTCAACGGTGTCGATCACCTGGATGGTGTGGTCATACACGTCCTTGAGGTATATCTGGGTGCCCTCCATGATGAGTTCGCTTCCTCCCCTGTCGAGCGCAGACAACACCTCCCTCAGAGGCCAGACGGAACGCCGAAGGAGTATCATGTCCCTCTTCAGCTGGTAGATGTGGTGCAGAGTGTCGGGTGTGGGATCGATGACGAGCAGCTCCTCGAGCGCCTCCGTCCTTTCCCCCAAACCGTCCAGCACTACGAAGTAGCCGTCGACCATTGCGTCCATGATGGCGTAGGCCAGATAGTCGACGCCCATGCGTCTCATTTTCCCCTTGTAGTCTCTGATTCTCTTCCTGATGCCATTGAACGCGTCGCCTTCGGACTCCTGAAATGTTATCAGGCAGCCCGGAGTCACGATGAGGCTGACCTGCTCCAGCTTGAAACTGTTTGTGGCCGCCTCGTAGTGCCCCATCTTCATGACCACGAATATGTAACCGCCGAAATCCTCCATCTTGGGTCGCTGGTCTATGTTCAGGATGTCCTCCAGCACCAGTGGATGGATGCCGAACGCCATGCCTATCTTCTCGAGCGTCGGCACATCATGCAATCCGGTGATGTTCAGCCACGTGATGGTAGGTTTCTCCTTAAGGGGGAAGCAGTCGTCTATGTTCTCTTCGTCCCGCTCAGAGTATGTCGCTTCGTCGTATTCTGTGACCGTGATCCGCGTCTTCTCAAGCTTCCGTTCGCCCGTGAAGACCAGAGTACCTGGCGGTGCGCCAGTCTTTCTAATCAGATGCTTGGAGGCTCTGAATGCCGACCTGAATGCTTTTGTGGGTTTGAGGGCCATTGCCGAATCTCCCCAATTGCCGCGTAGTCGCCCATAAATGGCGTTCCTACATGATGATAACTCTCCTCCTTTTGGAAAGTATCGAAGCTTCGCAGCCATGCTCGAAACGATAGCTGGCCATGCGGACGAAACCTTTTTCTGGAGGGAGGCGTTGTCCGAGTCGAAGGAGGCGAAAGTGATGCCACGTGCAAGTGTGCCTGTCATAGAGCTGAAGGGTACGAAGAAGACCGTGAGGATCGGGGGGACATACACCCCGGTTATCGTGGGCGAGAGGATCAATCCAACAAACCGGAAGGCGTTGATCGAGAAGCTCAAGGCGGGCGAGTTCGATGTGCTTGATGGTGAGGCGAAGAAACAGGTCGAGAACGGCGCGGACATACTCGACATAAACGTGGGTGTCCCCGGTATCGACGAGAAGAATGCGATGCTCGAGGCGCTCAGGATTGTCCAGGATGCGGTCGAAGTGCCGCTTTGGATCGATACTTCCGACCCCGCCGTGCTCGCGGAGGCGTTGAAGAACGTCCAGGGCCGGCCTGGTATCAACTCCACCACGGGCGAGGAGAAGCGCATGGATGTGGTCATACCACTCGCAGCGGAGTACGACGCTGCGTTGGTGGGGCTCACAATAGACGACGCAGGCATTCCGATGAACACCGAGAAGAGGGTGGAGATTGCTGGCAAGATAATCGAACGCGCCGAGAAGGCGGGTCTCGACAGGAAGAACATCATCATTGATTGCGTGGCGCTCGCATGCGGAACCTCTGACACAGGCGCCAGAGCCACATTGGACACGATCAGGACAGTCACCGAGAAGTACGGCGTGAACACCACGTTGGGCCTGAGCAACGCGTCCTTCGGACTGCCAGCGAGGCCCAAGCTGAACGCGACCTTCATGCTGATGTGCGCCGGCGAGGGCATGAGCTGCTTTATCGGCAACCCCAGCGATCCCGAGATGGGTTTCGCCCTGAAGGCGTCGAAGTTGTTCTGGGGCGAGGATAAGTTCGCGATGGGCTACCTGACCTTCTACAGGAAGTGGCAGGCGGAGCTCGAAGCGAAGGCAAAGAAGTGAACTCGTGGCGGCTGCAGCTCAGACGCAGGCGGCCGTGAAACCCCTTCATCATTCATTCTCTTCATCGTTGCCGCTCAGTAGATGTCTTCCGCAAACGCTGTGCTGATCTTGAGGGATCTGCATAGGGCCGCCAATGTGGTCGCGATACGCCTGGAGCTCCGTTCACCTTCTTCTCAGCTTCGGGTTGAGCACATCGTCGAGTGCGTAGCCCACGAGCGAGAAGGACAGCACCATCGCGAGTATGCACAGTCCCGGTGGCAGGATGTACCACCATGCACCCTTGTAGAACGCTCCGAACTGGTAAGCGCCTTCCAGCATGCCGCCCCAGCTCACCACGGTCGGGTCTCCGAGCCCGAAGAAGCTCAGGAACGATTCGGAGAATATCGCAAGCGAAATGAGCAAGACTGTGTTGGCGAAGATGAGCGGCATTACATTGGGCATTATGTGCTTGGAGATTATGTGTCCATCCCCGGCACCAATGGCGCGAGCTCTCTCTATGAACTGCCGTTCCTTTACCGTGAGGACCTGAGACCGTACTATCCTGGCGGTCGAAGGCCAGCTTGTGATTCCTATGACTACGATGACCCACACGAACTCCCTGCCAAGGATGGCCATCATAACGATCATGAGCGGGAACCACGGCAGCACGAGGAAGAAGTCCGTGGCTCTCATAAGCACCTCGTCCATCGCTCTGCCGAAGTATCCCGCCCCGAGGCCGATGACCGCACCCATGAGCGCTGATATTGCCGTCGCGACCAGCCCCACGTACAATGAAGCTCTCGTGCCGTGCAGGGTCAAGCTGTAGATGTCACCGCCCTTGTGGTCTGTCCCCAATGGGTGCAAGAGGTCGGTGTAGGGGGATGGGGTCAAAGACGGCGGAAGCGGGTTGACCCAGTTATCCACCAAGATCACTGGCTCTGCGTTGTCAGGGTGATTGGGGTTTTGCACCGTCGACAACAAGGGCGCGAATATGGCAACCACCACGAACACGCAAAGAGCTGTGAATCCGGTCATGCCGATTCTATTTGCCCTGAAGATTTTCCACGTCTTCTTGAAGCTCTTCCACTGCAGGCCAATCTTCTCTTTGTCAGAGGAGGTGAACAACGTCTTGTCCTTCCTGAGCTTGACCAGGATAAACCTGCCTATCGCCAGAGTGATCAGTGCGATTATCGTGATCTTGAGCCAGTTCTCCCCAAGCCAGGTGGGCTCCTTGTTCACTTGCACACTGACGGTAGTGTTTGAGCTGAGGCCCGAGGCATCAGTGACCACCAGGGTCACCTCATACATGCCTGTCCTGTTGAACTGGAACAGCACGACCATCCCGTAGAGAACGATCTCCTCGCCATCGTACTCGAAGGTCCATGTGAAGTTGACGATCCTTGCGTTGTCCGTGCTACGAGTTGCGTTGAGGTCGACCACGGTGCCCACATCGACCGTCCTGTTGCCGCACTTGATGTCCGGAGGCTCATTGTCCTCAAGAATGGTGTAAATGGCCGAATCCAGAGCCCAATGGCCCTCCGCATCTGTGACGTTGAGGCTGACGTTGAACGTCCCCGGGGTCCAGAATACATACTGTACGGTCTCTCCCTCAAGCGTCTGAAGCGTGCCGTTGTCTTGGAAAGTCCAAGTGTAGTTCACTACTCCAACGTCATCGGACGATGCGGAACCATTCAATGTCACGATGGCCCCTTCATAGTAGGTCCTGTTCGCTCCAGCTTCAGCGACTGGCGGGTCAGAGTCCTGGAGGGCGACGAGCGCGCTCGTGCTCGCACCTGCTGCGTCGAGGGTAGGCGCTTCAGGGGCGATGTCGGCTGCCGCCATGGGTGAGATTGCAGGTAGCAGCCCCACAACGATGAGTGCCAACAACGCAAGAATCATTGTGGTGATGGATACGGCGGCGGGCTTCTTCATGCCCTTGTGCGTCTCTGGGCGCTTTTCCGGCATTATTTGGAATGAAACAGGATATGGCATGTCAACACCTCAGAGCTTCACCCTCGGGTCGAGGTAGACGTATATGATATCTGCGATGACGTTTGCGATTAGCACGGCCACCGCCATCAGTAGGAACAGCGCCTGGAGTAGCGAGTAGTCCTGCTCCAGAACCGCGTCCCAGGTCATGAGGCCCAGGCCGTCATAGGAGAACACCATCTCAACCATAATGGTCCCTCCCAGAACCCAGCCGATGCTTATCGCCATTACGGTAACCACTGGCAGCAGTGCGTTGCGCATGGCGTGATTGTTGAGTATTTCCTTGTTCGAGAGCCCCTTCGCCCTAGCAGTTACGATGTAGTCCTCCGTGAGGACGTCTGTCAGCGAGTTCCTCATGATCAAGGCGAACTCTGCCATTATCTCCAGCGTGAACGCTGTAAGGGGCAGTACCAAGTGGTACATACGGCTCAGTAGCTTCTCCCCGAGAGTGTCGATGTCCGCCTGTCCTACGAACGGCAGCCATCCCTCGGAACCTTTTATGGGAAACCATTTGAGCCAACCAGCGAATATCATTAAAAGGAACAGGGCGAAGAGGAACGTGGGCATAGAATAGAACGTCAGCGACGCGCTCATAGCTACTGCATCCGAAGCGGTGCCTCTCCTCCACGCGGCGAACTTGCCAACGCTCACTCCGAGCAGTATCGCTAGCACGGTCCCCGTCCCGAGTAGGACGACCGTGTTCATGACCGCAGGCGCCATGACGTCGGTGACATCAGCATATTTTCGCACGCCTGTGCTTATTCCCCAGTCGAGTGTGAAGGTCTGCTTGAGATAGATGAGGTACTGTTCCCAGAGAGGCAGGTCCAATCCGAAGTGGGCCTTAATCGCGTCTATGAGCTCCTGATCTCCCGTTTTCGGCACAAGCACCCTCGTTGGGTCGCCTGGCATAATCCGGAACAGGAAGAAGTTGAACGTGATGATTATTACGAAGGTTATCAGGACGTAGACCGTCTTGCGGGCCAAGAAGGCTCTCATGTTCACCATGGTTTCATCCCCAGTTCCTTCCACAGGTCATGGTTGCGACGCGTTGTCTGGCGGTCTGTATGCACGGGCATCTATATAGCCCTGAGGAAGATGGCCGTTCGAATGTCATCCGTATTATCCTGTTTGCTGTCGAGTCTGGAACACGGATGCCTCCGGGCGCCTCACGAAACGGTTTTTCCCAGCCCCCGACCCGGGCTTCGGCAGGGGCTGGATTTCGGACAGCGCTACTCTCCGAGCGGGCTGGTCTTCTCCTCCTTCTCCTTCTTTCCGCCCCGCTTCCTGAGGAATACGACCGCTACAACGGCTGCAGCGAGCACAACCACGCCGGCCGCAATCGCAAGCCAAGGTATCTCGCTTTCCTCTCTCTCCTGCGGCAAGAGGTCGAAGTACAGAGGGTTGCCCGTCCAGAAATTGTCCACGCTTCTTCCCGGGTGCTCCAGCCAGTCACCCCAGCCCTGGAATGTGTCGGTCCTCCACGCATAGGTCTGGTCTACGTATGACAGGATGATGTAGTACGCGTCCTCATAGTGCACCTTCTGGCAGTTGTCCACGTACTCCCTCCTCAGGTTCTCGTCGAACTCCTGCACGGATGCGGTGAAGTTCGCCTCGTACTCAGGAGTGCTGTACATGTTGTCGTTCCAGCCATCGAATGCCACCTCCGACTGGCAGAACAACTGGTACATCGGGTCGACATCCGCGCTCCAATACCATATCATCGTGTCGTAGGCGTAGGCGTAGACGTATGCTCCGAGAGCGGCCTCCGTCATTATGGTGTAGTCGATCTCAACACCGATCTTCTCCCACTCGCTCTGCAGGTAGATGGCGATGTCCTTCTCCTCAGGATACTCCTGCCTGAGCCCCATGTCGTAGATCAACGGATAGTTCTCTGGCACGAGGTTCTCCTGCACCGCGTAGCTGTCGGCGGTACAGACCCTTGTCGTCGAGTCGCCCACGTATCTGTAGCCTCCCGCCTCCAGGAGGTCGTTGGCCGCCGCGATGTCGTAGTGGTACAGCTCATCGTCCGTCGGCTCGTAGTGCCAGTCGTTGACCGGCGGTATCAGTGTCGTACCCGGCTCTCCGAAGCCGAGGTAGAAGTTGTCGTTGATGTACTGCTTGTTCGTCGCCATGGCGAGAGCCTGTCTCACGATCGGGTCGAGCCTCGACGGGTTCGGCCCCTTTGTGTTCATGTTGAATGCGATTTCAGTCCAGTATTGAGTGCACTTCGGTCCGTCAAACGCAACGACGTCTTCAAGCTGTCCGTTGTTGACTTTGTCTCTGACAGTTATGTAGTCGTGCGGAGGGAACTGCGCGACGTCCAGGTCGCCAATCTCGAGAGCGATCGCCATCGCCGTCGCGTCGTCGTAGAAGTGCATTTCGAGCCTGTCGAACTGGATCTCGACGCCCTTGTCTTCCTTCCAGAAGTAGTTGGGGTTCTTCACGAACGTGAGCTTGTCACCCTGCAAGAATTCCTGATAGATGTCCTCCGTAGCCATGAACGGGCCAGTTCCGACCAGTGGCGGGTCCGAGTCATCGAACACACCTTCCCAGTTGAAGCTGATGTCCGTCGGGGACATGTCTTTCAGCAAGTGTTCCGGCAGGATTGGTATGCATATCATGCGAGCGTAAGCCGCGGGCATCGGCACGCCCGTCGCCCTGTCGTAGTAATGCACTCTGACAGTGAAATCGTCGACCTTCTCGGCATAGTCCATGTAATACGCGTAGGGCTGGTAGGCCCACATCGTCGTGTAGTTGTCGGCGTTGAGATTGATCGTGAACACAACGTCATCGGCAGTGAATCGTTCCCCGTCGTGCCAGTAGGCATTCTGGGTGAACTCCATGATCCAGGCCGAGCCGTACGGTTCGTAGTCCTCGTCCACATACCATCCGTCTTCAGGACACAGGTTGCCGATTATGTTCATGTCCTCATCAATGCAGTTGGGCGTGTCGTACACGAGGCCGTAGAATACATAGGCGGCATCAACAAGCCCCACATTCGGGTTCATGCTGTCGACCTTCTGCATGAAACCTATCCTCAACACGCTCTCAGAAGCAGCGTCTGCCTTTCCGACGATCATGTTCGTCGCGGCTGCTATGGGAATGGCCAACGCGGCAGCGACCACGATTGCCAAACAGACTCTGAACGCACTAACCCCCACTATTCGCAATTCTCAATCCTCCATTACAATGGTTCTATTCCGAAGCTCCTTCACCCTGTGAAGTCAAGGTGTCGGCCGGATTTGTCCGGCACGATTCCGCTGTCCGTCGAAGTCTCGCAGACCCATGTGCAACGCGTCCTTTCCTCCCGATGGCGCACACGGACCTCGAATACCTGCAATTGTATAAGAACATTATGACATTGCGTGCCGCAAAATGATAATCGTCCGGGGAATGGCCTCGATATCGCAAAGAAATTAGAATAATAGAGGGATTTTCCGATTGCCATCAAGTGGCGATGTGTGACATATGAATCTCGGCCGCCAATGCTGGATTGCACTTGAGAGCCGGGGAACTCTTGCCGTCAAGGTGTCCTCGTATCGCTCCTATCGCTTGCCGACGCGGGGGCAGGAAGTATGTGGCGTCACTCCCCGAGGACGCCGACCTTCTCTTCCTTTGTCTTCCCCTTCTTGCCGCCCCGTTTCTTGAGGAACACGACCGCAACAACGGCTGCCGCGAGCACTACCACGCCCGCCGCTATCGCAAGCCACGGGACCTCAGGTTCCTCTACATCCTTCGGAAACAGATCGAAGTACAACGGATTGGCCGTCCAGAAATTGTCCACGCTCCTTCCTGGATGCGCTTCCCAATCGCCCCATCCCCCGAATGTGTCGGTCCTCCAAGCGTAGGTCTGGTCCACATAGTTGATGACGATGTACACTGCGTCCTTGTAGTGTATCTTCTGACAGTTGTATACGTACTCCCTTCTCTTCTCCTCGTCGAATTCCTGCACAGACGCCGTGAAGTTCGCCTCGTAGTAGGGGTTGTAGTACATGTTGTCGCTCCAGCCATCCCACGACACCTCTGACTGGCAGAACAGCATGTACATCGGGTCGACGTCCGCGCTCCAATACCATATGGTAATGTCGTATGCATACGCGTAGGTGTACGCCCCCAGTGCAGCCTCTGTCATTATATCGTAATATACGTCGACGCCGATCTTCTTCCACTCGCTCTGCATGAATATGACTATGTCCTTTTCCTCCGGAGCTTCCTGCCTGAGAGCTATATGGAACGAGAGCGGGTAGTTTTCGGGCACGAGGTTCTCCTGCACCGCGAAGCTGTCCGCAGTGCAGACCCTGATATCATGGGAGTCGTCCGTGTATCTGTAACCCGCTGCCTCCAGCATATCGTTTGCTGCGGCGATATCGTAGTCGTAAAGCTCGTCCTCCGTGGGTTCGTAGTGCCATTCCTTGTTGACTGGCGGTATCAATGTCGTTCCGGGCTCGCCAAGCCCGAGGTAGTAGTTGTCGTTTATGAACGAGAGGTTCGTAGCCTTGGCACACGCTTGTCTCACGATGGGGTCCAGCCTCGCGGGGTTCGGCCCCTTTGTGTTCATGTTCCAGTTGGCCTCGCTCCAGTACTGAGTACACTTGGGACTGTTATGGGCGACGATGTCATCGAGCTGACCGTTGCGGACCTTGTCCCTCAAGGTGATGTAATCGTGCGGAGGGAACTGAGCGACGTCGAGGTCGCCGATCTCAAGAGCGATTGCCATGGCCGTCGAGTCATCGTAGAAGTGAAGCTCCAGTTTGTCGAACTGAACCTCGACACCCCTCTCCTCTTTCCAGAAGTAATTGGGGTTCTTCACGAGCGTTAGCTTGTCCCCTTGAAGGAACTCTTCGTAGATGTCGTCGGTCGCCATGAACTGCCCGGTTCCGACTATCGGCGGGTCCGAGTCATCGAACACACCTTCCCAGTTGAAGCTGATGTCCGTCGGGGACATGTCCCTCAGCAGGTGTTCAGGAAGCATAGGAATGCATATCATGCGTGCGTAGGCGGCAGGCATTGGCACGCCCGTCGCTCTGTCGTAATAGTGCACCCTGATGGCGTATTCGCCGATCTTCTCGGCGTAGTTCATGTAGTACGCATACGGCTGGTAGGCCCACATGGTCGTGTAGTTGTTGGCGTTGAGGTTTATTGTGAACACAGCATCATCAGCCGTGAACCGCTCCCCGTCATGCCAATACGCATGTTCTGTGAACTCCATGATCCAGGCTGAGCCGTACGGTTCGTAGTCCTCGTCCACATACCATCCACCGTCCTTGCACAGGTTACCTATTATGTTCAGGTCTTCATCGACGCAGTTGGGCGTGTCGTACACGAGGCCGTAGAACACATAGGCGGGATCGACGAGCCCCACATTCGGGTTCATGCTGTCGACCTTCTGCATGAAACCTATTCTCAGCACGCTTTCCGACGCGGCATCCGCCCTGCCAACTAGCGCGTTAGTCACTGCCGCAATCGGTACGGTCAGTGCGATAACGACCAGAACCGATGTGCCAATTCTCAGAATCCGATTCGCTGCTATAGACGTAATGGTCCACAATCCCCCTTCAAAGCGCTCTTTTTCCAGCCCCTTCCTCACAGGGCCGAGACACAAGTGACAGCCACCCGGCTCTTTGGTTGCGGACACCAGAACTTCGAGAACGACGTTCCAGAGTTCCACACCTTCTATGTCTCGTATTCAGAGCCTGCAGCAATGGAAATGGCCCAGAGCGTATAATAACATTGCGAAGAGATACCAGCGCCGATCGTTCAGGCAAACGAGGTCAACGCTCCTGCAGAAGCTCGAACGCCGAATCGGATTCCAATGGATGTGGTATGGACTTCGGAGTCTTCGCAGAAAAGGCGAGCAATGTCGCGATGCAGAGCCTGACAACGGCTGCGCGGTCGCATTGCAGCGCGGTATCCTCCGAGGTTTTCGGAACTGAAGGCAATGTGTGGTTTGCTCGATTCATGTGGTTAATTTTTGCAAACGAATCGGAAGAAGCCCCCTCTAATTGAACAGAAAGTTAATTACGCATGCTCAATCCATCTTATGAGGTGATAGACTATTTATAGAGGTATTACGCTTATGCGCTTTGTTTGCTAGTCAAGCGTTCAAGTACCAGGGGGAAAGAATTGTGACTGAATCAGATAGTGTGACATCTAGCGAGCCAGCTGTTGAGGAGACGCCTTCTGTTGAGCCGGCCGAACCGGTCCAGCCCGAGCCGATTTCCTCTCCTGGCAAGGGCAACAAGAAGAAGTTGTGGATAATGATTGTCGCCATCATTGTTGTTGCGGCGCTGATTGGCACCGCAGCATATGTGCTGGTCTTCAACAAGAAGTTGAGCGTGACCATGGATCCAGAGGAGATACCTGATATTCCCGCTGGGGGCACGCAGGCGTTGTCCGTCGAGGTGAAGTGGGCCAAATCCATCGTCGAAGCGGAAGACGGAGTGAAGTACTCATGGTCTGTCACCCCAGATACCCTTGGCGCTTTCAACTTCGAGATGAGGGCTTCAGTCATCTTCGAAGCTGGCAACTCCGAGGGCGAGGGCACCATAAAGTGTGAGGTGACCTACGAAGGAAAGACTGCGGAAGTCGAAGCCGATGTGACTGTAGAGGCACCGTTCCTTGACACAGTCAACATCGTACCTTCAACCAAGACTTTGCTGCCGGATACGGAGTGCGATTTCACGGCCAGCGCATTGAATTCCGTTGTCGAAACGGTGACTGATGCTACCTTCGGCTGGACTGTTTCCGGTGCAGACTCGGGCGATTACACTCTCAGCTCCACAGCTGGGGCGACAGTGACCTTCTCATGTTCCGTTGAAGCGGAAGTGGTTCTCACGGCCACGGCAACGAGCGGAGGAGAGACCGCATCCGGTACGGCAACGGTAATCGTTACATACGACATCGCCAACAGAACGGTCGACACTCTTGTGTATGACATGTTTGGCCACCCGCTTGGACCCTGGTATGAAGACAGATTCATAAATTACGCTGACGAGTGGGCGATAACAGATGCTTACCCATACATGTATATCTGGGCAGGCGAGCCCATAGGTAACACATGGATATACACCAACTCGCGTATGAACGTGACCGCCCTGAACCTCAGTTCTTCAGAAATGAGTATGAACGAGAATCCAGTGTTCCTTCCGTATCTCAGCGGTCCTGATGGTGCCCGAGGCGGCACAGCCGTTCTGGACTGGTACATGAACTACGTGACCAGGGATGAGTGTATTGACAAGTTGGGCACGCAGTCATACCAATACTACGATGGATGGTACATCGAACTCAACGGAACCATCACCCTTGACGAACAGGCGGCGAAATCGGTACTGGGAGTCACAGACAGCCAGCTCGATACCTTCGACACGTGGTGGGCGTCAAATGGAGCAGGGATCAAGGCAGATTGGCAGGAGTGGATGGAATACATTTCCGGCAACCAGACCCCCCTTGACATCCAAAACTCCTACGATTACTACCTAGACATCGTCTACATGACTATGGACGGGAAGAAGGTGGGCGACCAGGTGGTGTTGACGATGGACACCATCAGCTGGGGCATGGAAGCGCTCATGTTCAGATTGCTGCGAGATTCGTTCCTGCCCACTGAGTGGTACATGGAGGACATGGATTTCCATGTCACAATCGGCCCTGAGAACGGCGATGTGCATCTTGACACCGCAGTGGGGTATTCTATGTACGCCTATGAGGCGACCGAACCAGCGGGAGCCTCCTGCTGGGCGTGGGAGGCTTTGGTGCAGGATTACCTAGAATCGACGTACAAACACCCCTACTCCATGTTCGACGTGTACTCGGACTTCACCTACTACAACGTCGCACCGGGCAGCCTATGGTACGGAGATGACATGGCCTGGGACTACACTCCTACAGCCTGGAACCTATCGGCAGACGAGACTCTGACGCTTGAGTGGCCCGATACTGAGATAGTCTTCTTCACAAACGATGAGAACAGCACGGTTGACCCTCTGGAGTCGGATACCCTCGACATACTCGTGGATAGGGTAAGGGTCTACGAGGCTTTGACCACTTGCACATATGCAGAGCCGATGCCGTCGGACAACGAGGACCTGATTTCGATTGACACTGACAACAGAACCGTAACATACCTGGGACCGTTCGACATGTGGACCTGGTCCAAGGACCAGACTGCGCACGAATGGCTCGCTGATGAGTGGGATCGGCTGGATTTGATACCGTATGGTGCGCCGTATGTCGAGTTCCGAGCGGACGTGGACGAACCCATACCCGAACTTGTGCTCGAGGATGTGCCTGAATCCGTCGAGATGGGCGAGGAATTCAGCTTCAACGTCACCATTCGAGACTCGGTAACGAGTGACCCGATCACCGATTACACAGGAACGGTCACATTCATCTCGTCCGATTCGGCTGCAGTGTTGCCTGCGGACTACGAGTTCGTTGCGGGCGATATGGGACGACGCGAGTTCACTGCGACATTCAAGACGGTGGATTCGATCAGCCATGAGGACACCCACTATCTGACGGCGGTCGACACCGTCGACTCCTCGCTCACGGACACTGTGAGCGACATACTCGTAGTGGAGAGTCCGAGGCTGGCTTCGTTCGATGTGGCGTTCGACGACGACACGGTAATCGCTTTGGAGTCCACGGATGTCACGGTGACGGCGCTGAACCAGTGGGATGAGGCATACACGGTCTACGATGGCACGGTGAACTTCACCTCGAGCGACGATGATGCGATGCTGCCGCCCAACACGACCTACGACCCGGCGGACGAAGGTGTGATGACCTTCACGGTGACGTACGCGACGGAGGGCATGCAGACGCTGAACGCCACCGATGTGGACGATTCGAGCGCCTCGGGTGAGGACACAATCGATGTGTGGGCCGCGCGGGCTCCACACCATTATGTCGTAGCTGGGCTGGCTGATGATGTCGGGACGAACAAGACGATAACCGTGAATGTGACCATCGAGGATCAGTACAACGATCCGTACATGGCGTACGGCGGGACGATGGAGGTCACTTCGAACAACAGCGATGACTTCACGGAGCCCGCGGATGCGACATTCACCCCTGGAGATCCATGGGTCGAGGTCGACGTGAACTTCACGGCTCAGGGTTTATTCACAGTGAACTTCACGGACAATTCGGATTCGACGGTCAACGCCTCGGTCGAGGTGAATGCGTGGGACAGTGCCCCCGTGGTTGATCACTTCGAGGTCACCGGCATTACGGACATGTGGGAAAACAACGTGTCCGATGTGACGGTGACGGTTATCAACCAGTACGGCTCAGTCTTCGAGGCCTATGACGGCACTATAGTGTTCTCGACGAACGCGCCTTCCGGGGCGACGTTGCCGACTGCGGACCTGACGTTCGACCCCATCTCGGACAAAGGCGAGAAGACATACGAGGATGGAGTGTCGTTCGACGACCCGGGCCTGTTCAACGTGACGGCCACGGACGCGTCCGATCCGAGCATAAAGGGCAGCCAGGAGGATATCAACATAGAAAACCTCGAGGCCACGATTCTAGAGGTGGCGAGTTCCGTCTCGTCGGTGACAGAGAACGAGACGTTCTCACTGACGGTGACAGCGTACCACCACGAAGGATGGGTGTTCGAAGAGTACGTGGGGACCGTCGATTTCTCCTCTAGCGACGATAGCGGATATGCAGTGCTTCCCGCCTCCCACGACTTCCAGCTGTCCGACAAAGGAACGCACGACTTCACGGACGAGATATCGCTGAGCAAGCTCGGCATACAGACAGTGACCGTCGAGGATGTTGCGAACTCGTTGTCGGATACCGCAGACATCGAAGTGAACCCGGTTGTAACCTCCAAGCTCGATTACAGGATATACGACCTGTTTGGCGAGAGTTGGGGTTCCTGGTGGGATGTGAGGGTTGACTCGGCATGGGACACCGATCGCGCGCTGACAACCGGTGACGGCAGCATGACGTATCTGTATGATGCCTTCGACAACGGCGATATGGGCGTCATCTATA
>Ga0224507_10000108_pt1 | contig 30302 bp, 25 predicted proteins | sample SF_Jan12_sed_USG_3_FD_170159 | JGI IMG/M metagenome (GOLD analysis project Ga0224507, IMG submission 170159) | Sediment microbial communities from San Francisco Bay, California, United States - SF_Jan12_sed_USGS_13 | ecosystem: Environmental > Aquatic > Marine > Sediment | place: USA... | reverse complement strand
TGATTGGAAGTGGCAGGTGAGGAACAGGATTACCGATGTCGACACGCTGGCCAAGGTCATAAACCTCACCGATGCGGAGAGGGAGGAGATCGCCAACTCTATGAAGTACTTGAGGATGGCCATTACCCCGTACTACGCCACACTCATGGACCCAGATGATCCCGAGTGCCCGGTTCGTCGGCAGGCAGTGCCGTCGTCTAACGAGCTCCACATCTCCAAGGACGACATGGAGGACACCGTCGGGGAGACAACGGACGCGCCCCACGAGGGCCTGACCCACCGATACCCCGACAGGGTCCTGCTCCTACTGACGGACCAGTGCAGCATGTACTGCCGACACTGCTGCAGGCGAAGGATCGTGGGCACGACGGACCACGCGAGGAAGTGGGAGGAGATCAAGTCCGGCATAGACTATGTGCGCAAGACTCCGCAAGTCAGAGATGTCCTGCTGTCCGGCGGCGACCCGCTCCTCGTCTCCGACGCGTTGCTCGAGAAGACGCTGCGCGAGTTGAGGAATATCAAGCATGTCGAGGTGATTCGACTCGGCTCGAGGACGCCGGTCGTCATGCCACAGAGGATAACCCCCGGGCTGGTGAAGATGCTGAGGAAGTATCATCCACTCTGGTTCAACACGCACTTCAACCACCCGAAGGAGGTCTCACCGGCCTCGAAGCGTGCGGTCGAGATGCTCGTCGACGCTGGTATACCAATGGGCAATCAGTCAGTTCTGCTGAAGGGCGTCAACGACTGTCCAGTCATCATGAAGAAACTCTGTCACGAGCTCGTATCGATGAGATGCAGGCCGTACTACATCTACCAGTGCGATATCGCGAAGGGTCTGGAGCATTTCAGGACGGCGACCTCGAAGGGTATTGAGATAATAGAGCACCTCCGAGGCCACACGTCCGGGTTCGCTGTGCCCGAGTTCGTGATTGACGCGCCGACGGGAGGCGGGAAGATACCAGTCGGGCCCAACTACCTCATATCGATGTCCGATAAGCGAGTGATTCTGCGTAACTACGAGGGCGGAATATTCCAATTCCCCGAGGTTGAGGGCGACCGCACGAGCAAGTGCCCGTCGACCTGCCGCATGTGCAAGGACTACGAGTTGATCGAGTCCGACGAGGGCGTGGCTGCCGTGCTGTCCGGCAAGAGGCTCTGTCTGATACCCGAGGGAACCGCAAGGGCCGAGCGCAGGAAGGCCTACGGCAAGAAACCGTCGAAGAGCGACAAGTGCTGAGATCATAAGGTCTCAGCGAGCGCCTTCTTACAGTTCGAGCGAAGCGCTTCTTATGGCGTACACGCCCGAGTCTCGGGACACGACCTTTTCCGCCTCGTCGATTCTTATCGGGGTCATGAAGTTCGGAGCGTCGGTGACGAAGGTCTCTATCTCCCCTCCCTCGCCCGACACGCTAATTCCGTATCGGCGCTCGAGTTCGGCCAACTCATCGAGCGCCTCGGTGGTGATCTCACGGCCCAGCCACGATTCGTCCAGTCCCTGTGCGAAAGTGCCGACGATGATCATCTTGAAGCCCGCGTCGAGCATGTCTTCGACAATCGCCCGCTGCGGCTTCCTCCAGAGAGGTGAGTGCAGCGGCCTGTCTAGCTTGTCGCAGATCTCGTTGATCCGCGACCATTGATAGTCCGAGGCTATTGCGCCCGAGACGAAAGCATCGACATCCTCTCCCCACATCAGCGTCTCAAGATCGTGGAGCTCCTTCTCCTCCTCTGCATCGCTGCCAGCGGTCTTCAACGGTATCCCCAAAGCCTCCGATTGAAGCGAAGTCCACTCCGCATTGGGGTGGTGGAACATGAAGGACCCTTCCTTCCGGGGGATCACCGTGAGCAGGCTGACAACATCCCATCCCTGTTGCTGAAGCAGGTAGACTGCGTAAGTAGAGTCTTTGCCGCCGGAGAAGAGCGCCGAGGCCCGAGCCATCTAACGGTGATGGTCGACAATGGTAAAAATACCTGCTCCGGTGCGCGCTAGTCGGAGGAGTGAGGGGGACCACGCTGGATTGTGTTTATGTACCCGCAGTTCGATTCACACGACGTGTACTACTGTCCCAAGTGTGACCGCACCATACCTAAGGAACGCCTCGAGTCCATTGATGAAGAGCTGAGGGTCAAGTTCGACATGGAGTTGGCGGGAAGCATGAGATGTCCGGTCTGCGAGACCGAGTTCATAGACCTCGAACACGTTCATCCTGAAGGCGGAAAGCATGTCGGCGAGAAGAGGAGGAATGAAACTGAGATTCGATGAGATTACCAGCTCGGACTTCTCAGAGGCGGTCAAAACTGATCCTATTGCGATCCTACCCATCGGGGCGACAGAGGAGCACGGCAGCCATCTGCCGTTGGGCACTGACTCGTTCCAATGCGAGGAAGTAGTCGGGAGACTTGCGGCGGAGTTTGGTGCCCTGGTCCTCCCGCCCATCAGGTACGGGGAGTGCAGGTCAACGCGGAAGTTCCCTGGGACCATATCGTTGAGATCCGAGACGGTATATGCGCTCGTCACGGATGTCCTCGCCGAACTCGTACGGAACGGCGTCTCGAAGGTCATTGTGCTGTCAGGGCATGCTGGAGGCGGGCATATGGCGGCGCTCAAGCTAGGGGCAAATAGGGTGGTCGAGCAGCATCCGAACCTCCGTGTCATGGTGCTATCGGACTACGACATCGCCTATGACCTCGTTGGCCAGGAATTCCCAGCGAACGACGGTCACGCGGGCCTTATAGAGACATCGAGGATGCTTGGCATTCGGCCCGATCTCGTCGGGGACGACCGCCCCGTCGGTGACGCGAGGCCGCCGAAGTTCATGGTGGTCGATGACCCGCAGAAGTACTTCCCAACGGGCGTGATGGGTGATTCTCGCGCGGCCTCCGCCGAGAAGGGAAGGCGCATCGACGATTACATTTTCGAAAAGCTATCTGACATAGTCGCAGACAACTTCGGCATCGACAGGAAGGGCGCCGGAGGCATAGCGAAGGGAGATGGTGAGTGATTCAATGGACCGCAAGGAGATTGCAGCCAGAGAAGCGGTGAAGTACGTCGAGGACGGCATGGTGGTGGGACTAGGCAGTGGTTCGACAGCCAGCATCGCCATCAGACTCATAGGCCAGAAGATCAGAGACGATGGGATAGACGTCGTTGGGATTCCCACATCGACCGCGTCTGACCTGCTGGGCAGGGCCGTCGGCATACGCATCGGCGAGCTGGACGATCACCGGGAGGTCGACATCACGATAGACGGCGCTGACGAGGTCGATCCCCGGCTGAACTTGGTGAAGGGTTTGGGCGGGGCGTTGGTCTGGGAGAAGATCGTCGCGTCATCGACGAGGGTAGAGATGATTGTCGTAGACGATTCAAAGATGGTCGAATACCTGTGTCAGAAGGCGCCTCTGCCGGTCGAGGTGGTCCGCTACTCCCACAGGACCACAGCGAGACGACTAGCTGTATTGGACTGCGAGCCTGTGCTGCGCACGACCGAAGACGGCAAGCCTTTCGTGACCGACAACGGCAACCATATCGTCGACTGTAAATTCGCAGGGATAGACGATCCGAGGTCGATGGAGTCGGAGATCAACGACACACCCGGCGTTGTAGAGAACGGACTCTTCGTCGGGCTTGCGAGCAAGGTGATAGTGGCATCCGACAAAGGGATAAGGATATTCGAGCGGGCGACGTCTGAACTGTAGACCTTTGGGCGAAGTACTACTTCGAGAGTTCCTTCAGCTGCTTGATGTTGTTCTCGATCGACTCGATCTTCTTCTTCTCTTCGGCCTCGATCATGTCTACGATCTTCTCAAAAGGTATAGCCAGCTTGTTGGAGTGGACCGGCCTGCCCTTCCCCTCCTTCTTGATGTCGCGCTTCGAGACCCATTTCCTCCTGCGGAGGTCCTGCATCGCGATAGACACCTCTGGCTGTCGGAGGCCCGTAGCACTCTCGATCTCGACAGACGTGGTCTCTTCCTTCTTCCTCAGGTACACCAGCGTCTTGGCCATGTTCTTGGATAGGCCCGTTCGAATCAGTAGCTCGACGAGCATCTCGTCTTTCTTGGTGAGACCTTTGTCCGTCATATTAGACGCCTAAGCCAATTATTCGTTACCATATATTTATTGTTTGCTATTTGAATTCCGTGATAATATATATGACGCCGAATCTGTGTCTCCATTTGGCGGAGGCGCATGCAGCGCCGGAGTCACTGGGCATGTACGATGCCCATTAGGGCAATCGGCAATGCTTTAATAATAGTTCCCGCTTACTCGTCACCAGCCCCAGAAGGCCGCTGATTGAGATGAAGAGACCACGAGTCATGAAAGGCTACTGTCCGAAATGCAAGAAGCACACCGAGCAGGAGGTCGAGAGAGTGAAGACCAGGCCTAGGAGCGAACTCAAGTGGGGGCAGAGGCGGTATCGACGTGCTACTTCAGGATACGGCGGTTTTCCGAGGCCAAAGTACGAGGGCAGGCAGAAGCCGACGACCCGCGTCAACCTGAGGTACAGGTGCAAGGTGTGCAAGAAGGCCTATCAGCGACCGTGCATAAGGGCTAAGATGTTCGAACTCAAGGAGGCCTGAGGCGGATGAGCGACATACCGACTCCTAAGAGCAAGTTCATCTCCATCAAGTGTCAGGATTGCGGTAACGAGCAGATGGCGTTCGACAAGCCCGCCACCCAGGTCAAGTGCCATGTGTGTGGCGCAACGTTGGTCAAGCCCACAGGTGGGAAGGGCGAGATCAGAGGGCAGCTGCTCGGAGAGGTACAGTAATGCTTCGCAAGGCTGATTTTCCAGAGGTCGGGGATCTTGTCCTCTGCAGCGTGCAGAACGTCAAGAACTTCGGCGCTTTCGTGACCCTCGACGAGTACGAGGGCAAAGAGGGTTTCATACATGTCCGGGACGTCGCTACCGGATGGGTCAAGTACATAAGGGACCACGTGAGGGAGGGCCAGAAGATAGTCTGCAGAGTTCTCGGCGTGGATCTGGAGAAGGGACACATCGACCTATCGCTCAAGCAGGTGAACGATCACCAGCGCAGGGAGAAGGTGCAGGAGTGGAAGAACGAGAAGAAGGCGGACAAGCTTCTCGAGATGGCCGCCAAGAAGCTCGACAAGTCGCTTGAGGAGGCGTACAACGAGGTCGGCGACAAGCTCATCGAGGAGTTTGGGACGCTCTACGGCGCGCTAGAGGAAACGGCCGCCAACCCGGCGGTGCTCAAGGACCTGGGCGTCGACAAGAAGTGGACCGCCGCGATAACCACGCTCGCGAACGAGAGCATCCAGCTGCCGTCAGTGTCGATCGACGGCGTGCTTGAGGTGACCAATCCCGCCCCGGACGGGATTGACAAGATACGGGATTCTATTCAGCTGGGTCTTGACGGGGTGGAGGACGAGGTCAGCATTCACTATCTCGGGGCGCCGAGGTACAAGATCACAGTCACATCTGAGGACTACAAGACCGCCGAAGAGGAGCTCAAATCGACCGTGGACCGGATCGTAGCCTCCATCGAGAAGACTGGCGGAGCCGCTTCTTTCAAGAGAAAGGAGGAGAAGTGACGAAGACATCTCTTCGGAAGTGCGTCTCCTGCAATCGCTACACGTTGAGAGAGACCTGTCCAAGCTGCGGGGGCGCAACGTTAATGCCCATCCCCGCCAAGTACTCTCCTGGAGACCGCTACGGGGAGTACAGGCGCAGGCTGAAGAGGGAGACACAGGGGTGAGATGTTTGGAGGACGTCATCGTCGTATACAAGGAGAAACCGGAGCTCAATAACCCCATACTGATAGAAGGTCTCCCAGGCGTTGGGAACGTGGGCAAACTCGCTGCTGAGCACCTTGTGGACCAGCTCAAAGGAACCAAGTTCATTGAGATCTTCTCGAAGTACTTCCCGCCGCAGGTCCTAGTGGAGGATTCCGGAGTCGTCAAGCTTGTAAACAACGAGATGTACTACGTCAAGAGGGACGGATCAGCGAACGACCTCATCATCCTGATAGGAGACTATCAGGGCCTTACCCCTGACGGACAGTACGAACTGGCAGATCGTATGCTTCGCATCGCCCAAGAGTTCAAAGTTGGCATGACTTTCACGCTCGGTGGCTACGGCCTCGGCAAGCTCATCGAGAAGCCGAGGGTGTTAGGTGCCGTCAGTCACGAGGATCTCGTGACCGAGATGAAGGAGTTCGGCGTAACGTTCTCCAAGGGGGAACCCGGGAGCGGGATCGTTGGCGCAAGTGGCCTTCTGCTTGGCCTCGGAAAGGTGTACGGCATGCGCAGCGTCTGCCTGATGGGCGAGACATCCGGGTATTTCGTTGACCCTAAGGCCGCCCAGGCGGTGCTCGAGGTGCTGTCAAACGTGCTCAAAGTCAAGATAGATTTCTCGGACCTTGAGGACAAAGCCGAGCAGATCGATATGCTGACCTCCAAGCTCAAGGAAACGGAGCCTCAGCAGGAACCCAGGAAGGAAGACCTGGGATACATCGGCTGAATGTGCTTGAGCGGAGGGTTCCACCCCATTTGAAAATGAAAAAATAGGGGGGAGGTAATCCTAATTGGTGAGTCGAGGAATAAAGTAGTTAGAGTGCATCCCATCCCGTTCTGACTACTTCTTCAGATATTCTTCCTCGTAGGCTCTTATTGTTGCGAGTGACTGCTCCGCATGCTCGAACTTCTTCATCCTGTCCACGACGAGTTCGAGTCTCGAGTAGATCAGGTCCCGTATTCCAGCGCGTATCGCCTCAGAGCGCGACGGAAAGTCGTCGATCTCGACGAGGAAATCGAGCGCCCGAAGATGTCTTTCAGGTATCCGTATCGTTATCTTCTCGCTCTCTTTCTCCATCGGTCGTCGCCCCGTGCGTGAAGCGCCATCTCCCCGATGGCACTTATACCTCTTTTGCCTTACGCTTGTCGGACAAATCCCTTATAAAATTGTAAATATATAAAACTTAGGTCTATTAACGTCGCTGTGTGAGAATCTTCGTCGGTTGAGCCCCTTGGCGATGTCCGAACTGGAATCCGAAAAACGATTTATATGGAGTGCATGATAGGGTGGTTCACATCGTCTTCCCGACGACGTACACCCCGACTTAGCTCAGACTGGCTAGAGCGGCTGACTGTAGTATGGAAATCGGCACGACCGATCTCAGTCGCCGAAATCAGCAGGCCCCCGGTTCAAATCCGGGAGTCGGGACCACCCTCCTCTGCAAGTCCGCTATCACGTGCTTCTGAAGCGGTGCGCGCGGTCCGGCGTGATGACCTCTTTGTTCTTCTCCAGCATAGCCATCTCTCGCATGTCGAACGCTCTCGGATCGACGGATATGATCAACTTCGTCGCGTTGGCCATCGCGGTCTCCGTCCACCTCTCTGTCGCCTTCAGTGTGCGTTGGAAATCGGTACTTGTCACTAGATACTCAATCCCGTCGATGAGGACGACGCCGTTCTCCGACCGCTCCATAAAGCTTACCAACATATCCGTGAGAAGGCTCAACTTCGCAGGGTCGAGATTGTCCTTGCCAGCGACTGTCGAAAGCCATATTATCGGAGTGGTCTGCAGGTACATCTCCGACCTCAAGTCGTTCGGGTATTTCCTCGTGACGATAAGTCCCTGTGCCCTGCTGGTGTATTTCGTGCACTCCCTGCAGGGACACGGCAAACCGCAGGAACTGCAGTCAAGACTCTCGCACGGGAAACTCTCGTCGTTCTCGCAGTCGAAGCATCTGCCTCTCAGTATGTCGACGAACATCTCGAAGGAGAGGCTTGACTTCTCTTCCTCCACAAGATAGACGCGACGATGGAGGAGCTCGTACGCGGCCTTGGTGCTCGATATCGTCGCCTCCATCGTCGGCTCCCTGAGCACCATCTGCCCGCTGGCGATGGAAATCGCGAACACGAGTCCTGATAACGCGATCCCCATTACGATCGACAGCGATGCAATCGAAAGATCTCCGGCGTCAAACCCGACCCCATCGGCGGTCTGGAAGAGGTACGGAACCGCGCTGAGGGCAAATATCCACAGGCCAGCCAAATAGATGAAACCGGACCTCCGCTGTGCAGCGCTAGAACGGCCTCTCGATGTGACGATGAAGGCCATCGCGATGATCATCATCGTCAATGGGTAAAGGACCATCAGGCTAGTGCCGAAAGACGAGATTTCCACGCCGTCGACGAACTCGATTTCCACCAACGATCCGAGCGTTATGGCGACCACCACGCCCGCAATCATCATCAATCCGAATCGGTTCAGAGGTCTGAATGTGATCTTGCGTTCCTGAGGAAATACCATCGTGAGCTGCCAAAGGAAGGTCTCCGACAGCAGGACTGAGAAGACAAAGGTCATTCCGACTGTCCGCGCAACCTCGTCCTTGGCGGGTTCAATTAGGGGGTACATCGCGCCCGTGACAAGGGCGACGAATGTGCTCCACATCGCGAAGAGGAAGAGCATTGCGGCGCTGGACCTCGGGTTCGACATCAAAGCCAGCAACCCTGCGCCAAGGCAGATTGCACCGGCAATCAACGATGCAATCCACAGTACCGCTACCATCGCTCACTACCCTACAGCAACCAGCCACAGACTGTCAATTTCAAGCTCTGGCTCACACAGAAGGCTTTGTGGGCAAATGGTTAGGCGGTCGTCGCCGCTCTGACGGATTCCAGGAGCCGCTCCACCTGGAACGGTTTTGCGACGAAGTCTATCGCGCCAGCGCGCATCGCTTCCTTCCTGAGCGCTTCCTTGACCAAGGCGCTGACGACGATTATCTTCGAGCTCGGGTCGAGTTCGATTATCTTCGTGATCGCGGAGAGCCCGTCCATGCCGGGCATGAGTATGTCCATCAACACGATGTCGGGTTTCAGTGCCTTGTACTTCTCAATAGCCTCAAGTCCGTTGGCCGCTTCTCCGACAATCTCATGGTCGTGGCTCTCGAGGATATCACGGATCATCTCCCTTATGAACGGTGCGTCCTCGACGATCAGTACCTTAGCCATCCTTAAGCCCTACCTGTCTACGCAACCCCTGTGCTTTCATCCCTTCAGTTGTAGACAGTTCTAGTGAAACGAATTCGTGCATATATAAGTTGGCCACTGCTGTTCTCATTATCCGAATTGACTTCGTCGTAGGAGTCCAGTGATGCGAAGTACCCCGCGTCGAGTGGGAGTGCTCGCACTGCGGGGGACCGCCGCAGCGAGAGACGAATGCCTACGGCATTCTGTCTGACATCTATCGATAGGGTTCCAGACCTCACAAGAAATAAATACTCTGTACGGCATTAGTGATTTCTGTCTGACACTCGTCGGACCGAAGGGATGGGCAATGGTACTCGGACTCCGCAGGCAGTCTGCTCAAGATGAACGCGCCCCTCAGGATGAGGAGCGCGTGCCGTACAAGTTGGCGTCGTACGAGCACGATCGCGAGGGAAAGAGATTCAAGTCCAGCGATGTCGTTTACAGCTTCTGGAGCGCGGCGAAGTACACGTTGGTCTTGTCCATAGTCCTCTGGTGGCTGCCTCTGTTCGGTCAGATGATTGCGGGCTATGTCGGAGGAAGGAGGGCTGGCGGGCCGTGGAAGGGCGTCGTTGCTGCAATCGTCCCTGTTGCCTGTCTGTACATCATCATGACCGGGTTCGACAGTGGTTTCTTCCCTTCACATCTGATGGGTGTCGCTATTGCCCCTGCGGCGGTGGCAGCTTCCGTCAGCGAGAGCATACCGTTCATATCACCTTACATTCACTTCTCGTCCGAGTACGTGGGGTCGTTTGTCGACGCCCTTGCGGGCTCGAGCCCCTATGGCATCAACACATATGTGGTGACGGTCGCGTTCGCGTATGTGGGTGGGATACTTGCCGAGCAGAGCAGGCGGGAGATAGAGTTCACCTCTGGGGCTGTCATGTCCAACACCACCGTTCTCATGGCGAACGACCAGCAGAGACTCCATCCGTACCCTGCGCCGGCACATCCCGGCCTCGCACATATGATCGCTTCGCACATGCCGTGGTCGCACGAGCACTCCGCGAATTACTCCCACCAGCACGTCCGCGCACTGCCGCCAGCTCGCGCAGGAGGATGGGAATACGCGTCAGGCGCGGCATTGGCAGACCAGATTTCCCAGGAACAGGAAGGGGCTGTCATCGATGCTGGAAAACACGTGAGGCACAAGCGGCCCACGCGTGCTGGTGGAAGGGAGTCCAAGGGTCATAATCACAAGAGCAAGGATCCATGGCAGAGGGCGCAGCGAAGGGTCAGACAACCTTACTCGGCCGCGAGGCGATTTGCACCTGAAGACCGCCGTGAAGCCACCCGAGGTTCGCCTGTCGCTCAGGGCCAGCCGAGGAGACGAAGCCAGCAGTCATTCTCCAGTAGGCCTCGAGGCAACGCAAGATTCGTGCCTGCGGATGCCAAATCAGTCAAGCGAGCAAGGAAGAAGATCGACCGTGAGTGGAGTGGCCATCAAAGAGTGGACCGCGCGAGGCAGAGGCCGCCAGTGGAGTTCTCGGATGATGACGACAGCATGATGGAGGACGCAGCTACGCGCGCCCACAGCAGTTCCCGCCGGTCGCGCCCCCCCAAGTCCGAGCGATGGGATTCCATCTGATCGTGCGAAATGCATCCGATCTCCTGTGCCCTGCGAGCGTCACACGCGAACCTATTTATTCATCGAAATGTTCGCCAGGCTCGAGACCATCGGTCGTTAGCGCGCAGGCGACCAGGCAAGTTCTCAAGAGGCTGGAGCAAATGTTCTGTCCGAAATGCAAATGCCTGTTATATCCCAAGAATGGCAAGTTGGCCTGCAGGAAATGCGGGGCCGAGCACGACGCCATAGAGGCCGAGAAGCCTCAGCTGATCAAGCACAAGTCACGCGGCAGAGAGATGGCCGTCATGGACGAGATCTCCGGTACGCTCCCGACGGCGGATGCCGAATGTCCCACATGCGGGCACAGGAAGGCATATTGGGTGCTCAGGCAGACGCGCGCCGCGGACGAACCAGAGACGAGGATTTTCAGGTGTGTTAAATGCTCTCATTCGTGGCGCGAGTACTAGTGCGCTGGATGGATGCGCAAAGCTTTTTAAAACACTGAAGGGTTACAGGTAGGTACGGAAGGGGGGTCAATGTTTCAGGCGAGAGCCAGAGCTGAAATACTGAAGGAAGTCGTCAACGTAGTGTCGACCCTTGTTGACGAAGCCAAGTTCACAGTGAATGCCGATGGGCTTACTTTGCGGGCAGTCGATCCTGCCCACATAGCGATGGTCGACCTGACGCTCGCGAAGGACGCCTTCGAGGAGTTCAAGGCGGACGAGAGCGAGATCGGCATCGACATAGACAAGCTCAGCCAATTCCTGAAGCTTGCCAAGGCCGACGACATGGTGGATCTGAAGCATGACGAGGACAAGAGGAAGCTCAAGATCGTCGTCGGCGACATCACGAGGCACATGAGCCTCATCGACACGACTGGGATGAGCGACCCCAAAGTCCCGAACCTGGAGCTACCCGCCTCCGTGACGGTGCGGTCCGACGACCTCATGCAGGGCATCAGAGCCAGCGAGACCGTCTCAGACCACATAGCCCTGGTCGCGAGCCCGGATGGGTTCGAGATGAGTTGCGAGGGAGACATGGACCAGGTGCACTGGAGGAAGGCGAAGAAAGACCTCGGAGCCCTCGAGGCGCCGAGCATCGTCAGGAGCCTGTTCCCGCTCGAGTACTTCTCAAACATGCTGAAGTCGGTATCTTCCGGCAGCGCAGTTACGATGCATCTCGGAAGCGATTACCCGGTGAAAATGGAGTTCAAGATCGCCGGTGAAAAGGGCGAAGTGAGGTACTTACTTGCTCCAAGAATCGAGAGCAACGATTGAAGTGTGGTTATTTGGCCATGCGGAGCGAGGTGCTCTTCGTGAGCGTCCATTCATAATCGACCAAATCGGATTACCAGGCTGATTTGTCATGAACAGGCTCAGGATTGGAGTTCTGGCATCCGGTGGGGGCACAAACCTCCAAGTGATCATCGACTCGTGCGAGCGAGGCGAGATTGACGGCGATGTGGTTGTAGTCATATCCAACGTGCCCGACGCCCGCGCGCTCGCGAGAGCGGAGAAGCATGGCATCGAAGCGTACTGCTTCCCACACGAGGGTGTGACCCGTGAGCAACACGAGGCGGACATCATCGACTGTCTCGAGAAGCACAAGGTTAATCTCGTCTGCCTAGCCGGATACCTTCGGATGCTCACGCCGCTCATGATCAACAGGTACGCAGGGAGGATACTCAACACCCATCCTGCATTGTTGCCGTCGTTCGGCGGCAAGGGGATGCATGGTCTCAACGTGCACAAGGCGGCCATCGATTATGGCGTCAAAGTGTCCGGATGTACGATCCACGTCGTGACCCTCGAGGTGGACGGCGGCCCGGTCGTGTTGCAGAAGGCGGTTCCTGTGCTCGAGGACGACACCCCTGAGACACTCCAAGAGAGAGTGCTCAAGGAGGAGCACAAGCTGTACCCGAGGGCGATCCAGCTCTTCGCAGAAGGCAAAGTGAAGGTCGAGGGCAGACGCGCGAGGATAATCGAGACGTAGGCGCGGGCTGAATCAGCGACTGTTCGAATAGTTTAAACTAGTGTGACCGATATCTCGCTCTGAAATCGCACACTCAAAGGTGAGGAAATCTTGGAGATATACGACGGCGAATTCATTAGCGAGATGGAATCGATAGCTCGCAGAGTGCGGTCGCATGCCGTGACCATGATATATCAGGCAGGCTCGGGCCACCCGGGGGGCTCGCTTTCGGCCGTCGACATACTCGTTGCGATGTACTTCCACATCATGAAGCACGACCCAAAGCGACCCGATTGGCCGGAGAGGGACAGGTTCGTGCTCAGCAAGGGTCACGCCGCTCCGGCGCTCTACGCCGTCCTTGCGGAAGCCGGCTATCTTCCGGTGACGGAGCTGGAAAGCCTGAGGAAGATGGGCAGCAGGCTGCAGGGTCACCCGTGCATGCGAAAGACGCCGGGTGTTGAGATGTCCACAGGCTCGCTAGGCCATGGCCTAGCGGCGGGGAACGGCATGGCGTTGGCCGCCAAGCTGGACAGGAAGCTGTACAGAATATACGTCCTCTGTGGGGACGGAGAGATGGACGTCGGAGAGACATGGGAGGCAGCGATGCTCGCATCGCACTACAAGCTGGACAACATCACGATGTACATCGACAGGAACAAGTTGCAGCTCGACGGACCGACGGAGAAGATCATGTCATTGGAGCCGCTGGGCGACAAGTGGAAGGCTTTTGGTTGGCACGTGATCGAGATTAACGGTCACAGCATGAAGGAGATCATCCAGGCCACGAACGAGGCTAGGAGCATCAAGGGCAGGCCAACAGTCATCATATGTCACACTATCAAGGGCAAGGGCGTGAGCTACATGGAGGGCTCGCTGCACTTCCATGGAAAGGCGCCGAGCGACGACGAGTACAAACAGGCGATGAAGGAGCTGGGGGTGGCCAGGGAATGACCTGGAAATGGGAGAGCCAGAGGAAGCAGTACGGGCGCGCCCTGATCGAGTTGGGCAAGGAGAGAAGCGATATCGTCGTCCTCGACGCCGATCTCTCGACCTCGACCAGAACGTCGGATTTCGCAGCGGCCTTTCCAGAGAGATTCTTTAACTGCGGCATCGCGGAGCAGAACATGATCGATACCGCCGCGGGACTGGCGGCTTCCGGCAAGACGGTTTTCGTTTCCACCTTCGCGGTGTTCGGGACGGGCAGGTGCTACGACCAAATCAGGCAATCCGTGGCGTATCCGAAGCTGAACATCAAGATTGTCGCGTCGCACGCGGGGATAACCGTTGGAGGCGACGGAGCGTCTCACCAGATTATCGAAGACATCGCGCTGATGCGAGTCCTTCCCAACATGGGGGTCATCGTGCCAGTCGATTCGAACGAGACATACAAGGTCGTCAAGGCGGTTGCGAAGTCCAAGGACCCAGTGTATGTGCGCATCGGCCGAGCGGACGTTCCCACGGTGACAGACAAGGACACGCCGTTTGACATGAGCAAGGCCACAACCATGCGGGACGGCGACGACGTGACTCTAATCGGCTGCGGCATCATGGTGTCGAAATGCCTCGAGGCCGCGGAGGAACTCGCGAAGCACGGCATAGACGCTCGCGTGATCAACCTTCACACTATCAAGCCGCTGGACGAGAAGACCATCGTCAAGGCTGCCAGGGAGACGGGCGGTGTGGTAACCGCCGAGGAGCACTCGGTCATGATGGGCATGGGCAGTGCGGTAGCGATGTGCCTCGTCGAGAACTTCCACGTGCCGATGAAGCGCGTGGGAATACCCGACGTGTTCGGGGAATCCGGCGCCTGCAATGAGCTGATGGAGAGGTACGGGCTGACGATGGAGAACATCGTCGAGGCGGCGCATGACGTGCTGAAGAGGAAGAAGTAGAGGCGGATCGCATGAAGATATTCATAGACACGGCCAATCTCGAGAACATCCGAGAGGTAAACAGCTGGGGCATATTGGATGGCGTCACGACCAACCCAACGCTCGTGGCCAAAGAGGGCAGGGAATTCAGCAGCATCATCATGGAGATATGTTCGATAGTCGACGGGGATGTTAGCGCGGAAGCGGTTTCGATGGACGCCGACGGAATGATCAATGAGGCTCGAGAACTATCCAAGTTGCACAAGAACGTCGTCGTGAAGATACCGATGACCGCTGAGGGCTTGAAGGCCGTGAAGATCCTGTCTGGCGAGGGCATCCGCACCAACGTCACTCTGGTGTTCTCCCCTAACCAGGCGCTCCTGGCAGCTAAGGCGGGCGCAACATATGTCTCACCGTTCGTCGGAAGGTTGGACGACATCAATCACACGGGCATGGACCTGGTGAGGGACATCGTCGGGATATTCGAGGTCCACGGTTACGAAACGCAGGTCATCGCTGCGAGCATCAGGCACCCGCTGCACGTCACGGAGGCCGCTCTCGCGGGCGCCCATGTGGCTACGATACCCTACGACGTCCTAAAGAAGATGCTGAAGCACAACCTGACGGATGAAGGCATTCGTCGGTTCCTTGAGGACTGGGAAAAGGTCCCCAAGAAGTGATGCTGTGCAGAATGTGCAAGGACTCCCTGGCAGACCCTACCATATGTACGGCGACACGCTGGACCGATCGAAGCCCTTCACGAGGTCTATCTCGTAATCCTCACTCGGCTTCCAGCCGTAGATGGGGTACACGAGTTTTGGCATGTACTTCGTGAGGCTCCTCGCGAAGTCCGTCACGGGATGGTCCGCACCGAATGTCTCGTTGCTGATTTTGGAGACCAGCGCCCTGGCCTCGGCCTCATCGACCACTCCGAGCGCGTGGACGTATTCGTGTAGCAGAATGTGGAACGCATACGGCTTGAATAATCCTGGTTCGGTCTCACGTAGCCTGGCGAGCGGCAGAGAGTTCACCACTATGATGTTCGTCGCGACCGGGTAGAAAGCGCCCACGAACCCGTCCAACCCTCCACCGAGGTTAGCAAGTCCAAGCATCAACCCGCCCCTGCATCTGCCCGTGCATGAGCTGACTGCCGACTTGACGAGCTCAAACACATCAACCAAGTCTTTGGCACGCTCGAGCCTTTCTGAGAACGATGACCTGTTTTCCACGTTTCATATCTTTGCACGCGCAAGGCTTTATGACCGTCGCTTAACACTTGAAAGACTTCTCGGGCCGACAAACATGAAATACCGTCGATATCTCTTCCAGGCCTGTGCGAGTCGAGGCGTTGATTGTGGGAGCGGGCCCTGCAGGGTCCACCGCGGCGAGGGAGATCGCCTTGGATCACGACGTGGCCCTTGTGGAGGAGCACAGAGTTCCAGGAGAGCCCGTTCAATGCGCTGGCCTGGTGACTCCGAGAGGGGTTCCGGCTTTCGCCCGCGGAAGCGTCGTAGGCGTCGTCCGGGGCGCCAGGATACACTCACCTCTCGGCCATGCGCTCGAGATCGAGTCGCGGAAGCCTCGAGCCCTCGTCCTAGACCGTCGCGTCTTCGACGCTCTGCTGTTCGAGAAGGCGGTCGATGCGGGAGCCCTGCCGCTGATGGGGACCCGGCTGCGCGAAGTCCACTTTGATGAGGACTGCGTCACCGCCGAAACAAGGTCCATATCATCCGGACATGAGAAAATTGAGACGCGGCTGATCATCGGCGCTGAGGGGCACCGCTCGGTCTGCAGGGCCGCCGCTGGCCTCAGGCCTGCGAGACATATGCTGCGAGGTATTCAAGTAGAGCTCAGGGGCGTCGACCTGGACAGCGATTTCGTCGAGCTCTACATCGGCTCCAAGGTCGCCCCAGGGTTCTTCGCGTGGGCGATACCGGCCGAGGACCTAGCAAGGGTGGGGCTATGTACCTGGGGAAGCGGCCATCTCCCCGCGAGGTTCCTGAGGAATCTCTTGTCTAGGCCGGAGTTCTCGCGTGCGGTCGAGGTCTCGAGATCGTCCGGGAGGATCCCTATCGGCGCAGGGAAGACCGCTGTGGGTGAAAGGACGATGCTCGTCGGGGACGCAGCATGTCACGCGAAACCGTTGTCGGGCGGGGGCGTGTACACAAGCATCAAAGGTGCGGGACTATGTGCCTCGGTGGCGTCGCGATGCCTCGAGGACGATGATGGAACGCGCCTCACGGATTACGACCAACTCTGGAGGGGGTCGTTCGGTTCGGAGCTTGCCAGGGCCTTCCGGATCAGGAAGGTCTTCATGACGCTCACGGACAAGAAGATGGATCAAGCGCTGCGGATGTTCGACGATCCAGAGGTGCGCCGGCTCATCGAGGAGCGTGGCGACATAGACTATCCCTCAGCTCTTTCCAAGAATGTGCTCAAACTTGCTCCTAAACTCGCACAGTTTTCCCCTCAGCTTATAAAATCGCTTCTCTAGCTTCGGGTACTTGCCAGGGTTGTCCAGAACGAAGAAGTACAAGGCCATGAACGACACCGATGCGCAGCCTATTATGAGGAGTGCGAGTGGCCATCTCGGGATAGGTATCTTGAGGCCGAAGGAGGAATCGGGTATGAGCCCGTCGACGCCCAGCTCGTTCATGTAGGTGATGTCGACTAGGTTCTCTTCGGGGTCGAACGATACCATCTCATCCCACTCTTCGTCGGTGAAGCAACCTTTCGACTTGAGCACGACGGCGGTGTCGTTTGCCTCGAAGTTGAAGGTCATGCTCAGACGCACGAAGTAAGTGCTCTGCATGAAGTAGGACCCATGGGGCGTGTTCTTCGAGGTCGATATTTCCAGCGACACCTTTTCCGTCGAGTTGAGCGGCATACGCCCTATCTGTACGACACGCTCAGTGCTGCCGTCGTCGAAGACTGGTGGGTTATTGAAGCCGCCATCGACATCCCTGAGCTCCTCTTGCGTGGCGTAGCGGTAGATGCCGACCGTCATCGTCGTGTTCGTCATGACAGCATCGGCATCGTTGTACGGGTTTGACACGTTGAACTCGAACGCGAACGACTCTCCTGGCGCGACCGTCGGCGTGATGAAGTCAGAAAGGATGTTGTTCGCGTACTGAGGCGCTCCGGGCACGGGCACGGACGCGCAGGTGGACCCTTGGACGATGATGAATGCGCACAGTGCGATGGCCGCCGGACCCAGCTTCATACTGGGCGAGGAAACCCCCCCGTGGTATATGTTTTTTGGCAGGAACTGCGCATCGGAGTGGCCCTTGGAAGAAGCGTTTATACTGCTTCTCATCGTTGGGTGCATTGTGCTCGGACTCAAGGTGAGGAAGGAGGACGCCGAGAGGGCGAGGCGGATCCTGGCCCGCGAAGGCCTTGGGGATACTACGAAGGCCATCGTCGAGCGGGAGGGCTGCGTTCTATTCCCGGTGGCCATATCGCTATCGGAAGACCTGTTGCAGAATGTGAGAGGTGAGACCATCGAATGGGATTTCCCCGACAAGATCTCGAGGGAAGACCCAATCGAAGGAATCAGACGCGTGGCTAAGCTGCCGGACAACCTGAAGCTCCACGTCCCCGAGAAGTGGGAACGGTTCGGTGACGTGCTCGTGGTCCGTCTGCCTCATGAGCTCGACGCTCATGAGAGCGCTGTCGCCGAAGCGTATGCGGAGATACTCGGGGTGAAGTCTGTCCTGAGGGACACCGGAGGAGTCACAGGCGAGTTCCGAACGCCTGTCGTCCGAACCCTGCTCGGGTCCGACACGGTAACAGTTCACCGAGAGAACGGCGTGCTCTTCAAGTTCGACGCGGCCAAGATTATGTTCTGTTCAGGGAACACAGACGAACGGGTGCGCGCTTCCAAGATAACGTGTGATGATGAGCTGATTGTCGACATGTTCGCCGGCATAGGGTATTTCTCGGTTCCGATAGCGGTTTATCAGAAACCTCGCCGTGTCATTGCATGCGAGCTCAATCCAGAGGCCTATCGTTATCTCGTCGAGAACATCGAACTGAACTCCGTCGGGGGAACGGTCGAACCCGTGTTGCGCGACAACCGCGACCTAGAGGGCGAGTCGATCGCCGATAGGGTGTTCATGGGGTACGTGAAGACGACACACGAGTACCTGCGGACGGCGATACGTTTGGTAAGGGATGGAGGCGTGATATACTACCACGAGACCTGCCCGTGCGAGCTTCTGCCGGACAGGCCAATAGAGCGGCTCGAGTCCGCAGCGGGCGAAGGAGGGTTCGAATTGCTTTCGCTCAGGCAGGTGAAATCCTATTCCCCGGGCGTGAGCCACGTGGTCGCCGAGGCCAAAATACTCAAAGGCGGGTGACTTCTTCGGTCGTGCCGGCTTCCCTCAGGAAGGCGACGAACGCTGCGTGATGCGAATCGGGATCGGAGCTGTTGAGCAGCTTGGTGGCGTACTTCTTCAGATGCTTGCCGAATTCCTTCTCTTCCTTCGTGAACTTCCATTCTCTAGTCGTTATCCCGAGGGAGAGATCGAACGCATATGCTATCGACCTCGTCCTGTGGTCCGCTGATGACTCCACCTCGAGAGCGGCACTCGCCGACGGAAGTCCACCCGTCTTGTACGCCCTGGCGATTCCGTCGACGAAGTCGCCGTACGTGGAAAGCGCTCTATAACGAGGAATCTTTGAGGATGCAGCGTCCTGGTCCGCTCTCTTCGCAGCTCTCCGTATCGTTTTCAGGGGCGACGCGACGCTCTCATCGCCTTCGTCGAAGTACTTCGCCGCCAGATCTCCGGAGACGACTGCTTTGAGGGAGTCGAGGCCGTGGTCCCTCCAATACGTGGACAGGAGTTTGTTGACCGTGTCCCCGCTCCCTATGACGACCGGGTGTTTGACGCCGGATAACAGCCCTTTGAGGGCCTTCGCCTCGATGACATCGTCCGTGAGGTCTCCGACGAAAGCCTCAACGTCCGAGCCGAAGCATCTGTCTCCTCTGACATACACCCTGTCCGACCGGTTCCCTAGCTCGGATATGACCATGTCCATGTGCCTTTCGATGAGCTCCTTGTCACCAATCTTGCCAGAGGAGTAATCTTCCAGCAGTTCTCTGTCGATGGGCCTGCTTAGAAGGTCTGGGAAGTCGCTCCCGTCTCCGACCGCGCGAAGAGGTCTAACGACGGAGATGACGATGCTGTCCAGCACTTCGGGGACTGCCATGCCCTCTGCGAGCTTTGAGAGCACGTTCTTCGCTTTGATCGCGCACTGATCGCATAGCAGCACGGAGAAGGCGGATCCCGTCCACTGATATTCCACATGCTGCGAAGACGCGGGGTCGTGAGGGCAACAGAGTTGATTCCCCTCCACCTTGTTGGCCCCGACCGCCTGTGCCGCAGACCGGATGTATTCCTCTGGGGGTCTGAGCTCGCGCCCAGTGCAGACGAAGCTATCGCCAAACGAGTAGAAATGAAGCCGTCCTCTCTTGACGAGGTCGACGACCGACAACACCCGCCACTGGGGAGAATCGTAATTCTGGACGCCGATGAGCTTCTCCCTGGAGGTCTTCCCCCTGAGAGCGAACGTTGCGGTCCCTTTGGGATATTTCGCGGAAGCCAGATAGGGAGCCTTCTTGTCGTGAGATAGGCCGACCGTTGCCGCGTAGGCCCTCGCTAGCTTGTCCCCCTTTCGCGAGAGTCGCGCAAGCTTGTCTGGATCGTCTTTGCAGCGGGACACGCGCTCGAGGTGCATCCGGGTACGCACGAAAGGGCATCCTCTGCATTTTTGGTCGCAAGTAGGCAGGATGAGCTCGTAATCATCCTTGAGCGCCTCCGCCTTCGCTAGAAGGTCCTTCTCGCGGACCTTGGAAGTGATCCGGGCATTGACCTTGAACTTCATTCTCTTCTTGTCGATAGCCATGGAACGGAGACTCCAATATTGCGCCTTGCTCTTAGGCTTTTCCCAGATACTGGTTGATGTCTGACGGGGAGGATGGCCGGAAAAGATTATTAGTCTGGCCACTCCATAGGGAAGCCCGCTGGAAGCGGATGGGGCATATGTCTCAAGACGAGGAGTTCGCAAAAGGCTTCCTAAAAGGCTTTCGCGAGGGCCTGCAGGATGCCTGGGACGAGATCATCAAACTCTCCACTAAAGGATACACTGCCAGAGAACTCCAGATAATGGCGAAGACGAAGAAATCCATGCTCGCCGACAGGGTCAACCAGAAGGCCACAGAGATAGAGAGGATGATCGGCAAGAAGATCTTTGCCGAGGAGTCGCCACGCCAGGAGACACCTTCCAGACGCGTCGAGTTGCTGCCTGGCTGGAGCTACGTCGTGCGCGAGGAACGCCCCGACAAGAGTTTCGCGCTGTTCACCAAGTTACTGTCTGGCGGTGGGAAAGGCCTCTGCATTTCGCGAACACATCCGGACGTGCTCAAGCAGAAGTACGGATTCGATGCTCAGAGCCTTTGGCTGACGAAAACAGAGTCCGTCGACGACTCGGTGAAGAAGAGCGGATTCGAATACGTTTCACCCAACAACCTCGCGCGGCTCGCGTCGGCCGTCAGGGACTTCCTGTCGAAGAACGAGAATGGAGCGGTCATCATCGAAGGGCTCGAGTACCTGAACACACAGAACGACTTCAAGAGCGTCCTGAAGTTCGTCCAACTGATCAATGAGCAGGTCGTCCTCGACAAGGGTTATCTCGTCATCCCTGTGGACAGGGCGACCATGGATCCCCGCGATTTCTCCCTCGTCGAGAGGGAGATGAGCCAGATGATTTGACCGCGACCGTCCGCGAATCCATCCGAGCAAGGGTCGACTCAAACGCGGTCGATTCGATTTCGTGCGCTGCATGTTCGTGTATAGGAGTGCATTTGGGTTCTTCCTACTCTGATATAATCAGCACAACTTATATAGGGCAAATGCAGTGGGCTGCGCATCGGCCATTCCTAACCGATATGTCGGCTCAAGAATCGAGGGGGAGCCAATCGGGGAATCTGCGATGGAATAGGGTTTGGGGGCGGAGACGTCGATGGCAGGAACCGTGGCTCGTCGAATTGGCGGTTGCAGGTCAAGGACGGCGCTATCCCTCGTCTCGCTCGTCGTTTTAGCGACATTTGCGGGTTCTGTTTTGTGCGGATTCGGCATGCTTACTGATTTTCAAGATGAAGAGCTGAGAGCCGGCACGACGGCCGCTACCATTCTGAGTTTCACTGCTGAACCTGATAGAGCGTATGTGGGCGAAGAAGTGACATTCACCGCGATTGCCAGCAGCTCAAGCAGCACGAGCTTAACCTTCACATTCTACTACGACGCCATGATACCGCCTTTCGTCAACAACACCCATAGCCCTTACTCGGTTCATTATGCCACGGAAAGCCCGGCAACAATAGTAGCGACTTATACCTATGATAGCCCCGGCAATTTCACGGATGGCAGTGGCACCTATCTATTCGTGCGGCTTGTCGTCAGTGACGGGTCTACAACTGTCGACTCGGAGCTGATAGACATATACGTCCTCGAGAACGCGGCTCCGATATTCGAGGCTCCGCTGCCCGAAAATCTGGGCCCTCTTGACCCGGGCGAGGAGTTGAGCCTGTCGGTCAAAGTGCGCGATCCTGACGCCGACCCTGTCACAGTAACCTGGGATTTCGGCGATGGTAATTTCGCCACCAACGAGACAGGGCCCGCTCTTCCCAGCGTGTACGCCAATCAGACTCATGCCTGGAACCCTGTGACGGGTCCAGGCATCGGGGGCACACAATACTACACAATGGTGGTGACGGTGGAGGATCTTTACTCGAACGTGAAGATATCAACTAGCACCGTTTCAGTTGTGCTGCCACCGAACGGCGTTCCTAGCATCACATTTGTCGTCAACCGAACGGTCATTGACCCTATGGATGAAGTGACCTTCATAGCCAGCGCCTTGGACCCTGAGGGGGAGGCGCTGACGTGGACCTACGAATTCAACAACAGCATCGAGGTCTTCGACATCCTGGTGTATCATACTGAGTCGACCCCTCCCGGCACGAAGGTTTGGAACAACTTCACCTATGTGTTCGAACTGCCCGGAAACTACATTGTCCGACTTTATGTCTGTGACGGCGTCGTCCCTTATCAGCACCTTGCGCACAACGAGACCAGACCGGCTACGTTGAGAGTTCTGGGCAATTCTGCGCCTTCGGTCGTTGACGAGATCATGATGTCGAACGAGACTCCGATAATCAATGTTGCCGTTGGCTATTGCTCGGTCACGTTCAAAATCGAGGTATACGACACGGACGGGGACGCCGTGACCGCCACCTGGGACATGGACGACGATGGAGAATCGCCTGTGAACACCTCCATCGGAGGGCTGGTCGTATACGTATTCAGGCAGACGAGACTCTTCAACCAAACGGGCACATTCAACATCTCGGTGAACGTTACCGACGGTCTTCCTGATCACGAAGTCACGATTTACAGGCTGGTGCTTGTCTCATCCAACAACTTGCCGCCCAGCGTTCTCGTGCTCAATTTCACGTACGAGAACGGTAACTTCGCTGTCCCAGGGGAGGTCATTGAGTTCACACTTGTCTTCACGGACCCGGAATCGGACACACTGCAAGTCAAATGGGATTTCGGCGACAACAGCTCAATCGAACACTATAATCTGACGGAGTACCAGAATGGAACCACCACGTGCGTGGTCGGCCATTCATATTCAGAGGTGGGTGAGTATACCATCACCATATCGTACACGGACAACGTCGTCGGCCTTCTGACACACAACAAGACGAAGGATGTGGAGATAGTTGTCGATAACCTATTCATTAGAATTGTCGAACCGTGGAATTGGTGGGACTACACGGCATTGGCTCTACTCATGATGATTCCCGTCGGAATCGTAGTGAGCTTCATCCGGACGAAACGGCGCAGGATGCAGCTCGAGTCTCAGGGAGTGTCGTTGGAGGAGATGAGGCTCGTGAAGAGCGAGCAAATCGACGAACCTGACGACCGCTTGGAGGAGGAGCCCGACTGATGTCCAAGAAGAGGTCGTTCAGAGGGATAATCAGCCGCAGAGTCGTGAACATGGTGATCACGATACTGGGCATCATGACGCTCAACTTCTTCCTTATCCACTTAATGCCGGGCGAACCGATCCTCAACATGGTTCCTCGCGACCCTAAATTCGACGACTCGCTGAAGTGGGAGTTGATGGAGAAGTTCCGCCTGAACGAATCGTTGCCGGAGCAGTATCTGATCTACATGTACAACGCAATCACGCTTGATTGGGGCACTTCGTATATGGCGAATTCTCGTCCCGTTTTAGATATAATCGTGAGCGATATGCGATGGACGCTGCTCCTGGTAGGAGCATCCACCATATTCACGATCCTGATTGGAATGATTATCGGCGCGTATTCGGCGTTCAGACGTGGCGGACCTTTCGACCTTGGGGCATCCGCAGTTTCGCTTTTCTTCTACGGGATGCCCGTCTTCTGGTTCGCCATTATCCTTCAGATGCTATTCACTTCCTATCCACTCGGACTGAATTGGTGGCCACAATTCCCACTGGCCGGATACTACGATACCGTCACCTATGGGGCGGAGCTGAAATGGACCTTGCCAGTCATACTGAGCATGATCAAGCATCTGATTGTGCCGTCTTTAACGCTCGCATTTGCGACGGTGGCTGGAATCTCACTGGTCATGCGGAGTTCTTTGATTGACGTGTTCACCGAGGATTACATCCAGACCGCGAGGGCGAAGGGGTGCAGCGATTTCGTCGTTCTGAGAAAACATGCGCTGCCCAATGGGCTCCCGCCGATGGTAGCGCTGATTGCCATGGACATCGCATTCATAATTGGAGGCGCCTACCAAGTCGAAGTCATCTTCAATTACCCAGGCATCGGTTGGCGCACAATCAAGGCAATCTACGAATTGGACTTTCCTATACTTCAATTCATAATCGTGATTGGTGGCGTGGCAGTAGTGGTTGCGAACTTCATTGGGGATCTGGTCCTGCTCTATATCGATCCCAGGATCAAGATGACATAGGGGTGGTGGGTTGTCGACCAAAGCTAAATCAAAAGAATTCTCCGGAAACTTACCCTTCTTCAATGAGGTCAGGGTCGAGAAGATGCGCCTCGCCTTTGGCCGACTGTCTGACATTGCCGGACAGATCCTCAAGAATCCGTTGGGCGCCACCGGTATTGCCATACTTGCAGTCTTCACGGCACTCGCTATCTTGGGCCCCTCCATTGCTCCGTACGACACGAGCAACCTGGGAGAGGGGAAATGGTCCAAGCCATCCGATTTCGCTACAGACTCGCCGGAATGGCCCAAGCTCGCGCTCTTGATGCTGACTCCCATTGCCTCCCTGTTCGTATCGTCGGTGGCCCTAATCGCCGCGTTCAAGAGAACACCCTCGTTGAAGCTGAACAAGGTAATTCAGATTACAGCGCTTGCCGTGTCCGTTACGGCCGCGGGGTTCGTGTACGTAGCGTATCTGCTTGAGATGTGGAACCCAGGTGAGAGCATCGGCCTGCTCATTCTGCCTGCTGCGGTGCTTTCAATCGTCTCGGCCGTACTTCCAGCAAAGGTGTACAAGGGAGTGCCGAAACCACTGGTCGCAAGTTCCGCCCTGATGTCTGCGCTCGCCGTATCGGTGACTGTCGTTGGACTCATTCTGGTCATCTACATTAGCGAGCGCCTGACTGAACTGGCTGACTACACCGATGCACTGGTGTTTGTGACTTTAACCGCTGCGGCCGGGTTAGCCGCACTCATGGCCGTGGAATATGCGCGAACGCCGAAGCAGACACCCAACAAGGGGATGAGGCTGATGTCGTTCGTTTCATCCGCAGCCACCGCTGGTCTGCTCATCCTCGCCCTCGTCGCAAATACTTGGGACATGGGGGAGCGCCCGGGCCTCTGGGGCAGCATCACGGGTGAGTGGCTGGATGTCATGTACCTCTTCACAATCCTTGGTGCGTGCCTGGTCATGGTGTCGAATGGCACGAGAAGACGGTTGACCAAGACCAGGAAGATCAAGAGGTGGATAGGCATCATCTGCGCACTTGCTCCGATAGCATTGATGCTTGGCCCGGCGGTCGGCGTCCTCCCACAGGATCAGAAGGGAGACTACCTTCTCGCTATCTACGCCTTCAGCGGCGTCTTGATACTCGCGAGCGGCGTATGTTTCTACAGTGCCTTCAAACGCCCCCACGCAGTGGTGACGCGATCCGAGAGGCGGGGAGTCATATTCCCGACAAGAATCTCAACAATCGCGGAAGCCTCCGCTATGACTCTGGGTTCAGTACTCATCCTGGCGGGATTCGTCGCATATCTCACTGATAATTGGACGACCCACTGGCTTGGGACGGACACGTTTGAGGCCGATATCTTCAGCAAGCTTCTGTACGGAGCCCGGACATCCATGATCGTGGGGATATTCTCCGCAGTCATCGCCTCTGTCCTCGGCGCCGTGGTCGGCCTTTACTCCGGCTATGTGGGCGGTCGCATAGACGAGGTCATCATGCGGGCCAACGACGTGGTACTATCGATTCCATGGCTGGTTTTGATGATCATCGTCGCCGCGTTGATCGGCACGATCGACCTGTTGGGCATCATCCTGATCATAGGCTTGACGGGCTGGTCTCCGACTGCCCGTATGGTAAGGGCCCAGGTCTTGTCAATCAGAGAGCGGCAGTACATAGAGCGCGCACGGGCAATCGGTGCGTCGGACCTAGGGATTATTCGGAGGCACGTGCTCCCGAACTCGTTCCCGCTCGTGTTCGCCAATACGATCCTCACTGTCGCGGTCTCCATATTGTCAGAGGCGACTCTGAGCTTCCTCGGCATGAGGCCGATAGGGGTGGTCACATGGGGGACGATGCTGTCTTTCGCTCAGAACGCAGGCGCGTTCACAATCGGCCTGCACTGGTGGATCATCGCTCCTGGTCTCTGCATCGTTATGGTGGTTCTTGGCTTCACGCTCCTCGGATATGCTCTCGATGATATTCTGAATCCGAAGTTGAGGAAGCGTTGACGCGCGCAACCTAAGAGGTTGGGCGGAAGCTCACGGTCGCCTTTGCGTTCGCGTTCGTCCAACGAGTGCGTACTCTATTCGTGGAGGCTAGCTCGGGTGCGAAGAACGGACGCGCGGTTCGAAAGGAGAATCGTGTGATGCTGATCATCCTGGATTAGGATGCCGCCATCTCCACATAGGTAGAGAAATGATATATAGCACTGAATGTCTAGCTGACTGGTAGAATTCAGGGCCGGCATTGGAATGCGGGGGATGTCTGGTGATATTGGGTGATAGCGTTCGCAATAGCATTTGTGTTAGCTCATCTACCGGACACCCTCGGCTAGACCGGCGCTGAGGGTCAAGACCAAGGGGGAAAACAAGATGGATAGTTGTGAGAAGACTCGTGTCTCAAGAACGACCATGTTCGCGGCTGTGATTCTCGCGGTGATGATGCTCGGCCTGCCATCGTTTGCTGAGGATGGCGACAGCATCGGCATCGTTGGCGACGCGGCAGCTCTGGATGATGTGAACAGGCTGTTCAGGATTGGCACGTCGGAACTGGCAATAGCCACCCTGAATGTATTCGAGTATACGATGGCCGATGAGTACACGGTCATTTGGCTTTGCATGAGCACTCTGCTGACGTACGACGTGGATTTGAACATCAAGGGAGACCTGGCGAAGTCATGGGAATCGTCTGACGACGGCCTGACTTGGACATTCGAGATTGTGGACAATGCGTACTTCTGCAATCCGGACGATCCCACTAACCCGACGGAGCGGGTGACAGTGAATGACATTATTTGGACCTACAACGCGATTCAGGATTACAAGAGCAACATGCACTTCTACTTCCCTGGCCCAGTAGATGGGCCTGACATGCCTCCGACCATTTCGGAAATGATCCCGGATGGCGATTACAAGTTGACGATTGTGCTCGACCACCCGTTCGCCCCGTTCGTGGGTGCGATAGCTACCATTCCGATCCTGCCCGCTTATTACTGGGATACCGGCGGCGGCAACCCGACGAACTTGGCGAACGCCCTGCCGATAGGTTGCGGACCGTTCTACTACGATCTAGACGGACTGCCGGAAGCTGGCGAGGCCGTCCTGAAGAGGAACCCTAATTGGTTCCAGGAAGAGAACCGGGGTTGGCAGATACATGTCGATGAGCTGAGGCTTGTGCAGACCACTGATCAGATAACTGCATGGAATCAGCTCGTGGCTGGGGAGATCGACTGCATGATGGGTGTTCCTCCTTCCGTCTTCGTGGAGAAAGTGGATAAAGAGGAAAACGTCGTTGGATTCGCGGCGAGCACCGGTTTTGTGTACGAATTCAACCTCAACCAGCTGACAGATGAGATGAGAGAGGAATTGGGTTGGACCGGTGGCCCTGACGCGTACAACAGCCCGATACTGCGGGACCCGGTCGTGAAGAAAGCCTTCGCGAAGTGTATTAACAAAGAAAAGTTCATCGAGGACGTGCTGTTGAACCTTGGCACATATGCCGATTCACTCATACCGGACGTCAATCCCTGGTATCACCGTTACGACGGCGACCAGCTGGTTGCCTTCGACCCGGCTGGAGCTAGGGCTGACCTAATGGCTGCTGGCTGGAACATGGATGCTGCAGGAAATGACGCGGACCCCGATCAGTGTCCTCTCTACGGATACTTTGAGGTGGAGCCTGGCGTGACCGAACTCCTGCCGTTGGATTTCAGATTCCTCACGCTGACCGAACCTGAAGAGTGGCTTGTCGGCGCAGAGCTTATCATGGACTGGTGTGAATTAGCAGGAATCCGACTGAACTTGGAGCTCAAGAGCTCCAACCAGATGAACACCGCCTGGTACACAGGGTCATACGATACGTGGCTATGGGACTGGATGTTCACACCGCTGTCCGACCCCTCCGTCGACGTGTTGTCTGTCCTGACGACGATGGAGATCGGAAGTTGGAGCGATGTATACACGTCCATCCCCGAGTTCGATGCGCTGTACAACGCGTCCCTCTCCGCTATGGATCCTGTAGTTCGGCAATCGATAGTCAATGAGATGCAGGACATCGCATACGAAGACTTCAGCTGTCAGTGCATTGCGTATCGGAAGGAGTTGTATGCGGTCAACACTGACAAGTGGAGAGGCTACGGTAACTGGTCGTCGGACTTCATGTTGATGCCGGACCAGGGTATGCCTTATGTCTACATGATGATGTCACCGAGCGGACCTGATGGGGATCCGCCGAACGCCGCACCGACGATAACGAGCCTCGACTCGTCGTTCGAGGGATACGTTGGCGAGCCAATAACGTTCAGCGGAAGTGCGAGCGACACATCTACCCTGAATTACAGGTGGTTCTGGGGCGACGGAAATAGCTCAGAATGGCTAGAATCTCCTGGAACGACTTGGACATACGATAAGGACGGGTACTACGAGGTCTACTTCGCGGCGAAGGAGGTCAGCGATGAAGACACCCCCGACTACTTCATATCGTGGAAGAACACCACCGTCAAAGTGATTGATGTGTCCAACACGGCTCCACACTCCCTGACTATAACGATGGACCCCACCAATCCCGACACTGGTGACGTCGTCACCTTCACGGGCGGCGCGGTCGACGATAACGATGACGAACTGTCGTTCTCGTGGTCGTTCGGAGACGTCTACGCCAGCAAAGGACAGGTGGTGGAGCACCAGTACATGGCTGAGGGAACTTACACCGTTACGATGTATGTCGATGATGACCACGTTGGCCTGGAGAACAGGCCTGTGAGCACCAACGCCCTGATAGCGGTGTCCAGCAACTCACCGCCAATGATCGAAGTGCCCGACTTCAGCGACGTTGTGGAGGATGTACCGTACGACTTCACGGTGACGGCGTCCGATGACGACGTGAGCGACGACTTAACGTTCACCTGGGAGTGGGGTGATGGCACAGAGATAACCACCGACATAGCCGAAGCCTCCCACACTTACGCCTCGCAGGGAGTCTTTACCCTGACAGTGTATGCGGACGACAACACTGGTGTGGTTGGCCACAACGTGTCCGACACTGGCCAGGTGACGGTCACATCGACTGACAATACGGCGCCAACAGTCATATCACTGGTCCCGAGCAAGAGCGACCCGTACACCGGCCAGGAGATGTCGTTCACTGGAACAGCGAGCGATGCAGATGGTGACGCACTGAAGTTCACCTTCGCATTCGGAGACGACACATATGCTGTCTTCGACAACGAAGAGACCGACCCAGATACCGAGGTCGGGTTCACAGTGACACACACGTATTCCACGGCAGGCGTCGTTTCGGCATACCTGTATGTCTGGGATTACCAGGACAACACCAGCTCGAGCGCGGTGCCTATAACGGTGGTCGCAAACGCTGCGCCGCTTTTCGCGGACCTTCCGTACCAGAATGTTTTGGTCGGTGAAGAGGTGGAGTTCAGCGTCGACCCGTACGACTCGGACGGCGATGATATGACCGTATGGTGGGACTTCGGAGACGAATCTGACATGGTCGAAGGGACCGATGTGACACACGTATATGATGTCGTCAATGAAGATCCGGGCTACATCTGCCGCGTGTATGTGGATGACGGAATACACAACGTGACCAAGTCTGCTATCATCTCCGTCCTTGACCCAAGCGCGAATCTGCCGCCGGAGATCACCGCCCTTATGGATAAGGCGGGATTGGTGCACGACACGCTCACATTCAATGTGACCGTGACTGACCCCAACGACGATGAGCTGAACTACACATGGGATTTCGGAGACGAAACCGACCTGGTCGTCGGTGAGAATCCGACTCATGCGTACACGGAGGTCGGGGTGTACACCTTCACCGTCTACGTGGACGACGGCCGCGGAGAGAATGTGAGCGAATCTGCAGTGG
>Ga0224507_10000106_pt1 | contig 30775 bp, 23 predicted proteins | sample SF_Jan12_sed_USG_3_FD_170159 | JGI IMG/M metagenome (GOLD analysis project Ga0224507, IMG submission 170159) | Sediment microbial communities from San Francisco Bay, California, United States - SF_Jan12_sed_USGS_13 | ecosystem: Environmental > Aquatic > Marine > Sediment | place: USA... | reverse complement strand
ATTCCGCGAGAAGAATAATATGTTTCATGAATAAGATCGGGTTGGAGATCTTTGATGGTTCTCTTAGAGGCAAATCGATTGAGGATCGGTAAAATTCGATGTTTTCCTGAAAATGAGCGAATTTTTCTTCCAACTTTGGAAACTTTAGCCTGATCCAAGTACTCATTGATGTAAAACGGAGCAACAACGGTTGTTTCAATTTCATGGGACCATTCCGGAAGACGCGTAGCCAGTTCAACGAAATATCTGGAAATGCCCCCGAATTGCTGCAAAGAAAAAATCTGATAATCAAATATTATTCGCACCAAGAAACCCTGAACCAAAATCTATCGATTTTCCCATGCGGTTTTATAACCTGCTATTGTCTGATCAGCACATCGCTTCCATGAAAACTTATGAGCACGAGCAAGTCCTTTTTCAGCATACTGCATGTGCAGATTTTTATCCTGTAAAAGAGTCAGCATCGCATCACAAATCTGATCCTTGTCCAGAGGATCAACAAGTATCCCCGCATCTCCAATGACTTCCGGCATAGAACTGGTATTGGAAACAATAACCGGGAGACCGCACTGCATGGCTTCAAGAGGTGGAAGGCCAAAACCTTCATAGAGGGAGGGATAAATAAATGCCTCCGCACCACTGTAGATGGCACTGAGGTACTGGTCAGGAACAAAACCTGTAAAAATAACCCGGTCACGAAGCACAGGATCATCTTCGATTTCTGCAAGCACCTCCTTTATTTTCCATCCGCGCGTGCCAACCATTACAAAATAAAGATCAGCAAAACCCGGTTCTTGAATTATTTTGCGAAAACAGGAGATGGATGTCTGGAGGTTTTTTCTTTTTTCGACGGTTGCCAGGGTTAACAGATAGCGTCCTTCAGGAATTTTAAACTTTTTTTTCACCTCATTCACAATGTTGTCTTCACGGACCGGAAAATAAAGCTCTGGAGAAGCGGCCAAATGGGTGACAAAAATTCTATTCGGATCCATTTTAAAATACGAGCAAATATCATTTTTCGAACATTCGGAGATAGTAAAGACAAAATCATTTTGAGGGGAAAATGACTCGACTATAGGCCTGAATTCACTTACAAATCCGTCTGCAAAATATTCCGGATGGATAAGAGGAATTATATCGTAAATGGTCAGCATGCGAACAGGACCCTGCCGGGATCGAAAACAAGGAAGAGGAGAGTAATGGGAATGATACAGATCAGCCTGTTTCCCGATTCTGCGGGTCAGAGACATTCGATAAAGCTTCGAGAGAATTTTTGCCGGTATGTTTTCTTGCCCGGCTTGATGATCACATCCGGCAATGGAAATCAGTGTTTTTTCAAACCAGTTCCGAGGAAAGGACTTCGATGCAAAATTTTTCGATGCAAAATAATGATCAGTCAGCTGATTAACCTGTAAAGAAGAGAGAGAGGAGAAGTAGAGATCAAGGTCATCCCTGGCCAACAACTCCAGCGCCAGACAACTCATGACCCTGTATATACCGGTCCTGGCTGTCTCAAAAAGCTGTGCAAGACCTATCACTCCAACATCTATAACAATTTTCATGCAACTGATTACTGCAAGCGGGGCAGCTTTATATTTTAAGTGAACGACTGATTATCACACCATCTGCCGCCAGAGGAGGAAAAGTTTTATTACTCTCTTCATCTTTTTCCCCAAACAGACGGCGACATCCAGCCAAAACCGTTTCAACACTGTTTTTCTATGGAATGCATCAACAACACACAACGGTAATTTATCAAAAGCGATACAAGGCAGGATAGTCACAGCTCATGCATAAACATACGTAGTGTTTATGAGTTAAGCAACTCTTCGAAATAAGGAATTGTTTTTCTTAATCCTTCTTCCAGTTTAATATTCGGCTCCCAGCCGAGCTTTTCTCTTGCCAAAGTGATATCAGGCTGACGTTGAATGGGATCATCACTGGGCAGAGGTTTGTAATCCAGCTTTGACGATGATGCTGTGAGGTTAATAATTTTTTCCGCCAGCTCCTTTATGGTAAACTCTCTAGGGTTACCAGTATTTACAGGCCCGGTGAAATCATCAGGGCTGGCCATCAAACGAATAATAACTTCAACCAGATCATCTACATAACAAAAAGAACGAGATTGGGACCCATCGCCATAAATAGTAATTGGCAGATCCTGAAGCGCCTGCATAATAAAATTAGACACCACCCTACCATCGTTAGGATGCATTTTGGGACCGTAGGTATTGAATATTCGAGCTACTTTAATACGAACGTTGTGTTGCCGGCGGTAATCAAAAAAAAGTGTCTCCGCACACCGTTTTCCCTCATCATAGCAGGAGCGAAAACCGATAGGGTTAACATTTCCCCAATAATCCTCAGTCTGTGGATGAATCTTCGGGTCACCATACACTTCACTGGTTGAAGCCTGAAAAATCTTTGCATTCACTCTCTTTGCGAGGCCAAGCATATTGATCGCTCCGTGCACACTGGTCTTTGTGGTTTGAACAGGATCATGCTGATAGTGAATCGGGGAAGCGGGACAAGCCAGATTATAAATCTCATCCACTTCGACATAAAGCGGAAAAGTCACATCATGCCGCATTACTTCGAAATGAGGACTATCCAACAGATGGAGGATATTGTCCTTGGTACCGGTAAAGAAATTATCCACACAAATGACATCATGCCCATCGCCCAGTAATCTTTCACAGAGATGGGACCCAAGAAATCCGGCCCCACCGGTAACCAACACTTGTTTTCGTATTTGTGATTTCATATGTGGTCGACAATGTATAAAAATATAACTCTTTGAAACAAATTCAATCAATTAGCATTTGAATAGGCGACAATAGTTATGTTGTCAAGCAAGAGTTCAGAATACCATTGTTAAGCCGCTGAATTAATTCTTTGGTTGTTCGTCCTCTGGCGGTATGTAATGAAAATACTACTTGCAACGATATTACTAATGGTACATTTTACATTTTCTTTATATGTAGTATATTCTTTCTGATTTATCTGTAAGTTAGTAAAATTGCGGTGATGAACAACATAACATGCTTATGTTACAATCAATTACAACCGCAAAAAAGCAAAGAAAAAATTTCATTTCCAGCACCGAGTAAAATAACATACAAAAAGGTGACCTGTGAAACTTAGCGTTGTCGTACCAGTTTATAACGAAGAGAAAACCATTGATTCGATTTTAGATCTCATTGAAGAAGCATTGGAAGCATTAGCTCCCATAAGTTCCTACGAGCTGGTTATTATTGATGATCACTCCACTGACAATTCCAAAGAAGTACTGGAACAAAAAGTTAAACAGAAAAAAAATTATACATTACTTTCACATGATGTTAATTCCGGTAAAGGGGCGGCCATCCGAACAGGAATCACTAAGACAACTGGAGATATCGTTCTTATTCAGGATGCAGACCTGGAATACGACCCCAATGATTACGGTATTCTTTTACGCCCATTTTTAGAAAGAAAGGCTGATGTAGTTTATGGTTCCCGCTTTAAAGGAGAGGTATCCAGAGTACTCTATTTCTGGCATTATATGGGGAATCGTTTCCTGACATTCCTCTCAAATATGTTTACCAATCTTAACCTTACGGATATGGAGACATGTTACAAAGTATTCCGTGGAGATATAATCCGTAACATGATTCTCACGTCCAACCGATTTGGTATTGAGCCGGAAATGACTGCCAAGATATCCAAAATAGAGGGGATACGAATTTACGAAGTCCCTATATCCTATTTTGGCCGCACCTATGATGAGGGGAAAAAAATTAATTGGAAGGATGGTGTTTCAGCCATCTGGAGCATTCTCAAATTTAATTTACTCACAAGCTATAAAGACTCTTTCCAGGCTGACTTCAATCCATTCAATACGAAATAGCACCCTGGTACGAAAACACCTATCTCTGTTCAAATTTCTCGGACCACTTCTCAACTCGTGCATTTGCTTAGAAAGCATTTGGCCTCTCATGGAGGAAAATTCTTTGGATAGCCTGTCACCTGAATCATGATAGTATTTACCTAGAGCTGACGCTGACAGCTCCATAAGTAGATCCCTACTTTATTACTCAAAATCATGTAATAAAAAAAATTCTGGTTCATCTTGAATTTGGGGTTGAGTTTATTTCAGCTAATCTGCTTTCTCCTCCATCCTCGTCAGAATATGACCATTCCAGTATAGAAAACGAGCTTTACCAATTTCAATATCACCAGCATTCTTTATAATAAGAAGAGAATATGTCTCGAAATCTCGCCTTACCACTTCAGCTGACGGACGATAACCAGTAAGCAATGATTCCGTCTCATCTGCAAGCCCAGAAGGAACAGCCCAGCAGAAGCCGTCACCCAGAACAATACGCCTGTCGATCATGGTCCTCTTGAACCTGGCGTTGTACAGAGGATATACACTTGGCCCTGAACCTTTCCTTTGGCGCTCCTGCTCAAGCTGCGAACTCAACCATCTGTCCGCTGCAATAAATTCGATCCCCTCCCGACAGGCAAAGTCATGTATGCGTGTAATCTCATCACTTGGCGTCGAAAGAGAGCTTCCCGACCGCTCAAAGACAACCAATTCACTCAATACCGCCTTGCCCTGCGTCCGGGCCATTTCAAGCTCAATATAGCGGCCCACGGCTCCGTCGGTATACAAATCGGCGCGCGCAAAACTGCCCATGACATAAAAGCGGCCGGATATACCGTAAACCGGTATTACAGTATCATCAAACGCGCCCAACACATGCTTATACCTTTTACCGTTCATTGAAACGCTGACCTCGTACCTGTCAGGCAGGTCGGCGCCCTTCCCCGGAATGACCCACAACCTGTCAATTGCCACCTCTCTACCGAGGTCTATCCTGATTTTTACAATATCATCAACGCCGTCTATCGATTCCCCCGTATCCATGTCCCTGTCAAATAATGACGAATCCCGTCCATTACTCCATTCTTCCTCAGTAACGGCAACCCGCAATGGAAGCACAGATTTAACTGCGTGTTTCGATGCTTCCACATGATGAAGCAGTTCCCACTCTCCCGGCTCGACACTGAACGACTCCGCTCCTGCCAGACGGAATGACCGCAGGACTTTCTCTCGGTGTCGCTCTTGGTAAAGATAGCCGAGGGACGGATCAAGTTCTGCCGACTGGGACGCGGGCTCATAACGCTCGTCCCATAATGAAACAAACCTGATCCGATCCCTGGCATGAAAAGTAAACGCCTGCCCCCTGTTCCCGTCTATCTCAGATCCTAATATCATTACATGTCCAACCCTGGCCTTCTCCGCAGCCAACACAATCCCGTCCCTGGCGGCTTCAATGCGGACCTTGTCAGCGTGTTTCTCCTGCGCTGTCAAAACGGAACCATGAACATTAAACATTACCCATAATCCAAGCAGCGCCCAGCCGGCAGCAGAAACCCGGGAATTATCATACGATACCATTGAGGCAAAGCCGGCACATATAAGCATCGTCACAAGGGGTACAAGGTAACGGGCCGCACCCAGCGAGGCCATGGGATGAGGGAGGTAAAGCACAAGAAAAACAGCGCAGAACAGGACAGGAACATATTGGCCGGCAGGTCCCCCTCTCTCTTTTCTTAGAAGCCTGTACAAATATATCAGGAGCGGAGGCACAAGGCACAATGATATTAATACCCAGGAAATAATCGATGAATGCGCCGGCCAGATGAGAAGCCGGGGAAGGGTTCGGGCCATGATCCCAAAATTACTCACGACATTACCAACGGCAGGGGAATCCATCGTTCCGGACGCGAAAGCGATATATTTCAACGAAATAACAAATGGAACAAACCCTGCTGCACCAAGCACACCAGCGACAGCAACCGGCAGAAATATCTTCCTGTCAAAACCAGCCTTAATCAGCAGTACGAGCAGAACAATAGAACCCGTCATCAGGTATGACAGAACCTGCAGGTTCGTCCAAATCCCCAACGCGGCAGTTACACCCAGCCCTACTCCCGCCAGCCACATTGCCCTACGGCTGAACGCTAGGTCAACCAGAAGCGAAAGATATATGAAAACCGTACCGAAAAAGAAAAAACCTGAATAACCACCGTAAGATCCCATGCTGAACCATAACCCGTACCAGCCCACCGCGGATGTGCACAGGGCGGCGGCAATACCACCGGTTCGGCCAAACAGCTTTGAGAAAAGCAGGTATGTCGCGAATATCCAGCCCAGCGCAAACGAAATAGGTGCCATTGAGAGCGAAACGGTCGAGACACCGAAGATACTGAACATTAATGCCGCCGTATAAGCCTCCAGCGCACCCATATAGTTCTGGCCGTAATAAAACAATGGAAACTCGCCTTCAAGAATATGCAATCCCATCAGACCTACAGTTGACGTATCAAAGGTAGAGTAAAAGGCCTTCACGGACATATAAAGACGAAGAGCTACCCCAAGGCACATAATGAGCGCAAGTGCTGATGCTATTCTCATTCTTTCAATTTTCATAAATCGAGCCTCATCATTGATCAGATACCAAAAACTTTCTCGGCAAGGGCCGCTCTAAAATTGGGCAACAGGCCAAGTACCTTACATATCTAATCCAATGCCTACCGCCAGATCACTTGCGTACCCATTCAATACCGTATTCTGAAACTTTTCACCCCGTTCGGTCTGGCACCAATAAGCGTCACTCCGTCTCCCGCGTCATAAGGAAACAGCTCGACTCCCTTTTCAGCATCCAGGCCGTCCGACCAATTGTACTTCAGCACCAACTCATCACCGGACCCGTTGACATTTATGCTATTGGGTGATGACTCTACCCTGCCATCACCTTTCAAAAAAAATGAACAGTCACGTTTGACCCTGAAAACCGTAAGCTCCAAGGTCGTCTGCATGAACGACCTGACCTCTTCGTACTGGTCCTGATGGTTTCTCAACCAGTTTTTCCAATGATCGTGATACGTAACAACATATCCAACATTGTACAGATCCATAAACTCGAAGGTCTTGTCCGCACCCTGTTTGCGCCATTTCTTCGGCGGGTAATCATACTCAACCAATTTAGGGGAGAAATGATAATAATCAGTGGCCATCATCTCACGCTCTGCAAGCACCGGTAGGTAAGCCACATGCCCGGCGCCGACACCATGAACCGTCCTGCCGGCAAAAAGAACCCGGCAATCCTGCTCCGTATTACTCTTTATCCATTCTGCCATTTCCAGAGTATAAGGCTGAACCGTCGCGTAATCAGACTCAACCGCACCTCTGCAATACTGTACAGATGAATATCCCGAAAAAATAAACAGCGACATGATCACCGACCCGGCCCATAGCCCATTAAGCTTTCCGCTTTTGAAAACACGGGAACAAACCAGTGCCGCGGGGATAACCGCTATCAGGCTTAATGCTATTATTACCCTGTGAAACTGGAACAGCGGCCTCCATTCATCACCCCATCCAGTCAGCAACAGTCCCCCGACAAGAATAGGTACGAGCATGATTCTTATACCGCGCTCCTCGACAAGGCATAATCCAGCTATACCGGCAAAAAGAATGACAGGATTCACAAACCGGAGATTCTGACACAACCTGGCCCAGCCGGATGAAAAAAAAGAAATCCCTTCAGGCCGCGCAACATTAAAACGCATGACCTCACCCGCTCTGGAATGCATGTTCAACTGAAAATACAATGGCAGGAGGAGGACAACTAACGCGGCCGCACAGAGCAAGAGCAACACGAAGTTCCCCTTATTAAAATGCCGGAACGAAAAAAGAACACCCGCAAATAAAAGAAACGCAGGAAACACTGAACCAGGCCATGATAGCAAAACTGCCGATGAAACAACAAGTACGAATGCGGTCCATTTTTCCCTGCGGTCAAGCCAGATGATCCTGTAAAGCGATGCAACAGTCGGCAGAATAAATATAGTGCAGAACGAACTTCCTACTGTCCCGAAATGGAACGTGTATTCATAATATGGCCAGCACAACCCCAGGGCCAGCAGGCCCGATGAATATACAGCCGTCCGGTCAGCGTTCATCATCCTCACCGAGCCGGCAGCTATCCAAGGCATCAGCACAATAAAAAACGTACTTATCACTGGCGTATATACCTGCAGAACATCACCGAACCGCCACAACGGCCAAAAAACGGCACCAAGCGGGATGGTACCAGATCCTATAAGGTAAGAAGAAAGACCACCGCCGTTCCAATTGGGATCATAGTATACAGCGTGCGGCGCGACCCTGGCATATGACCAGAGCCTGTACAAAAAAGAAGGATGGTCATCCCTGTAAAATGCCTGCCCGCCCGTACTGGCCAGAATATTGTAAAGACATATCACCTGAAAAACAATGAGGAGCACCAGCAGCAGGCTAGAAACCCTTTTTCTTGTGAATAAGGTCACAGGCAGCATTATAGCTGTTAATACCATCCATCGTACAACACCCGGCTTAAAGGAAAACATACCCGTATCAGAACCCTGACGCCAGCCCTGAAAAAAGAAATAAGGTTCCCTGGACGCACTCGAAAACAGGTATAAGCAAAGAAATACAATAAGAAGAAGATGACCTAAAGGCAGTTTCTCCGCACCACTGTCATCGGACAGCCTGCCGGTATAATATAGGATGATCAAGACAACCAGCGGCCAAGCAAGGTGAACCAACGGAATGACCTCTATGAACGCCCCACTAGTTTGAAGGGACATCAATAGCACAGCGCAAATCAATCCTGCTGTACAGGTTTTCAGGTTGTCTTTAATCCACATAAGGGTTTACGAAAAAAGTTCCATCCGTTTGTCGTTTTTTTTTGCTCAAAGATTGTATTCAAATCGCCAGAAAAATGAGGATCGAGTGCTATAGTCCTGCAACTTGCACGATATAATAAAACATATTCTCAATCTATCTCAACATGTTGTGTATTTTTCAGGGCCAACCAATTAAAATCAAGAAAAAAATAGAGATTCCCTTACACCTTGCTAAAATCATAGTGTAATTTGTTACTTAACTCCTTTACTCGATAATATCTTTAAATCTTATCATTTGGTTCGTCGAACAGAAGACGAAGCACAGCCCAGTATAGACTGGAAGTCACCTGTAAATCATCCAAAATTTCGAAAGTCAACATAAAGTATATTCAACCGGCACCGATTGAGATAGCACGGTATTATGGACACTTTCTTAGGAGTGGATTTACTACTCTACGAGGAGATGTTGAATAATAAAGAAGTGAAGGGAATATCCACAAAAATTCAAAAAAGAAGAGGTTAAGCTGATCACTGAACTGGGGCATCAGATTACCGAGGCGGAAAGACGGCTCTGATTTACAAGATTGAGCGACCATCAATGCCGAATTGCATAGCCTTCGGAAAGGGAATGCGCTCCGCTCAACCTTTAACGATTTTCTCGCTCAGTTACAATCAGGGCAGAATAAGATTCCAACCTGAAACACCTCAATATATTTTCTTACCAAACACCTGCGTAATTTAGATCCCAATCCAACCTGTTACGCAACATACGAAAATCCATTGACTTCTATCGTGCTGTTTTGTAGTAATCCTACTGTTCTGCGATCCAGGGATATCTGCGGAAGGTCTAAAAGGATTAACAGAACCTTGAAATTATTATTCTATGCCCGCTTGGTGACACCAGAGTGAACGTTAAGGTGTAGATAACGTATCCATGAACACTAGAGAATACTTTATCCTTAACACCAATTTCCTCCTGCATAATAGAAAAAATACAGCGCAACAAAACAAGGGTGACCTTCTCTTGCCAGAACGACAAATTTTACCATCATCGCCCGCCCAATTAAACACTGGAAATTCGAATGAATAAAAACCCAGAAACTCCTGATCAAGCTTCCCGGACTCAAGATATTCGCCAAGCATGCATCGGGCTCGTAATCGGTTTCAGCGTTGCCGCTTTCCTTTACTTTAAAAAAAACCACGCCTTGCTGGCTCTGATTATTGCGAGCATCTCTGCAAGCGTTGCCATCTGTGCGTTTTTCATTCCTCCAGCACATCATGCGATTCAAAAATCGTTCGCATGGCTGGCACATTGGGTCGGCCAACTACTTGGCTACATCCTGCTTGTACCTTTATTTTATCTATTTTTTGTTCCAGCCAGAATTGTCAGTGGACTGCTGGGCAAAGATCCGCTTCGCCTAAAATGCACCGGTAAGGAAAAGACCTACTGGGAAGCTCGAGAGAAAGTGGAACTGTCTCAATACCGGCGGCAATTTTAATGAATATTCTCGGCATCAGCGCTTTTTACCATGACTCGGCCGCGGCCCTGATTCAGGACGGCAAGATAATTGCGGCGGCACAAGAAGAACGCTTCACCCGAGTCAAACATGACGAGCGGTTTCCGACGAATGCGGTCAAATACTGCTTGGATGCTGCCGGCGTTGCGGGCGATCAATTGGATGCGGTCGCCTTCTATGACAAACCGATCAACAAGTTCATGCGGATTCTCGACACCTACATGAGCGTGGCACCCCGCGGACTCCGCCCCTACATGATGGCGCTGCCGATTTGGATGAAAGAAAAGCTCTGGATTCCCGCGGAGATTGAAAAATCTCTTGACTCCGCCGGGGTGACATTGCCCAAAAACCTGTATTTTCCAGAACACCACGAATCGCACGCTGCGAGCGCGTTTTATCCTTCGCCCTATGAAAGCGCCGCCATCCTGACGATCGACGGTGTGGGTGAATGGGCATCGAGCACGATCGGACATGGTCGTGGCAATGAATTGGACATTCTTCAAGATCTCAAATTCCCCCATTCGCTCGGATTGCTCTATTCCGCATTTACCTACTTTACCGGGTTTCGGGTAAATAGTGGCGAATACAAGCTCATGGGTCTCGCGCCATACGGGCAGCCGACCTATAAGAAGCTTATTCTGGAGAACCTTCTCGACCTGAAAGAGGATGGATCCTTCCGCTTGAACATGGATTACTTCGGATATCTCGATGATCTACAGATGACCAGCGACAAATTTTCCGCACTCTTTGGCGGCCCTCCCCGAACTCCGGAGTCTGAGATATCCGAACGTGAGCGCAATCTTGCACGATCCATTCAAGAAGTAACGGAAGACATCGTGATGCGTATGGCCGTTCATGCTCACGCATTAACGAACGAAAAATATCTTTGCATGGCCGGCGGCGTTGCTTTAAATTGCGTAGCCAACGGAAAATTGTTGCGTGAAGGGCCGTTCAAAGATATTTGGATTCAACCGGCAGCAGGAGATGCGGGCGGCGCGCTGGGCGCAGCTCAACTGGTCTGGCATAAAATCGCCAATAAGCCCCGTACCGTTGTTACTGGCAAAGACTCCATGCAAGGTTCATTCTTGGGACCGGATTTCAGCGATAACGAAATCCAGACCTTTCTCGACCAACATAATTACATCGGAACACGATACGAAAAAGAGGAATGGGCAGAACATATTGCAGAGGCAATAGCCTCTGACAAAGTCGTTGGGCTCTGCCAGGGCCGGATGGAATTTGGACCTCGTGCACTCGGAGGACGTTCCATCATCGGTGACCCCCGCAGCGAAAAGATGCAGTCAGTAATGAACCTCAAAATAAAATATCGGGAATCATTCCGTCCTTTTGCTCCTGCCTGCCTCGAGGAGCGTGTCAGCGATTACTTTGAAATGGATCGCCCCTCTCCCTACATGCTGATGGTTGCCCCGGTGAAAAAAGAGCGCTGCATTGGCCAGGAAGATGCGGAAAAACTCCCCATGTACGAGCGGATTAATCAAAAACGCTCCGACGTTCCCGCCATTACCCACGTCGATTATTCGGCACGCATTCAAACTGTAACCGAAGCGTCGAACCCCGGCTTTTACGCCATCATCAAGGCGTTTGAGAATTTGACAGGATATGGCATCATCATAAACACCTCGTTTAATGTGCGTGGCGAGCCGATTGTTTGCACGCCGGAAGATGCATATCGCTGCTTCATGCGCACAGAGATGGATATACTGGCGCTTGGCAATTATATCCTCCACAAGGCTGACCAGCCGGAATGGCTGGACAAAACAGATTGGAAGCTCGAATACAAGCTGGATTGACAGCTGCAAAGGAAACTCCTGCTATGAGAAAATTAAAATACCTCGGACGCCTGTTGGGCGAAATGTGTGGTTATTCCTGGAAACATAAAGTCTGGTGGCTGGTTCCACTGGTACTCATCCTGATTGTCTTTGCGTTCCTGATCAGCGTCGGGCAGATTTCGGCGCCATTCCTGTATACACTCTTCTGAATCGAAAGGTTATTGCCCAGCTCGAATCTCGGCAATCTTCTTTTGAATCTCCTGAGCAATGCGTTTCAAACCTTCGGGTCGAAAATGGATACCATCACCTGTCATTTGTTCCTCAACCAGCTCAGGTTCAAGAATATTAGGCAAATCAACAAGGGCGGTATCAGTTTCTTCTGCTACTTCGTAAAGTATCTTCAGATACTGGTCGTGCAGCTCAATACCGCTGGAAATACTCGCGACTTGCCGGTTCTTCACAAGTAGTTCACTGAGCTTTTTACGACGAGGGGCAGCGATGAGAATGGGCACCGCTCCGACGTCTCTGACCTCTTTAATAAACGCATGCAGGTTTTTGCGATACTCCTCCGGCGGCACCCGCAAGACAAACTCATCGTCGTTCAAGACGTTTTCGTAGATGGGGGTGTTTTTCTTCACGATGTACTGGAAGAACCGTTTTTTCTGTAGCGCATTATAAAGGCTCGCCTGCCACTTACTAGCCCGTCGAGCCATACGCTTGGAATCTTCTGCCCGCGCGCGCCAGTGATCGTTCCATCCAAACATGATGGTAACGTAATCAGGCTTAAGGGCTGCGGTACGATTTTGAAATAAGCGCAGTCCTTGAGAAGTGGAGTACCCGTGAACACCCATGTTAAATGAATCCCACTTCCCAGGTTCTTCGGCATTGAGGTAATCGTTGAGATACCCCGAGTATGGTGGAGGCCCCTGCCCCGTGATAGAACATCCCATACAAATGACACGAAGTGTGCCTTCTTTTTTCTCAGGATCAACTTCCCGGTCGAGAAATCCCATTTGATTCACTGGCCTTCCGTTAAACATCGCACCCGGCCGCCACCTCCATAGCAGTTCGGGATCTTTATAGAAATACTTGCTTTTTGGTTCCGGCTTTGTGTCTTCACCAATGATTACGATCGCCGGGATCTCTGCGGAGAATCCTTGGCGCTCCAGTAACTTTTCCCAACCAAACAAGAGGAGGAAAATAGCCATCACTCCCAAAAGAAATGGGCCCACAGCCGGATGTCCAACGCACCCACGAACGGGTTGTTCAACTTTCTTGCCGACAATAGTCAATGCGATGCGCAGGGCTAAGAGCAACACGAAAAATGCTATCAGTTTTGCTTCCCAGGAAACAGTTATTCTGGCGATCCTAAGATCCAGAACAACCTGTTCCATTAACCATGAAACGGGCAACAAAAAAACCATAGCGATCAACAATAGATCGACCGGCAAAAGCGCCAACTTAATTTTTCCACTGATGCTATCCGACATAAAAGAACTTTAAGTAAAATTACGTGATTGGTTGATCGGTTTTCAGGCCAGCTGATGAAAACGTATAACCAGCCGGCATTGCTCCACATTTAAGCAGCTATGGTATTTACTACAAAATAGCATACTGGAAGTCAATATTTTCCATCGATTGATTCAACTGCCTGATTTACAGGTATCGTTTACATTGTCAGGCAAAGGAATTCGGGCGGGAGTCATAAAAAAACATATCTGCGATTTTCCTGGTTTTGAACTTTTTCCGGCTATACTGTTACTGCATATATTGGTTGCAGTTGTAAATTCAGGGGGTAAAAAGGCCAAAGATAAAGCTATTGCTGAGATACTGCTTAAAAAAAATCCACCCAAGATGCTGTGGATCAACTATCACCCGCAAGAATGTTTTTATATTCTTGCGTTAATTTCTCAAATAAGTGCTCTTCTATGATCCGGGTAGCTATTTCACTTGGATGAGGATCCTTGTATGGTTTAACCTGCATTCTTATGTAGTCTTCATTTTTGAAAAAATCATAAAAATCAATATAAGGCAGATTATTTTTATTGAGTTCCGTTATTATTTTTGTGTGAATATCTAAAAAAGGATATTTCTCAAACGAATAGGAGAGCAAGGGGAAAATCGCTATTACAACCGGTATTTCCTGCATGCCGAGTATTTTAAAGGCTTCTGATGTTTTTTTCCATCCGCTGTAAGAATCTTCGTAAAGACTATTGTAATACTTTGTTGTGCCCAGTATGATTTTAATATTTGACAATCGGTTCGCGACAAAGGATACAAAATAAGATTTGCTAAACAATCCATTCAGAAAATCATTGGGTTCTTTTCTGAGTATAGTTTTAAACCTTAGAGCCATAAGGTCTTTTTTCTTTGCCCAGTCCTCAGTATCGTTCAAACAATATCCAAGAATGAGTAAATCAGGCTTAAAGTCCTTAATTAAATCCAGCTTATTAATTTCTTGAAAACTTGAATATCCAGGCCAGGAAATATTGAGTACTTCGTATTTTTTACCTGTTAAAGGTGAATATTTTACATTTAATGATCTCTCGAGCCTCTTTGGATAAGAATCATCAAACTTAATTCCACCACCGAATGTAAAGGAATCGCCAAAACAAATTATTCGAACGGTGTTTCCTGGTTTGTCTTTTGTATATTCATAATCTCTAAAGCCATACTTATTTTGTGGATATATATACTGTTTTGTCCCTGCACGTTGGTGCCACCATTCATGATTATTCCATGTCAATCTAAGAGTAAATTCCAGACACAGAAGAGTAATAAGAAGCGAAATTAAAAATATTACTATATTTTTGCTCACATTCGGACCTGCCTTTTTAAAGTAGAATGTGTTTTAAAATACTCTTGCAAAACTTTTACTTGTAATAATCAACTTAAATATTGAAACCTATCCGGTCATCGCCTTGATCAATGCTTTTGCAAACGCCACCTCAATTCCACAATATTTTTACCATTCCAACAGCAATAGCCTAGCATTTTCATGACAATACCTTTTTTGCTATGAGCATAATCATATTAATAAATACGAGCATTATAATTATGCTGATTATTGTTTCAAGCCGCTTGATTGAATGAGAGAAATTCGGTGCAATGGACCTGAATACTGCACACCGGATGAGGCACTAACATTCAAGACCATGCGAACCAACACAACCTTTAAAGATATTTTCGCTCAATTGCACTCAGGGTTGAGCAAGCCGTTTTTCGATTGCTTTTTTCAAAGCAGGGAAGATGGTGTCAGCCATGATGATGTGACCACGAGGGGATAAATGCGCCGCATCCCACCAAGTTATTTCTACGGGGTCTGCCTGGGCGAGTGCAGGGCGGGCATCCACTACCTGAAAACCAAATTCCCGGGCGATATCCGCATAGCCAGCGTATAGTGAATCGTGTGGTCTATAAGGTGATTCTGTCGACATGGGCTCCTGAACCAGAATCAGATCGATATCCTGATTTGAGCAGGCTTGAGCAATTTCCTTAAAGAGCGCTAAACGTTCCTTGATGTTTGCCCTGCCATTAAGATCAGCGGTATCGTTTAGGCCAATGTCCATAATGACGATGTCAGGGTTATAGTGGAGCAGTACACCGAAGAACACATCACGAACGGTTGACACCCCGGCACCATTTACGCCTGCATTGATAACTTCAGCGGGCCATCCTTCTTCCCGGCAACGCTGGCTCAGCAACCCTGAAAAGGTGTCACGAGTTGACTTGGCGCCGGAACCCCAAGCCTGACTGCCGCCAAGTACAAAGGCGCGCATGTTTCCTGGGCCCTTGTCAAGAGGAATCCAGCGTCCTTCAAACTGTTGCTTCCACACAAAAATGTTGCTTCCTATCCGTTGATTATTGGCATACCAGGGGACTTTCATCTGGTCGCTGTTGACCAGTTCACCAGGTTTCGAATGGGTGGCGGCAAAATGCGTTTTGAGTAAATGTTCAGGGGGAAGAAAGATGTCCCAGATTAAAAAGGTCACGCAGGAAATAAATACCACAAGAAACAAATTTGCGAGTATGGCCGAGTGTTTTATCCGTTTAAGGTGCAAGGGAATCCAATACAGCATGGACCAGGCTGAAGCGGCAAGAGCGAAGTCGAGGAAAGTCAATCGATCAACGGGCATGAGGGACAATCGGATGGGATCGATAAACAGAATAGCCGCCAAATAGCTGAGCATGGGAAATGTTGTTGCAACCGCCCCTGTGCAAGACAGTGTCAGGGTAGTGCCGCCCAGTAAGCTGAACAGCAGGCCGCCCGTGAGAACAATTAACGGAAAACCCAGCAGCCCCAGGATGGGCCAGAAGTGCCGTTTAGCTGTTTGATTATAAGTAGCGTGGATTTCCAGGCGCTGGATGGGTACGGGCTGTTCGTAAGTCATCAAAACAGTTTCCCCGTATCCAATCGGGGTTATGGTGTCGATAAGTGAGGTTTCCTGCTTATTAAGAGTGATAACCAAGCCTTGGTCCGTGGAACGAATGCCCATGGTATTCGATTGGCCAATCAAAAGATTTCCCTGCAATGGGACAAAGGGTTCGGGTTGGCGCCCGGTCTGCGTGGCCACGCCACTGACCACATGATCTACCGTACTGAGGCGAATCAGTCGGCGCTGCAGCGGCAGGGGTTCTCCCTCTGCATCGCCTCTGGTAAAAAACGACTGTTGTTGAAAACTGATGTCGAACGTTGTGTTGGACGGCATAATGAAATCAATGGAAATTTCCTGCTGATTAAAAGCCATGTCACCCGTAGTAAACGGTTGCCCATAGGAAACGTTAAACGGTTCGGTTTTTACTATCTCAGTCAGACTGGGCGTTGGGTCGGGATACTGAATAAACGCATTAGGATAAGATTCCGCCGTGGCGGTTGCGGGTGGATATTGTCTGCGCCCCGCCCAGTCGCCTTGGCGATACAGACTGAGGGGTGCCAGTATGCATGTTACCACTATGAAGGCGACTAAACCGATACGCGGAATTCTATCATTCAGACCGTGTTTTCGAACAAGCCACGCAAATGCAGCAAAAGAACAGATTTCCAGCAGCAAAAAACTTAACCCCAATTGAGCGATTTCTGGCAGCTCAGACGTTTGGGTGATTATTCCCAGTAAAAGCGGAGCGAGAAGAAAATCGATACCTATGTAGCGTGTCGCGCCAGGGGCCGGAAGGCAGCGGCTGATGCCCCAGCTGCGCAGTAACCGTAATGCGACAATGAGCAGAGCGCATAACAGGATAAACAGCCACTGGGTTTGCGTTGTGGCGGGGGCTTCAAAGTTTTCGTGTTCCGTGATCAGTCGGCCCGCATTCAGCCATTCGATATGTACAGACTCGATGGTATTTCTCTGGCGCAACACCCCGCTACCGCGAAAACCAAAGTGACCGTTTTTAAATTCCGGGTCTGGAGCAGAGCCGATCGGTTGCCCGTCAATTTTGACTATCCACTGGTCCTCTATCAATTCCAGTTCGACGGTTTGTTTAGTACTCCGTTCGATAGCGGGCATGCCGTTCGGAAAGGGGATGTGCTCCACCATTTCGCCCTGGTGGTTAAAGGTGAAAAAGCCGGAAGGATAATTCTTTCTATAAGAAAAGCGGCATGCAAAGGCTCGCTGCCCTTCTTTGCGCAGAAGGACCCAAATGTATGTGCCTCCACCCACCACCATGTCAAAGGTAAGCTTTTTTAAACGTTTATCATCCGTTTCTGCTTCATGATACAGCAGTTCCTGAAAACCCATACGACTGTTGAGTTTCACCTTTTTTTGCTTCAAGGGGTCGAACATGAACTGGTAGGTATAGAACAGGTATTTCCCGGTGTCTTTGCCGATAATCCAGCGCCCATTATTAAACAGGTTGTTATCTCTATTCGACCACCAGTTCCCCATGAGGTTGGCAGTTAGGACCACTAGTGTGGCAATCAAAAAAAAGAAGACCAGTTTACGGTTCATGAGAACATTGGTTTAAAAAAGGGTTGGTAGGTCGGAGCCTGATTTTATGCGGCCGAAGACGAAACACCACGTGTTTATACGTGGTTGAATGAGCTTTTCCAATCGTTATCCGTTCTGATATGCTGTAGCATACTGCTTACTGAAGCCGCAAAAAACAACTCAATGGGTGTACCGGACAAGAATTTGCTTTCTTATGGATCTCAAAAAGATAACCCCGCATCATAACGCTGCCAGTTTAATATCATTTTACACACTTTTTCCTTATTGAATTTCAAACCAGCTCCTCACATGATGAGCCATTTAGAAAGCAGATGAAATTTTGTCAAAAACAGGGAACAATCCATATCCACGATATTTCGATAGAAAACGTTAGTATCAAATACTTATTACTGTCAAATACATAGAGATTGTGTTATTATAAATAGCTATAATCTCTATGATATGCAAGATTATTTAAGCAATTTCATCATAAGACCGAGAGTTCTCCGAACCTCTTTTTAGTGTCCATAGATAAGACCGCACTACCATGAAAAAAATTCTGCTCATTTCTCCTCAACCATTTTTCCAGTGGCGAGGATCCCCAATCCGGGTAAATTTTAATATCCAGGCTTTATCCGAACTGGGTTACTCTGTAGATTTACTCACTCTTCCTATCGGTGAACGCCGAGAAATGGAGGGAGTTGAAGTGATCAGAGTTGCTAATCCTTTTCGGATTGAGCAAATTCCCATAGGCCCTTCCCTGTATAAAATATTTTTTGATATCCTTATTTTGTTTAAAGGATTACAGTTGATTCGAAAACAAAATTACTCAATCATTCACGGGATTGAAGAGGCTGGAATAATTGCAGTTCTCTTAAGCCGACTGGCTGCTTGCAAGGCAATCTTTGAAAAGCATTCCGATCCATTTTCATATAAAAAAAAATTTTATAAAAAACATTCTGTTGACTGTTTATGCGTTTGTTGAACAGATAACCGTTAAACATGTCGACGCAGTTATCTGTACCGGAGCTGGATTAGTGGAACAAGTCGAAAAAATGGGGACATCTACCCGAGTTTTTCATATTTTTGACATACCTTCTTCTCTTGTTGAGCCCGTACCTGAACAAGTAGATCGAATACGACAGGAACTCCAACAACAAAAAGATGAAATTCTTATTACCTTTGTCGGTTCGTTTGCTGTTTATCAAGGGGTTGACCTGCTAATAAAAACAATTCCTGAAGTGGCAAAAAGTTGCCCTCTGGCCAGGTTTATAATCATTGGTGGCAAAAATGATGAGATTGAAAAACGGAAAACAATTCTACAGCAGCAGGGAGTCCTGAATGCCGTCAGTTTTGTTGGTATGGTGGCACCGGATGTCCTGCCGGATTACCTGTCAGCATCTGACATTCTGCTTTCCCCCCGGATAAGCGGCGTTAATACTCCGCTCAAGCTCCTTGATTATCTTAAAGCAGGTCGGTCAATAGTCGCAACTGATGTAGATGCCAACCGCTTGATCCTTAATGAGGATCTGGCCAGACTTGCAGCCCCGGAGCCGGCCACCATGGCTGCCGCCATTATTTCTCTTATTGAAAACCCCGACAAAAGAAAAACTATGGGGCAAAAAGGACGAAAATTGTATGAAAGTAAATATAATTTTAGCAATTACACTAAAAAACTGAAGACCTGTTATGAATTTGTTCAAGCAGAATCATCATAAAGTGATTAGCAAATGCGTCTGATAGCTGATACCCATGTTCACATCTATCCCTGCTATAATATAAAATGGGCTCTGGCTACGTTGCGGACAAATCTGTCTCAACTTGACGGGCAGGCAGTTTGCATCGCTTTTCTGGCAGAACGTTCAGACTGTCATTTTTTTGCGGAATTTAAGGAAAATACTGCAGGACTGTTGAGTTCGGAGTTGGAGATACGTTACCTGGATAACGCATTACATTTTCGGGAAACCGGCCATCCAGACCTTTATATTTTCCCTGGCCGCCAGATTATTACAAGAGAGAAAATTGAAATTTTGTCTTTGACTGTTGATCTGAAAATAGAGGATGGATTAGCGGCACAGGAGGTTATTGACACAATCAGACAGAACAATGGGCTACCTGTTATAAGCTGGGCCCCGGGAAAATGGTTTTTCAAACGGAGAAAAGTTGTCGAAAATCTTCTTGCTTCAAACAAGCCCGGCTCGCTCCTTCTCGGAGACACAACCCTGCGCCCCACTTGTTGGCGACAACCATTGCTCATGAAAAAGGCTGCCCGTCAGGGCTTTACCGTTATTAGCGGTTCTGACCCATTACCTTTTGCCGGGGAGGAAAAGGTTATTGGGCGGTATGGAATAAGCATTGACAGCGATTTTGATGTACATGATCCGGCCGGATCAATTCGCACTCTTCTTTTACAGCCGGGGCTGAAGCCATCTCTTGTAGGCAGACGGGGAGATCTTTTTTCAACACTCCATCGACTTTTCAAAAATGCCCGGTCAAAAACAAAGGATGGGGCGTAAAATCAGGCCTGATTTTACCTTGCATTATATACGATCTCATGTTTTATTTTTTCATTTTTTAGCCTTCGAAATAATCTTCTGTTAATGTGGATGATATATGATTGACACATTATGTCGAATTCCGGCAGGAACACCGGTGCTGGTTACCGGCGCAACTGGATTTACCGGCATTGTCCTGACAAGAAAACTGGTGGAAGCAGGCCTGAAAGTCAGTGCCGTTGCCAGAAAAAGTTCTAATCTTTCCCCTCTAAGTGATCTGAATATAACTTGGTTTCGCGGTGACGTTTTTGATGAAGAAGTAATGCGTCAGGCTGTGGAGGGGCAAGAGTATGTGTTTCATGTGGCTGCAGCCTTCCGCGAGGCGAAAAGCACTGAACAGGATTATTGGGACGTACATGTCAGAAGCACACAGATTATATGTGAAGAGGTTTTGAAAAATCCTGAGTTTAAAAGATATGTTCACGTTTCAACAATTGGCGTACATGGACATATAGACAATCCTCCGGCCACCGAAGAGTACCGATTCAGCCCCGGTGACGGGTATCAGCGAACCAAACTTCAGGCGGAAGAGTGGTTGAACGACTTTGCGACTGATAACAGGCTGCCCTATACGATCATTCGCCCTGCAGCAATTTACGGTCCCGGTGACCAGCGGCTTCTCAAGCTGTTCAAAATGGCGTTGAAACCCTTCTTCCTGCTTCTTGGGAATGGGAAATGTATGTATCATCTCGTGCATGTTGACGATTTAACCAATACTTTTATCATTGCAGCGACGCATCCGGATGCTCTTGGAGAAACGTTTATATCCGGCGCAAATGAGCCAATCGCAATTGCCGACATCGCCCGTATAGTGGCTGAACATTTTAATAGGAAAATGCGGGTCGTTCGTCTTCCAATCGGCCCATTCTTTCTCGCTGCCGATATCTGCGAAGCAATTTGCAGGCCTTTAAGGATTGAGCCTCCAATTTATAGAAGAAGAGTTGCTTTTTACTCAAAAGATCGCCATTTTGACATTAGCAAGATGCGTAATATTTTGGGTTATGAGCCACGACACGGCAACAAAGAAGGAATAACTGAGACTGCTGACTGGTATGTAGAGCAGGGATGGTTGCGGCCATAGTATATTAGAAAAAGGAAGCCCATGAAAACAATAACCGTTCTTGGCAACAACTCTGGCCGTAATGCTGGTGATAATGCTATCCTTGGTAACCTGTTGGATGATTTTTCGCTTGAGCGATCAGATATTTTATTTCAAATTCCAACATTAAATACCCGTTTTATTCAAACCCATTTCGGACATCACCCGATTCGCCCCATGGGAATGATGCCTTGGAATTTTGCACTCAAAAATCTTGGTTGGCCCTTATACCGTGCGATGACAAACACACAGATGGTACTGGTCACCGATAACATCCTGTTCGATAGAAAGTTTAATAACCCGTTTGTCAATAATCTTAAGTCGATAGCTCTTTTTTCATCATTGTGCAAAAAAAAAGGGATTCCTATTGTTCTCTATAACGCAAGTATCGGCCCCATTGATCATCAGGTGGGCAAGGAAGCGTTGCAAAAGGTTTTTGACGCAAGTCCTCTGGTAATCACCAGGGATGTTCACACAAAGGAACTGGTTCAAAACCTGCAACTGCGTCATCCTGAAATAGTGGTGCATGCTGATTGCGCCTTGAATACCAAGCTTCCTGAGGAGTCGAGGCTGCAGGAAATCATTGACAGGGAGGACCTGTTCAAGGGACCCAACGGTACAGTCGGGCTGAATGTCAATGCCTACATAGACAACTGGAGCCAACGTGGGTCTCTAAATCGCGATACATTCTGCAAAATTATTGCCGGCACCGCTGACCGCCTGATTGAAAAGCTGGATGTTGATATTCTTTTTACCGTCACCCAGATCATGGATATGAAAATTACCCTGGAATGTGTAGGACATATTCAAAGAAAAGACCGGGTCAGAGTGGTCGGCAACAAGGATTATACCTACCAGGAACTAGCCGGATTATTGAGCAGGGTGGCTGTGCATGCAGGGCTGCGCACCCATACTCTGATCTTTTGTGCAGCCGTCGGCACCCCCATGATCAGCATCAACGCCTACCCTAAAAGTTCCGGCTTTCTCAAAACAGTCGGCATGGGAGACTGGTCTATCGACTTTGCAGATCTTTCTGTCGAGAACTTGTCCGGATTAATGCAGCGTGCCTGGCACGAGCGTGACCGGCTTCGTTCGGCAATGGAGCCCATCGTCGAATTGGAAAAGAAAAAAGCCCGTGACAGTGTACGTCTTGTGACGCAACTGTTATAGTGCCTCTGCCGGAAAAACCGGCGGAACATTTTCCTTTCTGTTCGTAAAATTGCAGAAATAAGGGAGATGAAGTCTGTAGATCGGATATTCATCTTGATTTTACAGAAAAAAATGACATGTAATATGGAATCGTTCCCGGTCAGAAAAGCTTGAATATTTTGCTTAAAACAGGTAGGAATAATTATATCTAATTATCGATTGAAAATCCTTCTTTATTACCACGCAACACTAGTGAGGCTTTTAATGAGTTTGACAAAAAAGAGTGCATTTATCGTAGCGAATATCGCTGTTCTCGGACTATTTTTCTTCCCTGCAATGAAGGACACGGCGGAAGCGGCCCTTTGGCAAAAACTTGTTGATTACGGCTACGCAGGTTATTCGGAAACATCAAGAAACTGGAGAACGTATTCCAGTCCTGAATCAGTTAACAATTCCTATCGCTACCTGAGTCGTGAAGTGGGAGACGGAACGAGAAAAGGAACAGCAACCTGGCAGATAGAAATACCTTATTCCGGCATTTATAGAGTGACCGTCTCTTGCCGGAAAACCGAGAATAGAACTCCTGATGCTGATTATTATGTAACCAATAGTAATAACGGATTGGATCATATTGTGATAAATCAAATCAATCCCAGAAATATTTTGGTTTGGGATGTATTGGGACTATACTCTTACGAAAAAGGGCAAACAGTCTTGGTCAGGCTTGATGGAACAGATGATAGCTGGTCCGATTGCGCGGATGCAACCTTGTGGGAACTGGTGGAGACGCGGCCGGATCCGAAAGTTGCTCCTACTGCTCCGCCAAACATAAACGGGGCACGTTCTTTACTGCTTGATAAACCTAAAAGAAGATAATCTTCCCCGGATTGAATAGAAAAAATGACCGGCAAAATATTGTTTATGACGCGCAGCAGCTTATTGTGATTTTCTTCCGCCTGTAAATGTCCATAATCTTTCTTCGACAGGATACATGAAAGAAAAATATCGTGGAAAGATTCTTTTTGTAAAGGCCGCCGTCAGCGCGGCCTTTTTTTTCCTACTTCTTTCGTTTGTTCAGCATAATGCGCTGATTTCGGTTTTTACCGATGTAAACTGGACCTTCTTCACCCTCTCCTTCGTTCTTGCTTTTGTCATGCTCATGGTCAGCTGCATGAAATGGAAGGTGCTTTTGGATGCATCCGGCAGGCGGATCAACTATTTTCTTCTGCTGCGCATCTATTTTATCGGGTATTTTTTTTCCAACCTCCTGCCGTCGACTTTCGGTGGTGATGTCGTCCGTTCATATTACGTCGGCAGAATGATTGAAAACCAGGCATCGGCGGCCGCGAGCATCTTTCTGGAACGGTTCACCGGCATACTGTGTCTTCTTCTGCTCGTGGTTATTGCACCGCTTCTGCACCCCGAACTGTACAGGAATCCCTTTATTTATATTCCTTCCGCCGGGGCGGCATTTTTGCTCTTTCTCGTTTTCTGTATATGGAAAATGAAAGAACCGTTTTCGTTGCCAGACAAGGCCATGAAACATATTTTCACTACCCTTAACCGCTGGACACTCAGGATGGACATGAGGCGTATGCAGCGGCTGGTTGCTGGGGTTGAGAATGTCTATGTTGAATTTTTGAAACGTTTACGCAGGTTTAAAATCGAACTGCAAACCTCGCTTGCAGCACTGCGTAGTAACAGGAGGAACCCGGCCCTTGTCCTCATGCTGACCGCAGCCTTTTACTTCCTGACCTGGGTCAATGTTCATGTATCTTTTCTTGCTTTTGGCGTGCAACCAGGTTTTGCTGCTATCTGTGCCCTTGTCCCCACAATAATGTTTGTCGGCCAGATACCGCTTACCATTCTTGGTAATCTCGGTTTTATTGAATCGATTTTTGTTATTTATTTTCTCCAGATGCAAATACCTGCGGCAGAATCACTTGCCATGGTACTTTTACTGAGAATTAAAATCTTATCGCTGGGAACCATAGGTTATTTTGTTTATCTTTCTCTCACACGGGGTGATAACAAGACATTCAGGCCTTTCAACGGGGGATCCGCTTAAAAAATATTTGCCCTTTTCAATGATTCGTGAGACAGATTAAGTTTCACGAAAAACGTGAAAACAAATCAGTCCCCTCCAATCCTACCCGGAACCGGGCAGGAGAAAGGAGCATAAACCCATGAAGTTTGAGCCAAAAGAAATCAAATAATTGGCTGAATCAGTTAACTCTGACCTGGCCCCAAGAACAATTTTTATTGACCAAAATAAAAATAATGTCAGACATAAGCTATACATGATCGAAAAAGGCGGAATCCAGCAGGAACTCACCCAAAGCGGAACATTACGCCGATACCGTTCAACTGTTATCGGCAATAAGGGGTGCAAAGAGTTTTTGTTATATGAATTTACGACAACTGTTATTTGTCCGCTTCCCGCGGCATTCGGGATGTATGCCCGCCGGATTTTTATGCCCCTGCTCTTCAAAAATTTTGGCCGTCAAGTGACCATGGACCGAGATGTTGCTTTCCGGCGCCCGAACCAGATTCGTATCGGCAACGGAGTTATTCTGGAACAGGGCGTTACGCTTGATGTGAAAAGTAATGGCGGCTGCATAGTTATTCATGATGATGTACAAATCGGCAGGAATACTATTCTCAGTTGCCCGGGAGGGGTTATTACTGTCGGCCGGGGCACGCTCATCGGCAGAAATTGCCGTTTAGGCTCTCTGGAGGGATTGACCATAGGCCGGAACACAAAAATTGAGGACTTTGCATGCATAGTTGGTGCCGGCCATTCATACAGTTCCAGCGACCTGCCAATTATTCAACAGCCATTGACCTGTAAGGGCCCGACGGTTATAGAAGATAAAGTTGTCATAGAGCAAGAAGCTACGGTGCTGGATGGCCTCCATATAGGTGAAAACGCTCGGATAGCAGCGGGATCCCTGGTGAATACTAATGTGGCACCAAACTCCAGGGTACGCGGCATTCCCGCGTCTCCCTGGTTATGACGGATCTGCTGGTCCAACAGATCTCATGAAAAAACTCCGCAGCAAAGATTGATGGTGAAATTTGTTTTGTTATGCTAACCGATTGTAGAATCAGTTCTGCCATATCCCGGAAAATGTGGACAGTATGCTATCCGTTCTTAAGATGGTGCCCGGGAGGAGCGGGACTTTTGTTGCGGCAGAAATTATATCCCTGTTTCTTTGCCGCTTGTGGCAGGAAAGTTCTCTTCGGCCGTTTTATCAATATCAGGAATCCCGGAAAAATCCATATCGGTGACAATGTAGTCATTAACGATAACGTTACGCTTGATGCCGGAGATTGTACCGGACAGGGGCCGGCGATTACCTTGGAGGATATGGTTTTTATCGGTTCGGGAAGCACTTTGCGGGTAAAGGAGGGGAAAATTGTCTTCCGGCCTGGCAGCAGTGTCGGCAGTTTTTGTCTTGTTGAGGCAACAGGCATAATTACGATCGGAGAGGATGTTCTTTTGGCAGCCTTCTGCAGAATCGGATATTATCCCGGACAGGACTCGCAGCGGCACAACGGGCCTGCTGCAGGCGAAGCGGCCGGCGATATATCAATAATGCCAGGCTGCTGGCTGGGTGTCAGGAGCAGTCTCCTGCCTGGTGTTGTTGTCGGGGAAGGAACTATTGTCGGAGCCCATGCGGCTGTCCGGAATTCCCTGCCCTCTTTCGCTGTTGCTGTAGGCACTCCCGCCGAAGTGATACGTAACCGTTTTGCATAAATATCCGAGTCCGGGAAACTCGCCCGCAGTTGCCTTTTGAGGGGACGAGTTTAGGTTTTTTCCCATTGCGGTTTGCTGAGTAGCGCAGATGTTGCCGGTCAAAAACCTGCACTTCAAATTGCAGATTTCCGGCACCCCGAGGAACGCAGGTTTCCCGCAGGGGCAAAGGGCACGGCCGTCATTTTTTTGATTCGTTTTTTGGGACGAGCTAAGTTAGTCGTCGCTATAAAAATGCTTTACGGCTGAATGAGCATCAAGTTGATTATTAAAGTTAACGCTTTACTGTTTGCGAAGAGCAGACAAAAAAATGAATAAGCAAATCAAATAAATGGCAGGGCAAGCCAACTCTGATCCGGCCCAAAAAACCTGCTTTAAATCAGAGAATAAAGGTATTAAACTACAATCTCCATGATTTTTGCGGATCTGTACAAAAATGTCGTTGAGCAGAATTTATGCACCAGGTGTGGCATATGCGCCGGGATCTGTCCGGTCTCCGCCATAAGTCTGGGCAGCAATAATTTTCCAGCATTAACCGGCGATTGTATAGACTGTATGCTTTGCATCAAAAGCTGCCCGGGCGCTGATGTGGATTTTCCGCTCCTGTCCCGCGAGGTCTTTCATTGCGATTATAATCCGGTCAGCCTGCAGGGGCACGTTGAAAAGACGTTTGTCGCCCATGCATCGGACAATACAATCCGTACTTCCGGCACCAGCGGGGGTCTGGTCACTGCACTGCTTATCAACCTTCTAAACAACAAAACAATCGACGGTGCCGTGGTGACTGGTTTTTCTGCGGATGATCCCTGCAGAATGAAGGGCATTCTTGCCACCACTCCGGAAGAGATTATGAATGCTGCAAAATCAAAATATTGCCTTTCCTCTTCAATGGATGCACTGCAGATTGTTCGAAGAAACAAAGGGCGGTTTGCTGTTGTCGGACTTCCATGCCAGGTTCATGGACTGCGTAAACTCAGAATTTCCGATCCGTCACTTGGAAAAAAAATATACTGTATTTTCGGCCTTTATTGTCATTGCAATATGGAGCCGTATGTTCAGTATGATATCCTGAAGAGCCGAGGCATTGATCCAGCTGAAATTTCAAAGTTCGACTTCCGTGGCGGATTATGGCCGGGTGGTTTTCATATTGTGAATAAGGATGATAAGGGAATTCCCCTGCATACAACAATGTATACAACCATCTTGAACATACTGTTCAAGATTTACGGGGCGCCCCGCTGTTATCTCTGTGTTGATGCCGTTTCGGAATATGCGGACATAAGTTTCGGCGACTTCTGGGCACAGGACTATCTGGAGGATTTCAGCAAACTTGAACGTTGCACGCTTGTCTCTCAACGGACGGATAAGGGGAGGGAGATTTTGCTGCAAGCCGAAAAAGACGGAGCAATTACGTTGTATGATTTGCCTCCCGATCGCTACTCCAAACGTATCATCAATATGGCACGTGGAAAGAAAACTCGTAATCTTGCGCGAATAGAGAGAATGAATAGGAAAGGGCAGCCTGTCCCTGAGTATCATTTTAATGTACCGGCGCCCAGCAGAAAAGCCAAGCGCAATGAATTGATGCTGAGATGGTCATTTTTGTTTCGAGGATCGTTAACTCGCAAGATACTGTTGAAATTCCTTTTTTCCAGAGCCGCGAACGGATATGAACGAATCAATCTTTACCGTAAAAAGGTATTTTGCAACTATCATGACAATTAATTTCACGAAATATTTAAAGAATAGTTCACAAATTTGGTATCTTCTTTTTTCGGTATTTTGACGCTCGGTTTTTTGATCATTCTAGCTGCTCTTATGATAAGTTCGAAACTCATTCCACCGCTTTTTGTTATAACGAGTCGAGTAATTCTCGCGTTCGCATGTAGCTTCGTCTTGTTATTTTTGCCTGCTATACTCAACATTACAGGGAAAATTTGTCTCAGCGTGCCCCTAATCGGTAAAAAATAGAGACAAAAACTGTATACTGCTCTGATAGAAACACAGAGCGAAATTGAAATTACGCGGGGATAATAAATTTCCCGGAAGGAAGTTTTTTTCTGTCATTGGGAGTACGATGCTATAAATATCTAACACTTTATGCATTACTAATTGCCTTGGTAATACCACTTGGATTTACAGTTCAATCTTTTCCTCTTGCCAAAGTTTTTTTGGTTGGTGCAGTTCAGAACTGGCGACAATCATTTCCATTTGAGGACTAGACGGATTTGGTGCATATAAAGGAGCCTGTGTGATGGTATTTCAATTGTTTGGTTATTCAGGACAGATAACGGTTATAACGAGTATATCTCATCATCTAATTACTCAATTTTTACTGTTATTTGACCTATGCCCGCGCTTTGTTTGTACTACTGCCACCCTTATTTTCAAATGTGTCTTATAAAAACCCCTAAAAAAGTATCATTATCAGGCCGAACTGCCTGGGCTCAAATTTCAGGGAGTGCCCTCCTGATTTTGGTTTGTTTGTATTTCTTGTTTCCTGTACAGAATTTCCGGCAAAGAGTGAACGAGGCAAATAAAAGTGGCAAATATGTGGCTGGAGAAAGAGAGCTTGTTTTACCAGAGAATATCACGGGAAAGTTTGTTTACCATCGCACAGGAGGAGGTATTTATATTGGCAAACTTGGGGAACTCAAGTCTCGGAAACTCGTCGAACAAGGGAAGTATCCCCGTTGGTCACCGGACGGAAAATCTATTGCTTATGTAGATAAAAACAAAATAATGCTGATTTCTGAAAAAAGTAGAGAGCCAAAGGTTCTTGCAACTGCAAGCAGAGCAAGAGCGCTCTGTTTTTCTCCCGATGGGTACTCCGTTCTTTTCACAGACGGGAAACTGCTGCGCAGTGTTGAGATTAAAAGCCATGCAGTGAAAACCCTTCTTGATGGTTATGAACTCCTCGAGCTTGATGCTGCAGGAGACCCAACAAGGCTAGCTGCAACCGTCCGGACATCTTTTGGATATAAAGTACATGTATTTGATTTTAAAAGTGGTAAAAATCGTGCTGTGACAAGTGGATGCTCTGCCAGCCTTTCGCCGGACGGCAGTCTGATTACAGTGAACGGAAAAAAACATCGCGTACTCTACCTGTATCATTGGGATTCCCTGAAATTAGCCGGAAAAATAAATGCCCCTGCGAAGGAAACATTTGACAATCATTTTTGGTCAAACAGTCCGCATTGGCTTATTAGTGTCACCGAAGGGGAAAAGAGGGATCTATTCATCCACCATGTTTCAGAAAACAAGCACTATCGTGTGACATGGACTGGTGATTGTGACCGGGCTGATTTGTTCATAAATGGTGCGGCACATTCTTTGTAAATCAGTTTACCATGGCTAATATTATGCTTTCTTCCAAATTGGCAGCGAATATTTGTTTTCTCTTGCTGGAATTATAGTTATAAGAAGAATTTAATATGATGCTAACGATTTGTCGATTCGCCGAGAAATACTGAGAAATAGAATGCTCATTTTTTGGCAGCGATTTTGCAGAACGTATATTAACCCTGAAAATTAATCCTATTGATGATGAGTATGGAAAATGGATGAACAAGTTGATGTATCAGTCGTTATTCCCCTTTACAATGAGGAAGGGAATATTAGAGAATTATATCAGGAATTACATTCGGTACTTCATGATAAAGTTTTTACTTATGAGATCCTTTTCGTCAATGATGGAAGTTCAGATAAAACGGGAGATATCGTCCAGGAACTTATTGAGCGTGACCCCAAGATAACAGTCGTTACCTTTCGGAAAAATTTTGGTCAGACTGCCGCCATGACAGCAGGGTTTGATTACTCTCGCGGGAAGATTATCATTACTATGGATGGTGATTTGCAAAATGATCCAGCGGATATTCCAAAGCTTTTAGACCACATCAACAATGGTTACGATATGGTTACCGGATGGCGCTATAAAAGGCAGGATCCTTTCTTAAACAGGAGATTACCTTCCATAATCGCAAACAAGGTAATATCAACCATTACAGATGTACATTTGCATGACTATGGATGTACATTGAAAGCATTTAAAAAAGAGGTTGCTGATAATATTAACTTGTATGGCGAAATGCATCGTTTTATACCTGCAATTGCAAGCGCCATGGGAGTATCAATTACTGAGGTCAAGGTTAATCACAGACCACGAATCCATGGGCGCTCAAAATATGGTATATCGAGAACCTTTCGGGTAATCCTTGACTTAATTACAGTTAAGTTTCTCTTAAGCTACTCCAATAGGCCTAT
>Ga0224507_10000105_pt1 | contig 30862 bp, 40 predicted proteins | sample SF_Jan12_sed_USG_3_FD_170159 | JGI IMG/M metagenome (GOLD analysis project Ga0224507, IMG submission 170159) | Sediment microbial communities from San Francisco Bay, California, United States - SF_Jan12_sed_USGS_13 | ecosystem: Environmental > Aquatic > Marine > Sediment | place: USA... | reverse complement strand
TCCTTGTTTTGCTAAATCAAATTTATTTCATTGAGTTAAGACTCGACCCACTAATTAACGTCGTCAACAATAAGCCAATCTAACAGCTCAAAATTGGCAGGCGCGAAATCATGCCATTCAGTTTCATCAGTTATTGGGCCACCTTTTTTTGCAAACCACGAAAAATTCACGCTTTGAACATCGAGATCAATATCTTCGCTTGTAGCCTCGTTTACCTCAGATTCAAAATCTTTAATCTGCTCATTAGTTGGTTCGCCATTTTTCGTTATTGCGTCACGCTTTTCTTTTACAATAGAATCGAATTCAGATAACTCAAGATTTATCGCCTTGATAGCCTTGCCAATTTTAATGCCGTAAATTGCTCTGAATGGTATTTGTCTCATTGCGCCTAATGCATTTCTACTATTAATTAAATCAAGCATCTTAACTTTCATTATTACTTCCTCTTAATTCAGTGTGGTGACTTTTGCAAATGGTGGTATTTTTGTTTTAGCTTTCGGCGCTTTTCTTTTTGTCGCACCATCCACCATCATTTCGTGGATTGATTTCACGCGCTGCTTTACTAACTGCTTAATTTTAGCGTTACGAGCATTAGCGTTAAAGCCTTTGCCTTTGAATTCAGACGATTCGAGAATAAATGTTTTACCTACTGTACCGATTACATCATCGGTAATTTCAACGGTGACTTTGCATGTATCGTCATTATCGTTGTATTCTATTTCTAAGAAATTGTACTCTTTAAAAGCCATGATTATTCCTCTAATTATATTAAGCGATAAGCTCCATAGATAACCAAGTTGTCCCGGATGTAGCAAAAGTGTTTCTGGCTGAGGCTGCGGTATTCGTTTGGTATGCCTGAACTTTAAAATAATCACCAGCAACAACATCTAATTCCGCAGTCATAATCTGGACAGGTGCATTAGTCGACCCAGCACCTACGCCAGAATTAGTCCCGGTCGCAAAACCGGCGTAAGCGTATAATAATGCATTTTTATGTATAGCCAAGGTTACCGTTGTGTATTGGTCGAAAACCATATATATCTGTGCAGAAATCCTGACCTTAGTAACGCCGACTGGAACGGTCACCCTATCATTATTGGTAACATTGTCATGTATTGCATCGGTATCATACTCTTCCGCATCGAATATAAGGTATGTCGCTACTCCATGTGGGATGCTTTGCACCGCTGTTTTTTTGACTAAGGCTCCCTTGCCTATAAGTAGTTTCTTGTTATTAACATAAAGCCCATTGAGCGTGTTTAATGTGCCTATGCCTTGGTTAGTTAATCCCGCGCCTACTTCGACCGAACCGTCGCTTTCGATTCGCATTACTTCGGTGAAATTGACTGGCGTGTCCGCTGTCCCGCTAGATTTCGTTGACCACACGTGAGTGCCTGCTTGCTGCGCGTATACAGACGCCGCAGCGTTTGATATATATCTCCAATTGCCGTCGTTGTAAGTATTTTGTGCTATCCATAATGTACCCGAGCCACCTTCAGCTTGACTTGCCACTAACGCCGCGTTCCCACCAAGTTGCAAAGCTGAAAGTGTTCCATGTGTGTTTTCAAAAGTGCCTTTACCGATGCTTAAAACTTCCGCGCCGCTTGCTGATAAGCCCGATCGATGTAGTTCAATCCAAGTGATCGCTGCATCTGCTGTGCCGCTTATTGCTGCTGACCATACGTGAGTGCCTGCTTGCTGCGCGTAATAAGACGCCGCAGCGTTTGATATATACTTATCAGCACAGGTATTAGAGGATATACCAGTCGCAGAATTTACACTTTCGGCCTGTGTACCGTAAATAGCACCCATACCACCAATCTGCAATATTGAGAAAGCCGAACCCCAATTTTCAAAAGCGCCTTTACCGATGCTTAAAACTTCCGCGCCGCTTGCAGACAATCCAGCTTTCATTACTTCAGTGAAAGTGATTGCGGTATCTGCTGCAACGGCTGGCGCACTGTGCCAGCTAAAAACTCCGTTCAACGATTCAAACGACGTGGCTTCATCATTAACTATTGCTTTAAAGCCAGTATCATAATAAGCATTATTCAATATGCGCGTTATGTTTCCTGTCCCTTCAGTAGTAGCTGATAAAATAGAAGCAAGTCCGCCGACCTGAAGCGCAGTAAATCCAGCAACCCAATTCTCAATAGTACTCTTACCAATGCTTAAAACTTCAGCGCCGCTTGCTGATAAACCAGCTTTCATTATCGACCCGGCAGAAAACCCATTAATGAAATCCCATACACCACTAATGATTTCTGATGAAGATCCACTTAAATGATTGACATTAAACCTACTTGCTCCATAAGTTGCCTCTATATACTCTCCTGCGACAATGTAATTGGCGGACATAGCGGCACCATTTAAATACAAATTAACAATTCCAAGCCCTGCCACATTAATTGTTGCCGGCCCTGAGTTTGTTGTGTTCGCAATAAACCTAATCCGCATTCCGTCAAAATAAGCATCTGGGGATATTTGCAGTCCGATCACGCCCAATATGTATGCAGTAGCGGTTCCTGTATCAAGGTAATAGTCTCCTCCAGCCGAGTATATTGATACTGCTTTATGTGTTTGCTGATTATCTGCCGGGCTTAATGTTTGGCCTGACCCAATAATGAGGTTATTGTTTTCGTTATTGAATCCATTGAGATCAGCGTCTTCACATGCTGGCGTTGAACTATTTACAAATACTTTATTTGATGCTGACATAAATCACCTATGGTGCATTAACAAATGTTACGTTACTTAAAGCGTCTATTAAATCGGTTATCCAGCACACTAATGACGATTGATCTGCCGTTGGCGTAAATGGAACATCATACGGCGGGACGAATGCTACGATATTCGGGCCTGTAATCACTACGTTAAACGAGGTCGTTGAGTCGATCGTTATCACCATTCCGAATGCTGCGGCCAGACTAACAAAATCCTGCTCGGTTTGAAGATTAAAAGAGACCAGTTTAGTTAAAACCTGTTCTCGCCTTGTTTGGATGTCAGTACTTATATCAAAGCAGTCATCAGGGATGCCTACGAACCTCTCCCACTCAGATATATAATCCGTGGTTGTTCGGATGTCGTATTCAGATGATACTTGGTTTAATCTATCCTCGGCTTTCATTTCGAGATACGCGCAGCCCTCGACGAATTTACGAAGCGCTGAGTTTTTTATTTTCTTAGCGCCAAATAATCTATCGTTCGGCATGTAATCCGCGATACTATCCGCGTGATCAGATAATGAGTGGTCAGTTAAAAGCTTCAAAATGTCACCGTACCCATCACCGCTATACTGCCAGCAATTACAGTAAAATCGCCAGTTGTTGTTAATGTAAAGCTGGTTAATGCCGTGTTAGTATCTCGATCCACTGTGGTTACAATCGCGGAACGATAATCATCTTCTTTAAAATCCACTCCCTCGGTTTGCTTTTTCACAACTACCGAGAGGCTTCTTTCGATTGCGGCCCTCATTGTTGTTGTGTCAGGGGATATTGCGGTAAATGCAAAGTTGGCTGTCACTGCTACGGGAGCCGACACAATTAATGCCGAAGTATCGACCGTGGCCGGTAAAATCTCCTCGATCTTGGTTTTTGTTGTCGCTATTTCTGCCGCGTCTGGAATTATGCTTGCGTCGTTATCTCTCACAAAATAGACCGTAACTTGGCCTGCTGCCGGTGTTGCGCGCTTAACAAATACTCTCGTTACGCCTGTCACTTCTTTTGCTTTTGAGATTATGTCGGCGGCGTTAAAATGTGACACTGGCTTTTGAACTCGATCAAGTATTCTGTTGCGCCAGTCGGTTTTTGACTCTGCATCAGCGCCTTGAGTGATCGCCGAATAATCCGATCTTGCATCAGAATCCACGCCAGCAATCGGCGATGTAAATGTAAGCGCCTCACCTGCCCCTACGTTGACAGCCAAGCCATACCCTACCGACTCGACGGGGATATTTGCAAAAGTAACTCCCCCTAATATTGTACCTGTGGCTGGAGTAGTTGGCGTTGTCGTAATAGCGAAAGTAAAAGTATTAAGCCCTGTAACATTGATTGATTGCACGCCGTTGTATTCGGTTTCGACTGCGCCGGAAATTGTTACATTAATCTGTGATGATAAATTATGTACCGCCGAAGTGGTAGCGGTCACTACTGATCCGCTGCGAGTCATCGACATTATGGCTATTGACGATGTGAGTATGGTGCCTATTGCCGTAGTTAGATATTTATTCCCGGACGTGGATTGCAATTGAGATCCTAAAGCGATAACACTTGTAGCTGTTCCAGTGGCGACTACATTTCCGCTAGATATAGTGGCTTGGTTTTGCGGCACACCCCACCATGCGCCGAACACCGACAAAAATCTGTCGGACGTTGGAAGAAATAATTCTTTCTCGAATTCCTTTAGTTGGATGTAAAAATCCCAAACGCGAAGCGATAAAGAAGTTAATAAAGCGCCAATAAAACTGTTTTTAAGCCACGGATTAGTCTCTGGATTATGTCTTTGAAAGTCGGTTTTAGACGAATCGACAAGTTCTTTTTGATCTTTTGGGTATTGAATGCTCATGTTCCGGTTGCGCTCCACACGTCAAAATATCTTGCTTCTACTTTTGAATCACTCACGCTGGTTGTTATTTTTAGCTGAGGCCCGCCATTTATTACGGATATTTCCGCCAAATTATCTAATGCGTACCCGTCTTTTATTAGCCACTCTAAGCCAGTTGTGGCGGAATCTTTAACAGCGTTTAATACGTTATTTGTCACGCGGCCTTGGTCTAAGTGTATCCACATTTTTGACCCATTCTCGAATCCATTTTCATTGTAGAATAAATTGCCTATCCATCCCCTGCGCCTGATAGCGTCCGGCACTTCTGATTCACTTGCTCTTTGCTCGCAAAAAATCGACATTAATATTGCGGTGTCAAATCCTTCTGTCATTGCAAAATCACCGTCCGCGCCAAAGCTAATATCATACATCCCGTTTCTATCGGTCAATGCTATGTCGATTAAGTGGGTCATGCTATTGTTCCGGTAGTAGTGTCCGGTACGGTTGTTGCGCCAGTTCCGGTTGCTGGCGTTACTTGAACAGAAAGAGTTGGCAGTCCAGTTGTCGAGACTACCGCGTTAGTGGTCATGTGTGCGATGATAGCAGTCGATACCGATGTCCATACATCTGTCACACTCGCGTCATCTACCGCCAGTCCGTCAGTCACTAATTGAGCCTTGATTGCCGCGCCCATTGCTGCTGCGTTCATTGCCATATTATACGCCTTTTAACTTTGCTATTCGTGTTTTCAGTGCTGTAAACGTTGCCAAATTAATTGGCGGCTGCGGCCCCAATGATGTTGATGTTGTCATTGCCTCTATGCCTATCACAAATTCTTCCAGCCATGTTATTAACTCCTCATCGTTATTCTTAATAATAAATTTTCCGGACTGCGCGTCAATTTCAACATTTCCACTGTCGGCAAACTTCATTGATGATTTTGTTTTAAAGTTGCCTACTTGCACTTCGTATTCTACTAGACCCTTAAATCTCTCTGGCTGCTTGCTGAATATTACTACGTGATTATCTTCGTTTTGCACATTAAATAAAATTCCTAACGAATCAGCCGGAGGATTGGAGCAAACTCCGTAAACGTGCAATGACTCAGCATTTACAACCTTCCCCATATATTCAACTTGAGAAATATTGTAGTTTTCATCGTCCGTGCTAACTAATGTTTTCGCGCATCTAATCAAAATGAAAACGTTGCATCCTTTTCTATTTTTACAGGCTCAGAGATAAGGTTTTCATAAGTATCTTCTGGGGCAAACTCTAACGATGTGGTCGTTTCGTCACCCATTGAAAACGTGAGTTTTTTAATCAGCATTTTCACAGGCTTGTTAAATGAAAAATCATCATCTATATTAACCAAGTATCCTTTTTTCCAAACCATTCCATCTTGATTGTGATTCGCTACAGTAGCCCGATAGGTGATAGATCGAGACCTGTTTACCCTGGCCATCCAGTCTGCTCTTTTTTCGCAATCTTCATCGGTTGAAGATGTTTCGGCAACCACGCTCATTACTCTTGACGATCTTATTTCTTTATCAGAAACAATACCGTCATTGCTTGCTAGTTTTTTGGCCGATGTCTCGCCGGTAAAATTAAACCCGCTTGTATTTGATTGGGAGAATACTTGATACCTGTTAAATCTGTTAGCGTGAGAGCTTATAAAATTTGCTTTCTTGATGTTACCAGTTTCATCTTTGCTGTTTATAGATAGGCCGGAATCTTTTGTTTTGCCTTTCGATAAAACAATATCTCCATCTTCGTTAGATGATAATAGCACTTGTCTTTTCCGGCAATACTTACTAATTAATTCAAATGCATTGTCTCCGATATCGCCACTTATTTTATCAAACTTTTCAAATTTGTCAGTATTGGCATTATCAATTATTTTCAAAGTCGAGCTTATATCATCAAGGACGATCTGGATTGCATCTTTAAGCGTTACAGCTCCGGTTATTGTTACTTTGTTTCCGATAGTGGAGTCTATAACGTCCTGAGTTTTTGCCCTGCCGGAGAATGTTACGTTGTGACTGTCTTCGCTATAATCAATCTCGGCAGAATCAATATACCCTGTTATAAATTTCTCGCCATCCACCTTAACTATGCAGAGATCATCTACAGCCGCGCCTATTTTCTTGTGTGTCGTAAAGCTAAAAGATCCGGCGAACTCATCTATCGAATCGGATGCCTCGGCCTTTTTTACGTTGATGAATTCAGTTCCGTTTATCTCAAATGTGATCATGCTGTAACGACCTGTACGGAGCCTGACACGTCACTAATATCTATAACGGAGTTTACGTTAATCAATGTCTTTGTTTTGCTTGTGTCGCCGTAAAGTGAGAATGCAAGAACTTGAGCTGGCATTGGATTTATATCTATGTTTATTAACTGGCTTGATGTTAGCTTTTCTGAGAAGAAATACTTTTCCGCAATATCCCTTAATTCGTTTAATGCTCTCAGTGTAGATTTTGGTATATCAGAATCCGCTACAACAGACTGATACTGCAACTCTAGCCTATTTTGCACTTCCTCGATTTCAACTATTGACGAAAAATCTATTTCGGCAGCCGCCAGATACGCTCGACTTAACGCGCCGATTCTAATTAGTCTAGATAGTAGTTTTTCGTTCGTAATTATCTCTGCTTGCTCTTGAGTTATCGCGTTCCCTATATCTACAGATGCCGCAGAAGTAACCCCTGAATCGTTTCCGATCAAGTCTATTTTTGCCGCGCTTATAATTTCAGAAACACGGATAGAGTCCTTATTAAAATCATAAAGGATCTCTAATGTATTTAGTTTTGCAATACTTATATCTGAGTCAGAACTATCCAGGATGCTTGCCGTTTCAGCTTCGAGTAAAGACGTTTCGGTTTCAGCGGTCGCTATAATGCTTGCCTTTACCTCGTCCGTATTACCCAATATATCTTGTTGCTGTTGTGATAATGACGGAGATATATCAGGGGACGCTTCCTTTTTCTCGCTGTAAATATTTACTATTCTATCAAGCATTCCGTTTAAATCGTTCGCCATCCTGCTTGGCAAGTTGACGATATTAACAACGTCATTTTTTAGCTTTTGAACAGATGTAACCATATCTGATACGGTGTTAAATGCCTGCGAGTACATATCCGAGATTGATTCTATTTTATCCGCGACTTCGTTAACAAAATCAGTAGCGGCATTAATTGCGGCCAGACCTGAGTTAAAATAATCCTTAGCAACATCAAGCCCCAGCCTGTCGGATAATTCCTTTCCTTTATTTCTAATATCATCAAGAGTCGAAACTTTTTTAGATACGAACTTTTCAAGGCTTATCTGGAAATTTAATTGAAATGAAATCTCCCCCAGCTTTGTCATGTCGTCATCAACGATATAGGTTCCGCTTGAGACTGTGTGGTCGCCGTAAAACGGGTGAACCAAAACAGCTTCGCCTTTTTTATCAAGTGCGGCGATTAGTGCGTTCGCTTCTCGCCTGCTCGTGACCATTGCCGTTATACTGAATTTTCTAAGGTCTGGGCCAAGGTCTTCAATGTCTCGAAAGTCTGAGTTAACGAACTCATGGACAGCTAAACGCCTCCCGCCGGTCGTGGACGTGCGCTTGACCAGAAACGGAACGTCTCTGAATGATGCTGGGCGTGTGTCGGATAATGCACTCATGATGGATTAAGTCCTACATTCACATTGCCGCCAGTTGTCTTTGTTCCTACACTTCCAACTACGCCTTGCGGTGCATTTATGTTTACGTTTATGTCAGTTTTTGATTCGCTCTTGGCAAAACCATTTGCAGCAGACCCGCCGACAGTGGAAGGAGGGGGGACGGGATTCAAATCGAACATGCCTAGAAACTTTCCGCCGAAAGTAAGGGCGTCTATATCTTTTTGAATGTCGAATCGAATTCCTTTAAATTCCCAATTTCCTATTGCTTTAAGTAGCGTATAAGTGTCCTTTAGAGATATGACTAACCCCTTCGTGAGAGCTATAACAGGAGATATAGCCTCACCCACAATACTAAAACCCTCGGCTATCGTGATGACTTTCCCTGTCATTTCTTCTACGTCTTTAGTTGTTATGGATTCTACAAATTTAATTACACTGTCAATGCTTTTCGATATCTTCGGCTCCATCTTGTCAAACGAGACGATTATTTTTTCACTTATCGCTACGCCAAGTCCGCGCATTCTGGCCGATAGTGTTTTTAGCCTCTTATCTGATTGCTCTTGCGCCACGTTAGTGCCAGACAAGGTTCTTTCATATTGGGCCATGTACTTAATGTTATCAATTAAAGCAAATCCTACTTTTGAGTGCTCCTCACCAAATATCTCCGATGCAAATAATGCGCGTTGTGTTGATGTGGTTAGCGAATCAAGTTTGTCTTTTACTAATTGAAATGATTTCTCAATCCCCAGTTTTTTGAAGTCAATCCCCTTTCTTTGTAGTCTGGAAAGCATTGCATTCAGCGCCGTGCCTGCTTGAGACCCTTTAAATCCACCCCTTGCAGCCGTTTGGATTAATGCGTTCAATTGCTCAAACTGCAAGCCTGCATTTTTTGCGGCTCCGCCAGAAAGAAGGACAGCTTCGCCAGTTTGCCTTATTTCGGACGCGCCGAACTTTGCGCCAGCCGCCAATACATTCACAAACCTATTGGCTTGCGTTGCATTTTCCCCGAATATGTTTAAGCTTTGAGCGCCGATATTTGCAGCGTCGGCAAGGTCGATTCCAGCAGCATTCTTTAGTAGCAGCACTTGTTTGGTTGTTTCGATTAACGCGGGAAGGTTGTCGAGCAACTCAGGTTTTGCAGAAGCTACCAATTTAATCCCTTCCGCAACTTCGCTTTGAAATGTTTTTGTTGTTTTTGATAATTCGAGAGACTTGCCTTTAAGGAAGTCGAAATCTTTACCTGTGGCCCCAGTTATGGCGGACAAGTCTACCATCGTATCTTGGAATTTAGATCCGATAGAAAAGAATTCTGCCATACCAAAGCCAGCCCCAGCAAGAGCGCCAAATCCGATCAATCTATTTTTAAGAAAACCAACGCTTTTGCTTGCGCCCTTGCTAAACGCTGTCATTGCGCGGCTACTTAAATTGGCTTCTTTTGCTAGTCCTTTCTGCTGCTTACGAATACGCTTAATCGTGCCGCTCATATTATCAACGGCCTTATAAATATATTCGAGTGTATTGCTTCTGGACATTACTTTTTATTCCGCTCTCTGCTTATCCGCTCTGCATGACCAACGATATTGTAAATGCGATGAATCGACATATTTTCTATTTCGTTAAATGTTATCCCGCCCTTAAAAAATGCAACCAGATCGGCCTGAATTGTATCTAGGTTGTCTTGAAGCTCCTCAGAGCCAAGGTACTGATGAAAAAAGCCATGTATTTAGCCATAAGCCCCTCCTTATCTTCATCGGTTATCGCGTCCCACTGAAGTACGTTTATTTTTTTATCATTAACCATAACCGCACCCAGTAACGCCAGCCTTTCAAATTCGTCAAATACCTCTTCCATATTTACACGGCTAGACAATAGCATTTGCATTATTTGCGTATGAGTAACTTTTTCATCTTCTTTGTCGTCGTCAGTCTCGTCGTCTTTTTCTCTAGACTCTATAATACTTGCGTATAACTCCGCTTGCTGAACTTGTGCGGTCGTGAAAAGCTGCTGAAGCTTATATGTTTTGCGAATAAACTTTTTCTTAGGGCACATCAAAGTAACTACCATGCAATCATCAAGATCGCCGCCGTTAGATACCTTGATCGGTGATTCTAGATATACATCTTGGTCATCCATACTTATACCGCCGGTTTAGATTCAAATTCTACTTCAAAATCTTGGTCAGCGCCTAGCGCCTTCTCCAGGTCACTCACGATGATGGCGCTTTGAAACGATCTAGCGAATCCGCCGCGATCTGATATTTCAATCGTATTCGCTTCTTTGTTTCGCTGCCACGTTCGACTTTTCTCAACTGCATCAGATGTTGTCAATACAGTAAAAGAGACCATGCCTCGCTGAGTCTCCACGTCCTCGGTTATAACTTGAGTAACCGCTCCGCCACCGGTTGATTGCGTTCTCACATTGCGATCACCTTGACCCTCTTTAAATTTTAGTGAGTTGGGCTTTATTGCCACAACATCGCCGTTAACTACTACTGTTGGACTTGCTAAAGCTACCATGATTAACCCTCTGTGCTAAATGAGATTTGATGAGTTGCAACTATCGTTCTAAATTGAGTGACTATTGGTATTTTTTGATTGATAGTGGCCTTCCCTAACGATGTATCTATCGCAATAACCAAGTTGTCATTGTAATATTTTTGAGCTGCCGAGCCTGCTTCAGTCAGCACATAACCAGTGTCAGAAAGAGTATCATAAAGACCGTTGCCGAATGCTCGAATAGTTCCCTCGTTTGCCATCGAGTGACCTTCTTTTAAATCGCCATTCGTTAGTCGGCTCATTCCAAAACGGGCTTTCATGTTGTTCTGGAAAAACTCTCTGCTTGCAGATGATGTGTCGACGTAGTTTAAATACTTAAACGATATATCCGTGTTACCTGCTGAGTCAGTCTTATATGTTGTTACCTGTTCGCCTGAGATTACTGTATTTCCTGCTGTGTTATTTCCTATGGTCGATACGCCCGCCGCAACAAGACCTTCTATCTCGGTTTGATTAAATCCTTTCCCGGCCGGAATTAAAGGCAGGTAAGGGAATGGCGTATTAAAATATGGGAAGCTTGCCATGTGCGGGCCGCCAAAAGAATCTTTAGCTCCACCGGTTGAGATAACATACTGACTTACATTTGCATCCTGAGTTAATCGCATTGATCTAATTGCCGCTAACGATGCAGACACTACAATGCCAAGCTCTAGCATTGATGACCCTTTGTAATCAGCGTCCGTAACAACAGAGAATCCTTCGATTACCATTGACTGACTGTTTTCAGACGTTGCCGCAGATACTAAATTTGAATAAGTGTCTGTTTTCGTCATTATCGCAACGCCATCAAGGATTTGATTGCCTGCGTTAAATCTCGGATCAAGGAAAGCTTTTATTTCAGCCAATCCGTAAGAGTCTGGCCAGATTACAGTCTGGTATCGGTTATCTCCAACAATATCAAATAAGCCGGTCAGTGCCGGGTTAGTTGCGCCACCAGAAAAGCCAGATGTTAAGGCCACTGTAAGCCCTGCCACCGTGCCGCTAATCTTTACAGTAATATCGTTACCTTCTGTGCCCACGTTTGCCGCTGTGAGCGTCACAACTCCAACCGCGTTAACTGCCGTACATGGTACTCGTGTATCTGCGGTGATTGCTGCTGCTAATGAGTCCCCGGCAAGTGTTGGTGTGTCTGCATCTGCGATAGCGTAAGTTATCGTGTGATTAGTTGATGACCCGATCTCAATGGTTAGCGTTCCGGCCGCTGTAGCCGCATTAGTAAATGTAATTACACTTGTTGCTGCGGTGCCTGCTGCGTCGGTCAAAGCTATCACATCGAGCTGAGATACTTTATTGATCTTCCTGAACGTTCTGGCTGCTTGCGCGGCCATTGATCTAGCGCCTAGCAATGAGTCAATGTCGTTGTTGGCAGTGCTTACACTTTCGCTTAACGCGCCTGATACCGCAGATCCTGCCGCCGTCTTTTGAGCGACTAGCAGAACTTTTTGAGCGCTATTTGATGCTGTAGTTTGAGCCGGAACAATATTATATTGTGTATCGGGCTGAATGATTACTGAGTTACCGGCCATTATTTACCATCCTTATTTACTTTTTTTTGCGTCACAATCTCAATGCAGTTATCAATCCTGGAATCTTTGAATCGTCTGCGCCAAAATTCATCGAGAGGAATACTGCCGTTAAACTCTAGGTTAAACTCATCGCCTGCTTTTTTGCCTCCGATATCTGCGTTTACTTTTACTCGTTTCATCATAATGTTAGCCGTCCAGATTTACGTTAGCGTTAGTAATCATATTGTCAAAATCATTTAATGTATTTATATCTATGTCTCTAAACGCGACACTCTCATCAAGATCCGCTGTATCAGCAAGGCTTAAATCTCGTATTGCCTGGAACTCGAAAGCGTGAATATAAACAGACCCACTATATGCGTGAAACCCGTGTCCTAAAGGAGAGATCCCGGCCCATCTTTCTTCTGTTAGCCCGGACGGGAGCTTTACCCCGACCAGCGACTTGTAGACAAATGGCGCTATATCTTCGATTTGATCGTATGCGACACGGCCCGCTATATCCTTCGACGGAACAAAAATATAAACACTAAAGTTTTCGATCTCTCTTATTTGCACCGATACGCCAGCGGTTATGTTTACAGTGGCATCGTTCTGCACCTTTGAATCCCTGCTAATCGTCGATGGCTGAGGAACGACAAAACAGTATACTTTATCTATATCTTGCTCTGTGTATGCGCTAATCAAACGGTCATAAGTAACGCCGCCCGATATCCTGATATTGCTTTTAGAAAACCCAGTAGACGATCCGAAAGGCGTTTGTGTTATTGGGTATGTAAAAACAGTCGGACTAACTGTGGTTACTTGATACCGTCCGTTATAACCTAATATATCCTCATTTAAAAACATCGAACCTGTGGCCGGTGTAACTGGGTCATTAGTCACGGCGCATGTAAATGCTTTCCTTGTTGGGACGCTTAGAAGTGCTTTATCACCATTATAATCTGATTGATCTGCGCCACCGATATTAACACTGGGATGGTATCCAAACGTTAGGTCGTGATTCGTAACCGTCGTTACTGTTGCAATATTTCCCGCCCGAGTTATTGACGCTATTTGAGTCGGGAAAACTGCATCTGTTATCGTCGTGTAATCGCCGGTCGCTAGTCCGTGAGCCGTTGCGCTCGTGGCCGTAACTGTTCCGGCAGAATAAGCAAGATTCACCGCTAAATTATCAGTAAACAAGTCGGTATACTTTGGCAGTACGACTGCAAGTTGTGAAATTATGTGCGACAACTTCATTCTGTAATCGTCTCAAGTATGCCGTCGTTAAAAATAGTCTCAGCTTGATTATCAAAGTGATTAGCGGTTGCCGACAAAAACGGTCTAGGCTTTATTCTTCTGGTTCCGCCATCCAGCCAATTGCCGTAAGGCACGCCGCCATTCGCTTGCTTTTTTGGGCCGCTTTCGTCGCCACGGGTTGCGAATACCATTTCATTGCCGTAAATATTATATCCAATACTTCGAGCAAGGCTTCCGGTTAGATTTGCTGGCGCTTGGCCCGGCGCTGATGCTCTGTGCATCCTCTTTCTGCCTTTTATGCGATAAAGTCTACCCGTTTTCGGGCCTTTTCTAATCAGCTTCCTCGAATGAATAACTTCTAAATTGCCAAGTCTGTGAAATCCACGACGAACACCACGGGCTGCATTTTCAGGCGCATTCCGTATCTGTAATTCTATCGCTTGATTGTTTCGCCCTTGCGTTATCATGCAAAATTCACCGGATTGTTAGATGGCCCGCGCTCGTATGCGGGCAGTTTTAAATATTCGTCTCGCTCATCAAAGTTTTCAGTAGCTACAATATTAAAATTTTTGCTCTTGTATTTAATCCATGTTTCAGAAGTAACGGTTTCATCGTAACGGATATAGAAATTGTGAGTGATAACTCGCTCTATATTTGTTCCGTCGAACATTGTTTTCCCGTTCACGGTTTCAACTTTCGCATCAACATCGACCGGCTTATCCGTAAATGTCTCCGAAAAATCAACCGTATCACTAAGTCCTTTGATTGATCGTCCTTGTAGCGTAATTCTACGATTTAAATCACCTATTGAGATTTTGCGCTTATTGCATTTTCGGCAAGTGCTCATACTCGCGGAATCCGGTAGTAAGTATAATCATTCATCGCGCCCGATAATCTAGCCGCTTCGCCTACGTCACAATCCCCTCGGTTAAAATACATATATGACACATGTTTTTTTATTGCTGATTCTATTACTGATTGATCCATTGATACGGTGGTTGCAAACTCTATTTCAATTGCCTGCTCTCGTATATCGGTATCAGTCGGCCAACTAGCGCCGTCAATCAATAATATTTCCGAATTCGATGCATTGTTTTTTAAATAATAATCGGCGCTTGAAACGGTTGTGAGCACGTTTGAAACCAAGTGCTTAATTGTTGTTACTGTATCTACTGTCATTCTTGATAAATGGATTCTGCTTGAGAATGTATCTATCAACAATTTCCAGCTTTTAATCGAGAAATCACGCCCAGTATAGCCTTCGCCGTACCGGACGCAATTATCAATCATACTTCCAATTAACGTATCATCATTACTAGAGGTTATCTTCATGTACGATTTCATTTCTGAGGTTGTGACTGGAGATTGGCCCTTTGATAACTCGATATACATTATCTGCGCTCTGCTCTTTTCTTATCTTTTACGTGTGGAGCGTCCTGTTTTTTCTCAACTTCAGTCGTTGATTTTTCAGGCTTAAGCTCATACGCGCCAGCATTAGACAAAAGCTTAAACGCATCATCGGTGATTTCATAAATTGTTTTATCCACATCCTCTGGATTAACTCTAAATGCTTTTCCGACTGGAGGCGCATCGCTAAACGGGCCTCCAGATTTTCTAAACTTAACTTTCATCTTACTGAGCTACCGGGGCAGTGTCAGGGTGGCCAAGAACAGCTACCGCGCTAAACATATTAACGCCGGTTGTTACTGCTGTTGATACTACCGACAACCTAACGTACCGTTTTTTTGAGATGCAGCCAACTCGCTTGGCCGTGTTATCATCGGTAAGAGCAAACCCGGTTAGTGCGCCAAGTAACAGCGTCGCACTAACATCAGCAGCATCAGACAATCCTGAGTCATCGCCATCTTCAATTTTAAAAGCGTAAGCCCCGTCCGTAATGGTTCCGGCTATCGCTATAAATTCAATAGACCCATACCCATGTGTATCAATGATAGCGCCGACTGTGGTAGTGTTAGAGTTAATCAGAGCCGGAGTCATTGCAACCCGTTCGTCAATATTACTATGTAGATCGTATTCCATTATTATTACGCCTTCACTGTAATTGTTTTAAGAGCTTCAGCTATACGGACTTGGCCGTTTAACCACCGATGAATAGTAAACTCAACAACTGCATCGCGCTTGCGTGTAAAGTCATCACGAATGATACTTACTCCAGTACGATCAATAATTGTGTATCCTCGAAGAAAGTCTCCATAAGCCACAGCCTTGTTACCAACCGCAATATCCGGCATATCCTGAGCAATCATGTAATTTGCCCCGGCGATAGTATTTGCAGCCGCGCCATTTAAGCCCGGAGCAAAAAGAAAGTTGCCATCCGTTGATTTCTTGGTTCGCAATACCGCAAGAGTCCGCCGATTAAGTGCATACATGCCATTGTATGGGCCTTTAAGTTCGCCTTGAATCAAAATGAAGTCATCAGCATCAATTGTTCCTGATGTGGTTGACGTGAGTCCAGTAACCGCCGCATCAACTAGAAATCCTTTTGGCCCTTTAGCTGCCGCATTAAGCACAAAAGCCGTGCCTTCAGCTACTCCAAAAGCTTCTGAAGCGTCCGAGAATATATCAGACTCCATTTCGAACTGATCATTCATTAGCTGATCAAGCGTTACCGGAACAGTAACAGTTTGACGCCAAGTGTTCATGATATCTAAGCCATAAGCACTTGCGCTATCGCTGCCGGTCTGAGCCTCGCCTTCCCATGTCGCAGTTAGTAAGCTGTTTCGCCTAACCATTCTGAACTGCTTTTCAGATACGCTTCTGACTCGGGCAAAGTTTCGGATAGGGCTAATCTCAGAAATATTTTTAATCATTTCTGGGTCTTGCTCTGTTCCTGTTCTGTATCCGCCGTCGCCATCGATATCAGTCCGCAATAAAGCCTTTTGCTCGTGATCCATTCTATCACCAAACTTCATAAAAGACTCAAGAGCCTTATACTCGCCGCCTTCCTTGTAGTTTTTCTTGTCGGTGGTTGATGAATGAGCTACGATTTTTTCAAGTCCATCAAGGCGATCTTGCATATCTTCGTTGGCTTTTCGCTCAAGACCAAGCTTCGCGGTAATATCTGCGTTTTTTGTTTCTTGAGAGTCTAGGAATTCGTTAATGCTATCGACTTTAGTTTTGTCGAGAGCGTCAAGATGTGAATAGTTCTTTGATTCTACGGTTGTCCGTAGTTCTGCAAGCGCGCTATGCACTTCGTGTAATGTTGGTTCTGGCATTGTTGTGCTCCATTAAATTTAAAATTTAACCGGCCATCGTCTCGATGACTTGCACAATAATAACGTCCCGCTATTACTGATGGTTTTCTGTGGTGTTAACTTATCGCTTTATTTAAGCTTTTTAATTCATTTAACAAATTACTAAAATCTTCTTTCTGCGATTCAGGTTCTTGCTTTATCGAAGATGCAATAATCTTTGCTGCTTTACCGCTAAACATTCCAGTCTCTTTTAATACGCGCTCAACCTCACGCGGCTTCATGTTTCTGGCTGTTTCAGCGTCTATAACAGATTTTACATTAAAAGGCGACTCAATACCCATTTTAGCGTAATATTTCTCAAATTCAACTATATATTGCTTTTGCTCGTTTTCTGGTAATTGCTTAACCATGTCGGCCGATGAAAATAACGCATCTTGGACAGCCTTTATTTCACTATCAACAACGTCGGCTATTAAAAATTTACCGATGTATGCAGACTCTTTTTTATCGTGATCTTCGATTCTGGCTTTCGCTTCGTCGTGATTAAAATCTAATTCGATTATTTCTAGTAAAGTATTCACTGATTTAACCTCTGTGATTTTTGCATTGGGGTTCATAGGCTCGTCTACGGCTGATCCTTCCCACACGATAGCCTCTTTGATAGTTCTTATTTTCTTGTCTTCGTTTTTTTCCGACACGACGATTGAAAAGCCTATGGAGAACTCTGTGATTACACCCTGTTTAGCTAAAGAGTAAAGCTCTTTGCCTTGCTGCACATCAAGGTTTATCTCCCCTTCGCCATACAAACCTACATCATCTTCCTTTACGCTCTCTATCGGGAATCCGCCAACGGTGCGCCCGTGATGATCTTTTAATCTGATCTGCCTATTGTCATTTTTTTTATGATCAGATATGGATTTTTTGAAAGCGCCTTTTACAAATTGATCCTTGTACCAATAATCGCCTCGATCTATATCCCATGTCGCAATATAGCCTTTGATGATACCTACCGGTATTCCGTTTCGATCATCCTGCTTAACTTCAAGTAGTGCGCCGCCAAACTGCTTGGTTTCAATGCTCATCGTTTTCTAATCCCTATAATATCGTTATCGCTGTACTCAGACCCGCATCTGCAATTGATTATATTTCCAAGTGATGCGCCTAATCCATCATCGCTCGGATACATCATGGATTCACCGCTAACAGTGAATGGCGAATTAGTATCGACCTCTTGTAAATCAGCGGTGACGTGATCAAATTCATTCTGTCCATATCTTCGCACCTTCTCATCGCCCTGAGTCCACCATGTTTTTTTTACGCCCAGATTGTTTCTGTTGCTAACTGCGAAATCAGGCTGGCCACCAGCTAATATAGATACCTCAGCGTGTTTCGCGGTTTCGGCTATTGTTTGCGTCTCTTGTGTCGCTATAGTGATACCTCTGTTCTTTAAATGCTGATTGAGCTTATTGCCTGCTACCACCCTTTCTTCGCGACGCGTAGTGTGTATGCCGTCCTGAGCCTGCGATACTCGGTAATCTATGGCAAACTTATCTGCCTCTGCTACATTTTTAGCGGTCGTGGCCTGTATGTGTCTGCGTTGTTTTGGCGCTCTCACCATGTAATATAGTGCTAATGCAGCCGCTATTTCTGCTAGCTCGCTATCATCCGGCTTTTGATCTTCGGGTAATCTATCGCCCATTTTCTTGGAGAATGTGCCACCAACTAACTCATAGTGATCTGTTAAAGCATCTTCGATTCGCTCGTCGTAATTGCCCAGGATCAGTGTATCATTTACAAAGTCAGTCGCTATCATTGCGCTAATTTCGTTAAATGTTTTATGTAAGCTCTTTTCAAGTTTGATTTTGTCTTGCAAGGACTTTAGGGCTTCATATCTACTCATCTGCGTTTAATTTCGCGTCGGTGGTAAATAGATCAGAGTCAACGGGTATCATGTTTGCCGGTTTTCTTATTACGTCACCAATCGATCCTATTTGCTCTCTGCCTAACATTGGTCGTAATTCGTTATCAGTTTCAAGGTTAAGCGCGACACGAGCCGCCAACTCTTCAAGCGTTCGAGCGGTTAATGCGGTTATTTTCTTTTTATCGTAGGTTATTTTTGCATTAAGAATGTCTAGATCATAGCGAGGGAGTAGTAATTGCGTTAATCCTGCAAACAAGCTGTCAGCCAATGGCAGCACAGCCCAATCGTATAAAGATGTAATCGCTTGCTTGTAGTTGTCTAAGGTTGCAGCGTCTACGGTCATTAGTGCGAGTGGCACATGATAGGTTTGGGCGCAAGCATTACGAGCTGATTCGTGAAGATTGAGGAAGTCCATATCTAAATTGGTTGCGCCGATGTTTTTAATATCCATTTTCGGGCCAGCGGTTACCCCTATCGCCTCACCTTGAGTCCCGCCGTATTGAGACCTGACTCGCGCTCTCGTATTCTCAAACATATCTTCGTCCATATCATCCTCGAAATGAAATACAAGGGATACGCGCCCGCCTTTTTCTAAAATGTTTATATTGTGATTATTGCCTAGTATGTGTTGTCTTGCTTCCTGAGATGCTGCTATCAGAGGAGAGTCGGCCCTCATTAGTGAGTTATTTTTTACCGAGTAGCCGCGTATGTGTTGCACTTCCTTTAATCCATCGGCGATAAATCTGACTCTGCTTTTGTCTGATACGCGATTATAAACGCCGGTTAGAGTTTGCCCGGTTACTTGATATGACTGAGGCGCACCGTCCACTCCCTGCACTGGGTTAGTATTAGTTGGAGATATTGCATACAGCTCTAGTGGCGGCCTGTTTGGGTTACCTACCGCGACAGGAAAGCACTCGCCGGTGACTAGCTTTTCAACTGCCAGCGCCTTGAATAATTGTTTTTTGGTAGAGAATGGGTTGGGTTGCTTCAGTCTATCCAATGCGGGGTGGATGTCTATTATTTCGCCGTTAATCTCAATAACAGGATCAATCGAGCTGAATGCCTCAGATATTAAATCAACGGGAATAAATACCGCGCTTGATGTTGAGTATATCCTTAGGGCCGATGCTGCTGTGGCCCCGGAGTAGCCAGCACTTAGAAATGACGATAACTCATCACTTATGTGTATCGTATGGCTTTTTGTTTCCGTGTTTTGCTGAACTTCTTTAGTTTTAAATGGCCACATATACTCATAATCAAAACGTTATGGTTGGAGTTATGAGTATAGCCTATATATTATGGTTATGCCAATTAACCTATATGTATTCGGTTTCCTGTTGGCTGCGGTGCGTTATTCATTATAAGCGCATCGGCTATGTTAGGGGATTCTTGCCCAGTTCGCTTTTTCATCTTCTTTTTATCCTCTACTTTCTTTTTGCTAGTTGCGTCTGACTTTTCCCACACCGGAGTAGATAGCTCCCTAGCCAATTTATTAAATATCCCATTATCTGCAATATCCACGCTTATCATATCTTCAGGGCTTATATCTCTCTCGCCTAATTTGATAAACCTAAACGTATTGTAAAACTTTTGAGCTGTTACCGCATGAGCTTGAGCTTTGGCGTTAGTGTATAAGTTGGCCCATGTTCGATTAGTGCCGTTTACTGTTTTTTTGCCATTAACCACCGGAGCGCCAGCGTCGAATGGGAATACTGGCGTTTTTAGTTTCTTCTCTTTTTTCCGGTCAGTGATGAATACGTCCACGCCATCACCTAGCCCGCCACACGTATCGAATGTAAACAACCCTGCCGCGTTATCAGTTGCCATATCAAACGCTCTATTTGATGCCTCCCTTAAATCATCCGACCTCACCCATTCGTCTATGTCTTTGACTATGTTCCCGTCCTGGTAAACCACGGCGTTACTGTCGCGCCCCTGACCTGCTGGGTCGTACGATACTTTTTTAATTCCCGACTGAACAAAGTCTTCGTGATGGCTGGCGAATCTTGCGGCCTTAATCCACTCCAGATCCATAATTACATCGCCTTCAGCGCCGGTTGGAAACCCCTCCCAAATATGACGATAGGTTCGCATAGGCTGAGTTTTTTTGCAGTGTAGTCGTTGTTTTTCGAGATACGAAGGAAAATATTTATTGTCGATGTAATTTACTTTGATGGATACGCAGTCGTCGGGCGGAGATATTACCCATCGCTGGTAAGTATCGTCTAGCTCGTTATCTGGGTTAAACAGGATTATAAATATAGGGTCAAGGCCGGACTTTGGTCGGATTGAAGGAAGTAGTTTCTCCCATGAGTCTTTTTGAATGTTCTCGGATTCCTCGCATAGTACAATATCTACGTTTGATATTGACTTGAGGTTCTTGATATTATTTTTGATGCCTTTGAATATAAGCTTTGATCCGTTGCGACCAACAATTGATGTTTTGGTCATGGTAAAAAAATGCTCTAGACCCCTAGAATATATCGCCTCTTCTATTTCGTCCTTAATTGATTCTTCGATGGAGATTTGAAATTCACGGGTTACTAATATCCTGACTGGCCTCAAACATGCCTCGACAATTACAGCATCGGCCCATGTCCATGTCTTAGCTCCGCCCCTTCCGCCGTAATCGACGTGATAAACAACTCCGGGCTTAAACACGGATCGCCTTGAAATTATCTCATTAGCGTTAGTTAAAAAGTGAGGGGCGAATACAGATTGAGGCTTCCAGATTAAGCTACTCATCGTCCTTTTTGTCTTCACCTGCTGTGATTTCGCTGAACGGGGTTAATTCTGCGGCCTGGCCCTCTGTCACTTCGCGTCTATCTTTTTGATCCAGGTATTGTTTTCCCATCCATATCAGCATTGCAACACTCCCGCTTTCGCAAGACTGCCATTGCTTCCTCCTAAGTGATATTTTGCCTTTTGCCGCCTTTTGCGAGTAATATTCCGAAAAACTAACCTTTTTCTCTTTTTTGACTCGATTATTGATAGTATCGTCCGTGCAATTAAACCATGACGCGATCTCTTTTTGAGTGCACTGCAAAGCACAGAGTTTATCAAACTCTTCCCAGTCTATTTTTATTTTTGGTCTTCCGCCTGCCATGCAAGCCTCTTATATTGTTTACATATTATACGCAGTATAGCTTATGGGTGATATAAGGCAAATATATGGCGATTTACCTTGTATTTATGAAATAATTTCACTACTATATAGGTATAGATCATACAGGTCTCAACCCTAATCATCATATTGGAGATATAAGCCATGGAAAACCAAGAAATCACTACATTAGTAGCGCGTATCACAACAGCTAAAAACGTGACTGCTAAATTAGTCGAAAAAACACGCGAATTTGCAGAATATGTGCAGAATGCAATGGAGGAAAACGGTGTTAAGAGCGTGTTAAATGGTAAGTATGAGTTGCAAACATTAAATGCAAGCGCCGGCAGTGATACGTCACTCTATGCACGAACTGAGAACGAATATGCTAGTTTTTACGTGTGTTTAGATAGTAGCAACTTAAGCTCAACAAATGAAAGTGTATTTTTGCGTGGTGATTTTAGCGCAAGGTATAACCTACCATCTCGATCCAATATCTTAGAGTTTATTGGTGATGCAAAAGCTATACTTATAGAGCTTGCAGATATGGACAAAATGCCTGAATTACCAGAGATCAAATAAGAGAGGGGAACTAAAATGAACATTTTAAACGTAGCAGAAGAAGAGTTCGGCATTGAGGTTGAAGCTGAAAGCAGCGGCATAACTGAGACATTTACTATCCAGCTATGTGACAATAAATTTCGCAGTGACTTAGGCTGCTGGATTACAACAAGTGATAGCGACGGTGATATTTGCTTCGACGACTACCCAGATTTTGACTTTGATAAAATAATAGAAGAGGCTGAAGAATGCAGTACTTCGTCATTTGCAGACAGATACACAGAAGAAAAAATTGAGTTTAATTGTGCAATTAACTCGTGCGTAGTTGTTATGCGGGAAGAAAAAGAGACTGGAGAAATAGAGTTGGTAATTGAAGATATTGGACATATTGGCAGCTATCAAACAAGGTATAGCGAGACTGGGCGCAAGTTCATCAGTAAGAGTGAAGCTATCGAGTACGCAAAACAATTTAGAACTGAAGATCATCAAGACTGCAAGGGTCTTTACGCATTTTTGGCGGCAATTCAGGAGATGTAAATGTCAATAACAGACAAGGTAAAATCAGAGGGGCTAAAAGGCGTCTCTGACGTAGCTAAAGAGATTGCAGAGCCTAATCAGCGAATGGATAGCGTTGTTAGGACGCTAAACAACTGGTTTAAAAATAAACCTAAACTATTCGACGCTTGCATAATGTACGCTAAATCTAAAAAGGGAATAAAATGAAACCGCTATTTATACCGCTAAAAACTCAATATTTTAATCAATTTAAAGCTGGCACAAAAACAACTGAGTATAGACTGTACGGGTCAAGATGGAATGATAAAACAATCGTATTAGGCAGAATGGCCACGCTTAGTCATGGGTACAGCGGCGCAAGATTGAGCGCGATTATCGTTAATCTGAGAAAGGTAAAAAACAAGTCGATCACAGACATCTACCCCAAAGGCGCGACATTGGCCGCAATAGATTTATCTTTTTCCTGATTTCCGATGTACTTAAAGCTCCACCATTTTACTTTTCGTCGAATGGTGGGCGACCTAGACGTGCCAATAGTCCCTGATAGCTTTGATGTTGTGAACCCTGTAGCTTTTAGTGTCCAGCAATCTGATTTTTTCATGGCTTTATATACAGGGATGCTGGAAAACTTGCCAAAAATATCATACTCGCCAGCTAATGATTTTGTTGTTTCGTTTATCATCATCATTCCCAGCCCAAAACCAACATAATCAGGATGAATTACAGTTCTATTGAAGTGTAATACTCTTTTCTTCCTCTTGTTCGTCCACGGAACGTATTCATTAAACGCCTGATAGCCTATCTGTAAGTCGCCTACAAATAACCCGAAATAAAAACCCAGCCCACTTGCGGAATTGTCGCTCAAATAATGATACTTGCTAAACATTTTCCATGACTTGCTGTTTTCGAGGCGCCTAACTTCAAATGATATTTTTTCTTTTCTGGTATAGCTTTGACAAAGTAACCTCCGATCATCATAGCTATTATCATTGCAGTCTATTATCCAGTCAGGATTAAGCCACTCGATTATATCGTAATGACATGAGACTAGCACTATTTTTTTGTTGAATGCTCTGGCAAACTTCTGAACGCTTTGGCTCATAGCCTTAGCAACTGTTCTGTCAACTACGGAGGTCCATTCATCGACTACTAGCACATCATCCATTTTAGACAATCTAATAGCAATCTCGGCCCTTGCTTTTTGTCCATTAGAAAGTGCGCCTACCGGCAATAACCAGCAAGGTATACTGCTAAGCCCAACGGATGATAATAGTTTCGCGCACTCGTCATAAGATAATGACTCATTTAGCTGATCTATAACCGGACTCGAATAATCCACGTCCGATGAATCAAAGTCATCCCCGTACGCCTCTCTTGCAAGCGTCGTTTTGCCAGACCCAGAAGCGCCGATGATAAGGCCAACATTGTAATTAGATGTTATGTCGGCCCTTACGTTTAATGAATGTGATAATTTTTTATCTGAATCAAGATCAACGCTGGCGGCGGCCTTTTTGCACCTAAAGCTAACTCCTTGCTCGCTTTTTAAATTCACGATATAGGTTTGCACTCATACCCCCTTCTTGTCATTTCGTTAAATACCTCCATTTGATCGTGCTCGGCATTAAACTCAATGATTAAAGCGAACCCTTCTTTGTCTTCCACGCTATCGCGCGGATCTTGCTCTTCGGGTATGTCGCCATCAATATCAATTAGCTCGGAATCGTCAAACCCAAGAAGATCAATATCAAAGTCCATTTCTTTCAGGTCTTCAATTTCAATCCGCAACATATCAAAATCCCACCCAGCATTTAAAGCCAGCTTATTATCTGCGATTACATACGCTTTCTTTTGTGCTTTTGTTAAATTGGATAGCTCTATTGTCGGGACTTCATCCATACCTAATTTTACGGCCGCTAATAGTCTGCCGTGACCGGCTATTATCCCGTTATCGGAGTCAATTAGCAGGGGATTGGTAAACCCAAATTCTTTGATGCTTGCGGCTATTTGGGCTACCTGTGCGTCGTCATGCGTCCTTGAGTTATTCGCATAAGGAATTAGATCGGATGTCTTTATGTTTTTTATTTTCATCGCATCCCCCTGACTATTTTTGGTTTTCCTGCCATGTTATACGCTCACATACTGAAGTTACAGGTTAATAAATTATATATAGTTGTCTGCTATTATTTTAATGCTTGTCGCTCTAGTTACTGTCCTGCCGCCAGATGTTACGCACGAGCAAACAATTACTGCCTCGGTATTTGCTGCGCCCGATGACACCCATACTTTAACGCTCGTGTTAGCATTAAAAAATACATCGGAGTCCATTGTCGCGCCGGTGACTGTTACAACTTTACTTGTTAGCGTCTCCCCTGCGTCGAGATAGTCCCCTCCATCGTTTGCGGTCGAGTTGGTGACTGGGGCAAAGTCGAAATCGTAATCCAGCACCTCGCTGACTCTCTTGTCATTATCCGCCATTATTTTGCGCCCTTGCTTGTTTTGATATAACTAACACTCTGGATTGATCGTGAATAGCGAAGGCTCGTGATTGCCTTGTAACTGCCAATATTCTGTTTTTTGGGGCGCTAGATATTACTGCTGCATCACCATTACCCCACGTCCAAAAAAAGAATTTAAACATAAATCACCTATGCCGGGTCTAATGATGATATTGGGTCGCCAGCGGTAGTTACTACCGTAGCCGTCCAGCTTGCCGTTACATCATCCTCTTTGGTTATCGTCATAACTCCGCCCGCAATGCTCACCTTATTTCTGTTTGCCCGTAACGATTGCCTTACCGTCCTCACTGTCGGGCTGCCTGAGTCTGCGCCTGTACTCATATCTCGATCAAGTATAGCATCAGCTATGGCGTTACGCTCTGTAACCGTTAAAACAGCCCCAGTTGATGTTATGGCCGTGTTTACTGCGTCAATTAATGCTTTAAGAGCGCCTAGTCCATCGGTGCCGTTACTTAAATCGGTTTGTATTGCGTCTATTGCGGTTTGTGCGGATGCAATAAGTGCGGGTATATCTGTTGTTGTGTCAGTTTGTATGATGTCGACTTGGTTAGCCATCTTGCCGGCCGTGGCCGCATCTAATTCCGACATTCTCGCCTCTGTGTTTATAAGTGCTGCTGCATCTAGTTTCGACTCGTTAGTGTCGCCTTGAGTTGTTAGCTCTGCAATCACTATGTCGGTCGCGTCTTGTTTGGCCTCTGTTGCTAGTCCTGATTGTATTTGCGATATACGATGGACGTGGCTTGCGACAATGACAACATCATCACCAGCAACTAAAGCAGTTGTGAAAGCTTCGTCAAAAGTGAACTCACCTGTTGTCCCATTGTACGTTGAGACAATCCTCCCCTGCCCAGCTTGCGCCGAACCATTGTAAGCAAATAAGCACTGATCCCGAAAGAAATTATCATCAAAACCAGTGATATTCGTTGTCACACTTGTTGTTGTGGGGACACCACTAACAGTTCCCTCTGCTGCTGTCCACGCACCAATTTCTCTAATCATCTTCCCTAGAGACTGGCCTGTATTATACTTAGCCTTACTTAGTACTTCATTGAAAATATCTGATATTAACTGTGCAGATGTTGCAGTCGCTGTTAACCCCATATTATCTCCAGCCTTAGCAGGAGCATAGTTAGGTTGCGAGGATGCTAAAGTTACACCATTAGTCCCAGTTAATATGTCTAAGTCAGCTTGAGCTACAGCGAGTGAGGAGGCTTGTGCTACAGCACCAGCAGAAAGATTATCAAGATAACCAGCGCGTATAGCTGAGAGCCTAGTTTCAAGCTCGTCTACATAGGCAATTATTGCTGCAAGTTGTGTTGAGTTCAGATCCACCTCAGACCTAATAGCTGCTGCTGTCGGTGGTGTAACAGTTAGTGTATAACCTGTCTTATCATTATTAGTTCCAACTGTGACAACACCTGTAGTTAACGCAATAGCTAGGTCAGCGAAGTTTGCAGGGAAGGCTTGTGTTAAAACATACCCTGTCTTCCCAATATTCCAATCACCTTTACCATCTAAGGCAGAAGCAGAAATTCCAGCTGGTGTAATCCAATTCGTAGGGATTGTGGGTAGGTTTGTTAACGCTGAAACCGTTGGTATTACTGCTCCAGTATGGGTTTCAGCCGACAGTACAACATTACCTGCTACTGCTGAAGCACTTGTAATTATAGTCTGACTTGCAGAGAAACAGGCTGCTTTAGACGCAATAATAGTAAATGACGTATAGTTCGTCTCAGCTTGCGTCGGGGTATAGTAAACAGTTCCTTCAGCACCATATACCGTAGTTCCGCCTCCTGTAGCCTCAGCACCTGCTTGCGGCCTAACGGTGATAACTACTGCTGAAGTTTGTATTGTACCATCAGCTATCAAGATTACTTGGCCTACTGCTATTCGCTCGGGACTTACTGCGTTGCGAGGATACATTTGCATAACTCCAATTATTTGTGATCTTCTTACTGCCAAATGTGGCCTGAATGTGCCGCCTGCTGCCGTCGGCAACTCACCTAGCGCATACTCGCCTATCGCTCTCCCGTCTAGCATTTATGGCCACACGGGAGTATTAACGACATCGTAGCTTTGCACATCCGCAGCGACGTTTATTAGATTAATAGCTGCTACTGCATCGACTCCAGCTTGATAAATATTCGTTGTAATTGTCATGTCAGCAGGTAGTTGGCGTGCTGCTGGAGCAATGCTTATAATAATGTCTTTGACTAATTTCAATTCATCGAAATTACTAATTGAGGGGTACACTATTTGAACTCTTGATAGTGCCTCAAGTTTTAATTCTTCGATTTTTATTTTTTTGTAGTCTGGTAATGCATCATATGTATCAATTATTACTTGTGCTTCTGCCTCGCGCTCGACCGGGTGTATTTTTACTGCACCATCTTCAGTAGTTTTTGTTATACCAACGTTACCCAGAGCTTCAATTAACCCATGCCCTTTTTCAAGCCAAGTAATCATGCGGCAAAACCTCCAATGGGCTGGTTTTCAGCTCTGTACGAAATCGTAGCTATAGCAGGCAAGGCAGCAACCGCAGGGGTTGGCGTGCCAAGAGTAAATAGTTGATTAAGATACACATCCGCACCATTTGCGTTTTTGCTCATCCACGTTTTTGTTGTTTTTGTGTAGTCCATAGACATCAATGCAATGGTACTGTCCTCAAATGCTAGACCTAAGAAAAAATAAGGCGGTAGTCGCTGCGCTGTAATCGGGCCTACAACATTATTGGCAAACGATTGAGTAACTAAACCCGTAGTTCCGCAATCAATATCGTCTGATTCGATCCAAGGGCTACCAACGGGAAACCCAGTGGTCATATCAACTCTGTATATTCCCATACGCATTACAGCGCCGACCGATGCTGTTTTTACATACACTGCCCATTTTGACATCGCACCTTGACAGTCATGGGCGAACGGCTGCAAATATAATTGCGTCGGTCTTGCTGTATATGAAGAGCTATAGCCAACTATCGTTTTTGATAGCAGCATTTCGTAATTTGTACCGGACGTTGCAATTATTGCAGGCGGAGCAAGTGTACCAGTTTCATTCATGCCACAAGACAAAATAGGCGCTGTCGTAAAGTTTATCGCCACTTGAGTTCCGGCGCTATTATCTAAAACAGTTTCTCGAACTAATGTTGCACTAGCTGATAGGTAACCAATACCCGTTTCCCATTCGTTATCTGTAGCATTTATTGCCCAGTACGCAAAACGACGGTGAAGGCCAAACGCAGTATTAAATGCATCAAAACCAGCAACAGCCCCAGCCGTTGCAAATGATCCTGCCCCTGTGGTTGCTGTAGTCTCTCTGACTCGATTAGCTAACATTAAATTTCCACCTTACAAATAGCAATTCCGCGATACCCAGCGGCATTAGTTACAAAATAGTAACCACGAGTACTGTCAGTAGCACTATACGATTTAATCAAAGTACTCTCGCACTCAACCCCGGTAACAACTCTATTGTTTGTCGGTACAAAATTAGCATCGCGCATTGGTCTAGATGTTCTTGAGCCGTTTTTAGCCACGGTTATTTTTGTACTGCTACAAGACTGAGATGCAGAAGGCGAGAACGGAACTGTTCTTATGTTCGATTTATTTGATTCAGTACCATCAAGCACAGCGGTAACGTAAAATGTATCCCCATCTTTTTTGTCAACGTCATACTGTAGGCTCGACTGGCCGGAGTAAATCACTAAATCATTCTGGTATACGTTATAAGTTACGTTTGGAGTTACGCTAGAATCAAACGAAATGACCGCTGGAGATGCTATCGCTGGGGGAATTGCGGAATAAGAAAATAGCGCAAGTATGAATAATATTAGCATCATAAATCACCTATGAATAATTTTACCTAATTATAGCCCATAGCTTATGGTTTTGCGAATAATGATAATGAAGTGGTTATTTTTGATGCATGGAACGAAAAATCCTCAATTAAGATGCTTTCCCGCTAATCTCTCGAATATTCTGGCCTAGTCGAGAGATACCCGATGGACGGTCTTGCCCAATGTAGGCCGCTACGATAGCTCTAGCCCTACTACCTCTCTTATTTCCTTATGTCAATTTCATGGTCTGTTTCTGATATAGCTTGTTTGCTATGTTAGATGACTTATGTTTAAATACACATAGCAATTAAAACCAGCTTCATAGCATCTCCTTTATCATCGTTATATTTACTTCATAAACGCGGCGTAACGCTTATCATCTCTTAGTTCTGGCTCTTTTTCTGGGTCTAAAGCTAGAATAAGCTCAATCACTAATTCCTCGGTACAGCTGGCACCAAACTGGTGATTAATCGCTCCACCTAGTTTCTTTATAATACTAATCCTAGTATTGACGCTCAGCTCTTCCATTCTGAAAATTTGTATAATGCTTTCCATTAGCATGTCCTTTAGTTTGTGTTTATAGTGTAGCTCAATCGCCATGGTCCTGATTGAATTCATTATGCTCATCTAGCCACAATTTCAATTCTCGACACTCTTTGGACCACTCTTTTTTCATGGTCCTAAGCTGATCGTTCGTATAGTTCTTTGGTGTATGGTCCGCCTTCATTTTATCATATTCTGACTGACCTATCTTTTTTATTAGCCATGGCTTGTACTGGTCCTTGTTTGCGCTAAGCTGCTGATTGCAATGGTAATTACACTGATAATGCACATTGTTTTTATTAAATCTAAGCTCAGGTCTTGCACCTACCGAAAAGTAATGCCCTCCGGCGTATTGAATATCTGGGTTTGTGGTCCGGCACGATATGCACTCGGGAGCCATGTTATTTTGGGCGAACTCTTTTAAATCTTCAAGCCTTCTCATTCGGTTGAATATCGTTTGCGCATCACTTAAGAGCTCGCTATTGCTCTTAATGGCCTCCTTGCGCTCTTTCAGAAACGCCTTCTTCTTTTTTTCTGCGTCCTTTGACTTCTTCTCCTGATTCACCCTAATTTTTTTATACTCATCAGCCTGCTTGTCTTTGATCCATGCCAATGCACAAATTGGATTGCATGTCTTTTGGCCTAGCCTTTCTCTCACTATCCATTTTCTACAGTCTTTGTATGCACATTTGCATCGACCGTATTTTGGCTTGATGGTTTTGGTTTTTGGTATGACTGGCATTATTTCCGATTATCTTCTTTGATATATTTAGCCTTTCTAGACATTTTGTTCTTCGTTTAGTTTGCTGTACTCGCTATCGCGCGGCACGTGCAGTATTATCCCGCGCTCACTAGCCCATTCCGAATGTTTTTGCATAGCTATAAATCTTTCACCCTTTGTCGCGGCCCTGCGACCATCTCTGCCTGATTTCGACCAGCTTAATCTAGTGCCTTCTTTATCTAATCCTAACCATAATGAGGTAAAATATTCGTGACAGTCATCAGTGTTAAATTCACGCTCTCCGTAAGTCTCTCCGTTCGGCTTAATCACTAATGGCATCTTTGCTCCATTCGATACTAGATACTTTGTCGTTGGAGTCATCCAGCTACGCCATAATTTA
>Ga0224507_10000104_pt1 | contig 31014 bp, 20 predicted proteins | sample SF_Jan12_sed_USG_3_FD_170159 | JGI IMG/M metagenome (GOLD analysis project Ga0224507, IMG submission 170159) | Sediment microbial communities from San Francisco Bay, California, United States - SF_Jan12_sed_USGS_13 | ecosystem: Environmental > Aquatic > Marine > Sediment | place: USA... | reverse complement strand
CGCAATGGACCAAAGGCAAAAGCCAGCCCTACGATGGCTATGCAGATACCGATGGCGGCCCAGACCCAGGGATTGCCGGTGATCTCATTAATAAAAGCATGGCTGTGATCGGCTCGCATGTTGAACACATGCCACAGCTGGGAAAAGGCGAGTATCAGGAATGCCAGGGTGAGGGGATGGTTTTGCTCCAGCCCCGGCAGGTGGGCGGCCAGCTCGACACCGCCGACCACTGACAAGGTAATGACCAGTGCATGGGATGTGATACGCGCCCATTGCTGGTGACCGATCAGCGGCTCCGACCTCGGTCTGGGGGCTTGTTTCATGATGTTTTTTTCTGCCCCGCAGGCGCCCAGCGCGAGGGCGGGGAAAACATCGGTGACCAGGTTAAGAAACAGAATCTGGAGGGGTAGCAGGGGCGGGGCAGCGCCGATCACAGAGGCTACTCCAATGACGAGTATCTCCGACAGATTGCAAGACAGCAGGTAGACCACGAATTTGCGGATGTTTGTATAAATTACCCGGCCCTGGGCGACGGCGGCGATGATGGTGGAGAATTCGTCATCCTCCAGAACCATGGCGGCGGCTTCTCTGGCTACCTGGGTTCCGCGTTCGCCCATTGCGACGCCAATATCGGCCTTTTTCAATGCCGGGGCGTCGTTCACGCCGTCCCCGGTCATTGCCACCACTTCTCCTCGTGCCTGGTACATCTCGATCAAGCCCAGTTTCAGCCTGGGATTGGCCCGTGCGATGACATCGGCGCTCGCCAACGCCGATTCGTTATTTTCTATGTCCTGAATGTCACTGGCATCCAGGCATTGGCAATCGTGACCCGGGGGGCAAAGACCAATCTCCCGGGCGATGGCCCGGGCCGTGGCCAGCTGGTCGCCTGTGACCATGGCGACTCTGATTCCGGCGTCGTGACAGGCCTGCATGTCTTCGTTGATGCCCTCGTGGGGTGGGTCGGCAATGCCGGCTATCCCCAGCAGGGTGAGGTCATGGTAGGGATGGATGTCGGCCCGGTCCTCCTCCTTGAATGCGAACGCCAGGGTTCGCAGGCCCTTATCTCCCAGGCAGTCCGCTTGATCCAGCCACCGGGCTTTATCCTGTTCACTCAACGGCGCCGTGTTCTCGCTCTTCCAGTAGCTCGTACAGGCGTTAATGATGTGCTCGGGGGCGCCCTTTACACAGTAAAGAAGGCGCCCGTCCCTTGGATGCACGGTGGCCATCATTTTTACTTCCGAATCAAAGGCGATGTTCTTCTGGCAGGGGAACTTGAGGCGCAACGCGGCGACATCGATTCCGGCCTGGCCAGCCGCTGCGAGCAATGCGATCTCGGTAGGGTCTCCAATGCCGCCGTCAGAAATCGAGAGTTCTGCGGTGTTGCACAGGGCGGCAGCTTCGAGCAGCTTATGAAACTCGGGGCCCGGAACGGTGTGATTTACATGAATCTCGGTCTCCGGGGAAATCAGGCGCCGCACCCGCATTCGGTTGGCGGTCAATGTTCCGGTCTTGTCGGTCAGGATCAGGCTGGTTGCTCCCAGGGTTTCAACCGCCGAAAGTCGCTCTATCAAGGCATTGTTCCGGGCCATGCGTCGCATGCCCCGTGCCAGGGCAATCGTGGCCACGATTGGCAGGCCCTCCGGAATGGCTGCCACTGCCAGGGCAATCGCGGTTTCGATGCTAAGAAACAGGTCCTGCCCTGTGGCAAGGCCCACCACGACCATCAGGGCGCACACTATTGCGGTAAGACCGACCAGCCGATGTCCCAGGCGCTGCAGGTTTTTTTCCAGGGGTGTTGCGCCGGGGCTGGCGGCGGAGGTGAGGCCGGCGATAGCGCCTACCTCGGTAGCCGCGCCCGTCGCGACCACCACCGCTTCTGCGTGTCCGCGAGTCAGGGCGCTGCCCTTGAACAGCATATTGCTCCGCTCAACCAGGTTGGATGATTCCGGGATCACCTCCGGGGACTTGTCAACCGGCTCAGACTCTCCCGTCAATAAGGACTCGTTCGCTTGCAGGCGGGAGCTTTCAATAAGACGAGCGTCGGCGCTGACAATATCTCCTCCTTCCAGGATCAGGATGTCGCCAGGCACCAGGTCCCGCGCGTCTATTCGTCGGAGCTGTCTGTCTCGCCTGACTGTCGCCGGGACTTGCCCCAGTTCTTTCAGGGCCTGCATGGAGCGCAGGGCATGTAGCTCAATGGCAAAACCGATGGAGGAGTTAACGATGACTACTACCCCAATTGCCACCGCCTCGGCCAGGTCGCCGAACAGCAGGGCAATCACCGCGGCGACACAGAGCAGGGCGGTGATGACGCTTGAAAACTGGTCCAGGAGAATTCGCCAAATCCCCCGCCTGGCAGTTTCCGCAAACTCATTCTTGCCGTGTATGCGTAAGCGCCTGCCGGCCTCGGGCTGATCCAGTCCTTTGGCGGGATCCACGTTGAGCTCATTCAAAACCGATTCGGTTTCGATGGCCCACGGCGTTGAAGTGGTGTTCGTCATGGGTACCATCAGTTCCCACACCGTGAACCTTATATATGAACCCCGGTCATGAGGTTGGCAATACGGGACTGCGCCTATAAATGTGCAACTGCATCAAAGTCTTCATCTGGTTTTTTACCGTGAATTCTGGTTTCATTCTAATGTTGCGTTGGGGTTGTGCGAACCGTCGTTAACAGTGATAGGATTGAAATCGCTATGATGCCACCGGATATGTCTCTGTATGCAGAGACATTTTGCAGGTGCGGGGGGGTGCGTTGCGTTGGTTGCCAAGCTGGATCCGCGCTAGCTCAGAATTAGCTACAACAAGACTTGGGAATTAAGGGTGTTACGTATGAAAAACAATAAATCGTGGGCCAGTAAATTGGGATTTGCCCTGGCGCCGGCGATGCTCCTCGGAGTGAGTTCGCAGGCACAGGCCGTAAATTTTGAATTAGCCGGCTTTGATGGCAGTTTCACATCGGACATTTCCGTAGGCGCATCCTGGCGCCTGGAAGATCCGCAGTCCAACTTATATGCAGGTTCCAATGCACCAGGTGGCACGGCATCGGTCAGTAATACTGACGATGGCAACCTGAACTATGCCAAGGGTGATATTTACTCGCTGATTCTCAAGGGCGTGCATGACCTGGAGCTAAGCAAAGGCAACTTTGGTGGTGTGGTCCGCTTCAAGTACTGGTATGACTTTGAGCTTGAAGACGGTAATCGCGCACATGGCACATCCAATAACAACTATGTGCAGAACCAGCCGCTGAACGACGAGTCCTATAACGAGTTCGCCAAGAACAAGGGTGTCAGGCTTCTTGACGCCTTCGTCTACGGTAATTTCGAGCTGGGCAATATGCCCCTGGATCTGCGCCTGGGTCGCCAGGTGGTCAGCTGGGGCGAAAGCACCTTCATCCAGGGTGGTCTGAACGCGATTAACCCGGTGGATGTGTCAGCATTCCGCCGGCCCGGTGTAGAAATCAAGGAAGGCCTGCTCCCCGTGGGTATGCTCTATGGATCTTTGGGTCTGACTGATGCGATCAGCGTCGAGGCCTTCTACCAGTATGAATGGGAAAAATACATTATTGATTCCTGTGGCAGCTATTACGCTGATGCGGATTTCGCGGCCGACGGCTGTAACATACTCACAGTATCCAATGGCGTGTCTGACGCCTACGCCATGGCCAATGGTGTCTACATAACCCGGGACGCTGACGTAGAGCCCGATGATGGCGGTCAATACGGTATAGCCCTGCGCTATTTCGCCGAGAATCTCGGTGGTACTGAATTCGGTTTGTATTACATGAACACTCACGGGAAGATTCCCTTGTACACGGGGCGTACCGCGCAGAACCTGGCCTTGAGTGGGGTAGACGCGCCGTTCATACCCGGCAACCCCTACGGCGGCAATCCGACCTTCTATGCCCAGTTCCCGGAAGATCAGAAGCTCTACGGTCTGAGCGTGGCCACCAACCTGGGCGGTTGGGCCGTGTCGGGTGAGGTGAGCTTCCACCCGGATATGCCGGTGCAGGTCAATTCCACCGAGTTGTTGCAGGCGGCGTTGGGACGGGCGCCCTGGAGTCCGATTACAACAGTTGTGAATGGCCTGCCTCAGGGTGGGACCTTCAATGGCTATGACGAGTTCGATAGCACCCAGGCCCAGTTGACCGTGATCAAGACCTTCTACCGTCTGCTCGGCACCCAACAGATCGCCCTGGTGGGTGAAGTGGGTTGGGCCGGTGTTGACGGTTTGCCGCCTACTACGGGTATCGAAGGGGCGTTTGCAACCGAAAACCGCCGTTATGGGCGCTCACCCACTTTTGGTATGGGCTCATTTGATCCCTTCGTGTATTCAGGCTTCACAATTAGCTGCGAAGAAGGAAATTCGACCCTGGGTCTCGTAGTGAACAGCAACCCGAATAACTGCACCGACGAAGGTTTCGTCACCGATTCGTCCTGGGGTTACCGGGCACGCCTGGTGTTCCAGTATGACGATGTGTTTAAAGGTGTGAACCTGGTGCCGACCATCAGTTTCTCTCATGACGTCAGTGGCTGGCACCCGGCGGGTGTCTTCAACGAAGGTAGCAAGAGCCTGGGATTGTCACTCAAAGCCAATTACCTGCAGCGCTATACGGCTGAAATCTTCTATACGGACTTCTCCGGTGGCGACTACAACACCCGTGCTGACAGGGATTTCGCCGGCTTTAGCTTCGGCGTTAGCTTCTGAGCCAAGCCTACTGATTTTAGAGGATACAAAAATGACTTTATTGAAGAAAAGTATGCTGGCTGTCGCGGCCGCGACTTACATGGTATCTGTCGGCGTCTCTGCTGCGATTTCCCAGGAACAGGCTGACCGACTGGGTGGCCCCGAGCTGACTCCCATGGGTGCAGAACGAGCTGGCAACGCTGCCGGTACGATTCCCGAGTGGAGCCCGATTAAATCGGTGCCTGCCGGGTACGTCGAGGGCGGGCCTTTGCTTGATCCCTTTGCCAGTGACCAGGTGAAGTTCTCGATCACCGCGGCGAACTACGAGCAGTACGCTGATAACCTTTCTGCAGGTCAAATCGCACTTCTGAAACGTTACCCCAGTACTTTCAAGATGAACGTGTATGAAACACGCCGTACATCCGGGTATCCCCAGTCTGTGTATGACCAGGTAAAATCTGGTGCGACCAAGGCCGAATTGGCTGCCGGTGGCAATGGCTTGAAGGAACTGGTGTCAGATACGCCGTTCCCGATTGCTGCCAGTGGCATCGAAGTGATATGGAATCACATTCTTCGTTACCGTGGTGGCAGCGTGAAGCGCAGCTATACCCAGATTCCGGTTCAGGCTAATGGCAATTTCAGCCCTGTCGTGTTTGATGACCAGATTACCTGGGCGAACTACATGCAGGACAAGGTTGATCCGAATCGCCTGTTCTTCTACAAGCAGGCCATCGTAGCTCCGGCGCGTCTTGAAGGCGGTGTCTTGCTCGTGCATGAGAACATTGATCAGGTTAAAGAGCCTCGTGCAGCCTGGGTATACAACGCCGGTCAGCGTCGTGTTCGCAGAGCTCCTGATGTAGCCTACGACGGTCCCGGTACCGCGTCAGATGGTCTGCGTACTGCCGATGATCTCGATCTGTATAACGGCGCACCAGATCGTTACGACTGGAAGCTTCTTGGCAAGAAAGAGATGTACATTGGCTACAACTCTTACCGCATGCTGGACAAGTCCCTCAAGTACAAGGATTTGTTGCAAGCTGGTCATATGAACCCTGATTACCTGCGCTATGAATTGCACAGGGTGTGGATTGTTGAGGGGACTCTTAAAGAGGGCGCCCGCCACGTGTATGCCAAGCGTACCTTCTATGTCGACGAGGATACCTGGCAGATTTCCATCGCCGATCTGTACGATGGCCGTGGCGAAATGTGGCGTGTGAAGGAAGCTCATAACCTGACGCATTACCAGGTCAACGTTCCCTGGTATGCAACCGAAACCAGTTACGACTTGATTTCGGGTCGTTATCTTACGATCGGTTTGGAAAACGAAATTCCTGAGTACACTTATGTGTGGGGTTATCCGGCATCATCGACGGAGTACACCCCCGCAGCGTTGCGCAGGGCCGGAAAACGATAATATAAATCGTCAGGGTTTATCTTGACGCATTTGTAATAAGATAGCGGCTCGTCGTATTTTACGGCGGGCCGCTTATTTTTTGGGCTGACGAACTTGGCCCGGGTGTGAGGGATCAAATGCAACCTAGTAGTAAGGCCATCAATAGAATGGCGTGTGGACTCGTGACTGTTGCGTCACTGCTCGTCGCAGGAGCAGTCTCAGGGCAGTCAGACCAGCAGGGCCGAACAGATTTCAGGTATCTGCCGTCCGTAAAAACTCACTGGGTTGACCGTGCTTTGCTACTGGATGTCGCCAGGGCCGACGGGCGGCTGGTTGCGGTAGGTGAGCGAGGCTTCATTATCCATTCAGACGATGATGGCCGCAGCTGGGTCCAGGCTGATGTGCCGGTATCGGTTACCTTGACCGCGGTAAATTTCCCCAGCCCTGAGATGGGTTGGGCCGTCGGACACGAAGGCACTATTCTTCATAGTTCAGACGGTGGGAGAAGCTGGTCGGTCCAGTTTACCGGCCTGCAGGTCGCTGAGCAGGAAGTCGGCTATGCAGAAGCCGCAATAGAGAAGAAGCAAGAGCAACTCGAGACCGCAGATGAGTCCGAAGTCGAGGACCTGGAGTTCGAAATCGAAGAGGCTGAATACGCTCTGGATGATGCGATGCTCGCCGTGGAGGCTGGCGGTACGGCCAATCCCCTGCTGGACGTATGGTTTGCTGATGAAAAATCGGGCTTGGCGGTTGGCGCTTACGGATTGATCTTCAGCACCGATGATGGTGGTGAGAACTGGAAAATTCGTTCGTCGGATCTGGATAACCTGGACAAATATCACTACTACGGCATAGCGTCGGCGGATGGTCACACTCTGTACGTGTCTGGTGAGGCGGGGATGCTGTTTCGGTCCGATGACGCGGGTGCTACCTGGATTCGGCTCGAGTCTCCTTATGAAGGGTCACTGTTTGGCATTATTGCTATGCCCAATGGCTCAACAGGTCGTGTGCTGTCGTTCGGACTCAGGGGAAACATCTTTGTCTCTGATGACAAGGGAGAAACCTGGGAAAGAAGGTCGACAGCCAGCCAGAATACACTCATGGGCGGAGTCATCTCACCCGGCGGCAGACTGGTGCTGGTTGGTCGTTCAGGTGCGGTGCTAAGCAGTGACGATGCTGGAGAGACCTTCAGCGTTGTTATCAGGGAAGACCGAAGCTCGTACAGTGCGGTGATTGCGAATCCTGATGAAAACCTGGTTTTGGTCGGCGAGGGTGGTATCCACCGGGCCACTCCTGATGGTTCAGCTGAGGTAGAAGAACAATGAAAGGCGCGACTAAACATCACCTGACCCACCCTATCTCAGATGCAGAGCCTGTTCTAGAGCGCCTGATTTTTGGCAATCGGGTGGTCTTGATCGTTATCTGCGCCCTGGTAACGCTGTTTCTTGGATACCAGGCGTCTCATATTCGTCCTGATGCCAGTTTTGAAAAGATGGTGCCGACGTCTCATCCTTATATCGCCAACTTCCTGAAGAATCGTGATGACCTGTCAAGTCTTGGGAACACGGTACGGATCGTCGTAGAGACCAGGAAGGGAGATATTTTTGACAAGGATTTCCAGGAAACCCTGAGGCAAATTAACGACGAAGTATTCTATATTCCGGGCGTGGACCGGTCGAAACTCGAGTCGCTTTGGTCACCAAACATTCGCTGGAGCGAAGTGACCGAAGAAGGCTTCCGTGGTGGCGCCGTCATTCCCGATGGTTATGACGGATCCCTTGAGAGCCTGGAAAAGCTCAGGGAAAACGTACTCAAGTCCGGCCAGATAGGGCGACTGGTTGCCAATAACTTCAAGTCGACCATTGTGTTGGCGCCACTGGTTGATCGGGATGCAGAGACCGGCGAGAAACTTGATTACAAAGAGTTGTCACAAAATCTTGAAACCCTGGTGCGGGACAAGTATGGCAGTGACGCAGTGGCTATTCACATCATCGGTTTCGCCAAGATTGTCGGCGATCTAATCCATGGTGCGAACCAGGTCGGTATATTTTTCCTGATCGCTTTCTTGACCACCATGGGCTTGCTGTACCTCTATTCTCGCTGCCTGTGGAGTACCGCGATCCCCCTGCTGTGTTCCACTATTGGCGTGGTGTGGCAGCTGGGCCTGTTGAATGTACTGGGCTTCGGTATCGATCCATATTCCATGCTGGTCCCGTTTCTGGTCTTTGCAATCGGCGTGAGTCATGGCGTGCAAATGATCAACAGCATCAGGTCCAAGTCACTGTTTGGTGCTAGCCCCATGGCCTCGGCCAGGCTGACGTTCCGTCAGCTTTACGTGCCGGGTCTGGTGGCGCTGGTCAGCGATGGTATCGGCTTCTTCACCTTGATGGTGATTGAGATTCCGGTCATCCAGGAGTTGGCGCTGACTGCCAGTCTGGGTGTGGCCGTGCTTATCATGACTAACCTGATTCTGTTGCCGGTACTGATGTCCTATACCGGAGTAACGAAAAAAGCTGTTCAATACATGGAGAAACGCAAGGACAATCCCAGCAAGGTATGGGAATGGTTCTCTGGCTTCACTGAAATGAAACGGGCTCGCGTCACGCTGGCTATCGGCGTAGGCCTGTTCGCCTTTGGATTGTATTTTGGCCAGGGCCTGAAGATTGGTGACCTTGATCCCGGCGCTCCGGAATTGCGTGCTGATTCTCGTTACAACAGGGACAACGCGTTCCTGACGGCTAACTACTCGAACAGCACGGATGTGTTTGTGGTGATGGTGGAGACCCCTGCGCAGGCTTGCGGTAACTACGAGGCGGTGGCTGCCATCGACCGGTTCCAGGGTGAAATGGAACCGGTAGAGGGCGTCCAGTCTGTTGTCTCCCTGGTGAACGTGGCGAAGTTGGTTAATACCGCCATGAACGAGGGCAGTCTGAAATGGGCAGCCCTGAGCAGGAACCAATTTGTGCTGAACAGTTCCCTGAGCCGGGTGCCGAGTATTTTGATCAATACGGATTGTTCAATGGTACCGGTCCTTGTGTTCCTTGAGGACCATAAGGCCGATACGCTATTGAGGGTGGTGGCGGCTGCAGAGGAATTTGCCGCTACCTATAATAGTCCGGATGCGACTTTCGTCCTCGCGGCGGGTAACTCCGGAGTCGAGGCGGCAACAAATATCGTTATCTCCAAGGCCCAGTACCAGATGCTTGCCTGGGTTTACGGTGTAGTCAGTCTCCTGTGCTTGATTACCTTCCGTTCACTGCGTGCAGTACTGTGCATCATCTTGCCCCTGGCCCTGACATCTGTCCTGGCCCAGGCCCTGATGGCCTTTATCGGGATAGGTGTGAAGGTGGCCACCTTGCCGGTGATCGCACTTGGCGTGGGTATTGGTGTGGATTACGGAATCTACATTTACAGTCGAATGCTCGGGTTTATCAAGGACGGGCTGAAGCTGACCGAAGCGTATTTCAAGACCCTGCAGTCAACGGGTGTGGCCGTGGCCTTTACCGGCCTGACCCTGGCCATCGGCGTGGGAACCTGGATGTTCTCACCCATCAAGTTCCAGGCTGATATGGGATTGATGCTGACCTTCATGTTCCTGTGGAACATGCTTGGGGCATTGATTTTCTTGCCGGCTCTCGCAAGATTGTTGCTGGAACCCGCCAAGATTCGTCAGAAATCAGCAGAAGAGCTGGAGAAGCTGGTAGCGGATAGTCAAAGCTGAAGATGACGGAGAGCCAGGACCCCACAGTAGAGGCCCTGCACGCATTGCGTGCGGGGCCAAATGTGGCAGATGTGCTGGACTATTGGTGCCGGCGCCAACCCGATGCAGTGGCGCTTCAGTTTCCTGATCAAACGGTAAGTTTTGCAGAGCTGGCTAGTCGAAGTGGTCAGCTGGCGAGGCGCCTGAAGCACGCCGGCGTCGCCGAAGGGTCGCGAGTAGGTCTGCTCGAGCTGAATACGCCAGCCTACTTCTACTTGTTTTTCGCCCTGGCAAGATTGGGCGGTGTGCTTGTGCCTATTAATTTTCGCCTGGCTCCGGCGGAAATTGATTTCATTGCCGCCGATGCGGAGTTGAAATTGTTGTTCGTGGGTCCGGCCTTTGATCCCATGGTGCCCGCGCTGGGTTCCCTGGATCCGGCGAGTATTATTCGACTGGCTGCCCGCAGTACTTCCCAGAAATGGTTCGGAAGCTGGGGTCGGCCAACATCCATTGAATCTGCCGCTGCTGAAGCCGACCTTGTGCAGCTGTACACCAGCGGGACTACCGGAAATCCAAAGGGCGTTGTGACTGATCACTCGCGCTACCTGGGTTTTGTCGAGGCGGTGATAAAAGCCGGATGGGGCGCGTATTCCCCGGGTCACAAGCAACTGGTCGCCATGCCAATGTTCCATGTGGCGGGCTTGAATATAGCAATGCTGGTTACTCTCCAGGGTGGGACCAACGTTGTGCTCCCGGCGGTGGATCCCGAGGCCATCCTCAAGACCCTTGATGCGGAGAAGATTCAGTCGACTCTCATGGCGCCAGCGGTGTTGCAGATGATGGTCCAGCATCCCCTGGCCAAACTCTTGTCCTTTGATCACCTGGAAGAGGTCTTGTATGGAGCCTCTCCTATTTCTGAGGCGTTGCAGGCGAAGGTGGCGGACACCTTTGATTGCAAACTCGTCCAGCTATATGGAATGACTGAAAACCTGGGCGGTGGAACCTACCTGGGAACGGCTGAGCATGCTCCTGAGCGGGGATTACTGCGCTCCTGTGGCAAGGCGTACGAGGGTTCTGAGCTCATTATCGTTGACGGTGATGGAAAGCAGGTTCCCACGGGCCAGGTTGGAGAGGTGCTCACGCGTTCACCCTGGACGATGAAAGCTTATTGGAATCGTCCAGAGGAAACCCGGGAGGCGCTTGAGGGTGGCTGGTTGCACACCGGAGACGCAGCCTATATGGATGAGAACGGATACGTTTTCATCTTCGACCGATTGAAAGACATGATTGTCACCGGCGGAGAAAATGTTTATCCCGCGGAAGTGGAGAATGTTTTGGCCGGCTACCCCGGGGTTCGGCAAGTCGCGGTGATTGGCGTACCCGACGACACCTGGGGGGAGGCTGTCAAGGCTGTGCTGGTGATGGGCGAGGCAGAAGAGCTGGACCTTGCGGGTATTAATGATTATGCCAGTCAGAAGCTGGCGAAGTTTAAACTGCCCAAGAGCTACGACGTTGCCCAGGCGTTGCCAATGAATGCGACAGGCAAGATTCTCAAAAGGCAGCTGCGTAAGCAATACTGGTCGGACAAGGATAGGCAGGTCGGCTAGTGTTTATTGGAAGGTGGATAAAGGGCCCGCAGTAGCGGGTTTTTTTTGGTCTGCAGCTCAATCGTAACGGCGCCGGTTGAGTTGGCCCCTTCACGGTCGCGCCACGAATGCAGGCCGCTGATTGAAAAGAATCTTCACGAGAATGAAAATCTGCCACGTAATTCGCACTTTTCTGGAGCACCTCTGGGTAGATTGGGAAAGCCGGCCTCATACGCGCTCAACGGTCATCTATTGTTTAATCATATTAATTAGTCTATAAACATGGGGTTAGCTTGTTTTCTTAAAAAAGTATGTCACAATCACCTCGGATGTCGCTGAATTCTGTTCAGCTATCCGATTGGGGCACGGACCGACGCGTTAACGAGATCGCAACAAACATTTGAATAGAGGTCGGCCTAATGGCAGCACGATCCGACGATGACAAGCATGAGATCACCCTGACGGGTCTGAGCGGACGCTATCCTGTTGGAGTCGGCACACGCAGTCGCTCCGGACTGGATACCGTATACACCAAGGCCTCCATTGATCTGCAGAGTGTGGCCGAGGATGGCGCAGAAGCGATCGCAGAGTGCCTGGAATCGGTGCGGGATGCGTCGGGTGTTGATGCGCTGTTCATCGCCATGCTGGACGAAGGCCGCCAGCGAATCGAAAACGTATATTCTGCCCGCGGTGTATTTTCTACCTGTAACCCTGAAGTGCTTGCCGGTGTGGAGCTGGAGCCATACGCCTGGTTGCAGTCGCGCATGTCCCATTTGCGGGTACTGGAACTTACTGATACCAATAAATCTGCCGAGGCCGAAGCCGGACTTTTCGCTGACTTGAATATTGGTGCAGTGCTGCTTATCGGATTGAGCATCAACGGCGAAGTTCGTGGATTTATTGCCATGGCCAGTTGCCTGCCCCGGGCCAGCTGGGACGCAAATCTTCACCTCTTGCTGAAACTACTGGGAACCAGCTTCGTATCTGGCCAGGAACGACTTCTCTTGCGCTCGGAGTTGGCTGAGTTCAATGAGCGGCATTCGTTGGCCAGCCAATCCGCCAATGATGGCGTCTGGGATTTTGACCTCAAGACCAATGACACCTATTTTTCGCCTCGCTGGAAATCAATGCTGGGGTATGACGAAGGCGAGTTCGCCAATGCCACCCCTGACTGGCGCAAACTGGTACATCCGGATGACATGATCGGGGTACAGGCCTCCATTCGCGAGCACCTGGCGGGAAAGACACCGCAATTTGAAAGCGTTCACCGTATGCGTCACACCAACGGCGACTGGCGGTGGGTGCTGAGTCGCGCCAAGGCGTTGCATGATCAGACCGGGCGCCTGAAACGCCTGGTGGGCGTGGAACTGGATATTACCGAGCGCAAGCTTTACGAGGAAGCGCTGTTCCGCGAGAAAGAGAGCGCCCAGATTACCTTGCAGTCTATCGGTGACGGGGTAATCACCACCGATGGCGAGTCCATGGTGGAGTACATCAATCCGGTTGCAGAGGAACTTACCGGTTGGAAGCTGGATGACGCCACCGGCAGGCCCATCGACGAAATATTCCGTTGTTTTCACGAGGAAACCTGTGAGCCGTTGGAAAACGCCATGTCGGTTTCTATTCGTCGGGACAGGCCGATCAAATCTGTTCGGCCCACACTGCTGATTCGCCGTGATGGCAACGAGCTTTATATTGAGAGTACAGCTGCACCAATCCGGGATGACCGCGGCGTGGTCAGTGGCGGCGTGCTGGTGTTCCATGATGTGAGTGAATCCCGCGAACTAAACCGCCGTCTTAGTTATCACGCCAGTCACGATATTCTTACCGGTCTTGTTAATCGCCGGGAATTCGAAGCCCGACTGGAAAGAGCGCTAAAGAGCGCCAAGGCCAGGGAAACCTCCTACGCCTTGCTGTCGCTTGATCTTGACCAGTTCAAAATTGTTAACGATTCCTGCGGGCACGGTGCCGGTGATGCTTTGCTGGGACAACTGGGCGCATTGCTTAAATCCAAGATTCGCTGGCGTGACACCGTCGCGCGCCTGGGTGGCGACGAGTTCGGCATCTTGTTGGAAAGTTGTTCTCCCGAGGAGGCGATTGCCACTGCGGACACCTTGCGAGAGGCGGTCAGGGACTTCAAATTCCACTGGGAAGATAAACCTTTCCGACTGGGGGCGAGTGTGGGCGTGGTGCCTATCACTGCCGACAACCAGGATGTTGAAACCCTGGTCAGCGCAGCTGAAAGCGCTTGCCGCGCGGCCAAGGAAGCTGGTCGCAACCGCATCCATTGCTTTAAGGAAAATGATATTGATCTCATGCGCCGGCGCAAGGAAATGCAGTGGGCCGCCAGGATTAATAATGCGCTGGATGAGTCACGCTTCGAGTTGTTCCGGCAAACCATCCGCCCGCTGCATGACAACATGGAGCGGGGCACACACTTTGAGATCTTGCTGCGCATGAGGGATGAGCTTGGCAAGCTGATTTCGCCCGAGTTGTTTATTGTCGCCGCAGAACGTTACGGAATAACCCCCAACATTGATCGCTGGGTGATCGCTAACACTCTGCGCTGGTTGGTTTCCGAGGCTGATGAGAGAGAGCGCCTGAGCATGTGCTCAATCAATCTGAGCGGCCAAAGCCTGGCGGATGACAAGTTCCTGCCCTTTGTGATTGAACAGTTTCATCGCAGCGGCATAGATCCGACCAAGATTTGTTTCGAGATTACCGAGACTGCCGCCATCGCCAGTTACTCACAGGCTAATCGATTCATCCACTCCCTCAAGGAACTGGGCTGCATGTTTGCCCTGGATGATTTTGGCACCGGCTTGTCGTCTTTCGGTTACCTGAAGCATTTCCCTGTGGATTTCCTGAAGATCGATGGCAGCTTCGTCCGGGAAATGCTGCATGATCCTATCGATCGGGAAATGGTCAGGTCGATTAACGAGATCGGACACCTGACCGGCAAGCGGACAATCGCCGAATTCGCCGAGAATGAAGAAATCATCACCATGCTCAGGGGAATGGGCATTGATTACGCCCAGGGCTACGGGGTGTCCGAACCCAAGCAAATCTTGAAGGCCAGTCTTACCGAGACCACCGGCAGAATCTGAGTTACGCCTGCTCCAGGGTGAATCGCATGGAAAAGTCGATTGCCCTGAGGTGCTTGGTGACAGCTCCCACGGAAACGTAGTCGACGCCTGTTGCGGCGATCCCCGGCAATGTTTCTTCGGTGACCGACCCGGAGGCCTCAAGCATGGCCCTGTCGCGGGGAAGGCTGGCGGCCAGTTCCTGGTTCAGTCGAACGGCCTCGCTCATCTGCTCCAGGCTAAAGTCGTCGAGTAACAGGATATCGGCACCGGCTGTAATCGCCTCCCGAGCCTCTTCCAGCGTTTCTACTTCAACTTCTACTGTCAGTTCATGAGCAGTTTCCCGGGCGGATTTTACTGCTGCGGTGATACTGCCGGCGGCCATGATGTGGTTCTCCTTGATCAGGATTCCGTCAAACAGGCCAATCCGGTGGTTGCGCATCCCACCGCACAGGGCGGCGTATTTTTGCGCCTGGCGAAGCCCCGGGATGGTCTTGCGGGTATCCAGCACACTGCATCCGGTTCCAGCCACCAGCCCGGCCAGGGCTGCAGCAGCGGTAGCAGTGCCAGAAAGGGTCTGCAGAAAATTCAGCGCGGTACGCTCACCGGTAAGTACCGCCCGGGCGGGGCCGGTGATTTTGCAAATCCGGGTATCCGGTTCCACCCGATCTCCTTCCTTTACCATCCATTCCACAGAAATTCCCGGGTCCAGTTGCCGGAAAGTCTCGTCGAACCAGGGTTGCCCGCAGATAACCGCGGGTTCCCGGCAGGTGACCCAGGCTGTGGCCCTGGCCCCAGAAGGGATCAGCTTGGCCGTGACGTCGCCGTCCCCGACGTCCTCGGCCAGGGCGATCTGGACGTTGAATTGGGCGATTGAGGGGATATCAGGGGCCTTTTGGCCGGGATTCATGCTCTTTCTGTTGCTCATGGGAATCTGAATTTGCCTGTGTTCTGGTATCATAGCTTTTTTATCGACCCATCTCGGTCTATTTTCTCGGTAACCGGGACCCCGAACAAAGGAGAATTACATGGCACATGAATTGCCAAAACTGCCCTATGCGATGGATGCCCTTGAGCCCCATATCTCGAAGGAAACTCTTGAGTATCACTACGGCAAGCACCACAACACCTACGTTGTAAACCTGAACAAGATGATCCAGGGCACGGAGTTCGAGAATTCCTCTTTGGAAGACATCGTGCGCAAGTCCAGTGGCGGAGTGTTCAATAACGCCGCCCAGATCTGGAACCACAGCTTTTACTGGAATTGCCTCAGCCCCAATGGCGGCGGCGAGCCGACCGGTGAACTGGCGGATGCGATCAACAAGGCGTTTGGCTCCTTCGCCGCATTCCGCGAGGAATTCTCAACCAAGAGCGTGACCGTGTTCGGTTCTGGTTGGGGCTGGCTGGTACGCAAGGCTGATGGCAGCCTGGCTATCGAGCAAACCAGTAATGCCGGCACCCCGCTGACCGGTGACAGCACTCCGTTGCTGACCTGTGACGTATGGGAACACGCCTACTATGTTGATTACCGGAATGCCCGTCCCCAGTACGTGGAAGCGTTCTGGAACCTGGTCAACTGGGACTTCGTGGCCGCCAACTTCGCCGGCTGAGTGGTAGCAAGTGGATGAAGCAATAGGGGGCAGACGGCTTGCCGTCAAATCCCCCTGCATATCGGTTTGTCTTATGGGGGACGAGGGTCTGTGTACAGGCTGCTTCAGAACCCTTGAAGAGATAGCAACCTGGGGCGCCATGGACGAAACCCGGCGCCTGCAGGTGATTTCCCGACTTGATCTGCGACGGCATCAGAGCAGAAACAAGGTTGATGATTAAGAACGACCCTGGAGGATTTCTACTTGGACGCTAAGGAAAGAATTGAGCACGAACTGGGTTCGCACCAGGTACTGTTGTTTATGAAGGGCTCACCGGATTTTCCCCAGTGTGGGTTTTCGGCCCAGGCCGTGGCTGTGCTGCGTGCCTGTGGAACCAACTTCGCGAGCTTTAATATTCTTGAGGACCCGGAACTCAGGGAAGCCCTGAAGGTTCATTCAAACTGGCCCACGTTTCCACAGTTGTATGTGAAGGGCGAGTTGATCGGCGGGAGCGATATCCTGGTCGAGATGTACCAGTCCGGAGAATTGCAGCCGGTACTGGCTGAGGCGGACGTCGCCCAGGACTGACCAGTAACTAGTGATCAGGCGGTTGCGGGCCCGGTGTCCGCAACCGTTTTTTGACTTTGTGGAAAGGGCCTAGCCCTTGGCGGTATCCAGGGATTGCCGATAGATGTCTCTGAACTGATTGACGATCATGCAGAACAGATCGGCAGTGCGTTCAGCATCGTAGGCAGCAGAATGGGCCTGCTTGCTATCCCATTCAATTCCCGCCGCATCAATGGCTCTGGCCAGCACGGTCTGCCCAAACGCAACGCCTCCAAGGGTGGCGGTGTCGAAGGTGCTGAATGGGTGGAAAGGATTGCGTTTTAGCTGGGTGCGACTGACCGCGGCATTGAGGAAGGACAAGTCGAAGCTGGCATTGTGTCCCACGAGGATCGCACGGGTGCAGCCGGTCTCTTTAATTTCCCGGCGGACTTCCCTGAAAATCCGGGTCAAGGCATCTTTTTCATCCAGCGCCGGCCGCAACGGGTGATACGGGTCGATGCCGGTGATTTCCAGCGCCGCCTGCTCGATATTCGAGCCTTCGAATGGCGCCACGTGAAATCGTACCGACTCGCCGGGGCTCAAGATGCCCTCGTCGTCCAGCTTCAGCGGCACCGCCGCGATTTCCAGCAGCGCGTCTGTCTCGCAGTTGAACCCACCGGTTTCAACATCTACTACCACCGGCAGGAAGCCCCTGAAGCGGCTCGCCATGCTGGAGGTCTTTTTTTCTTCAGTCATTTAGGTTGTTTTCCATGCGCCAGGTGATGGTTTCACCGGCCCTGAGAGGAACGATGGGGTCGTTGGCCAGGTAGGGGTAGCTTTCAGGGACTTGCCAGGGTTCCCTGACAAGAGTGATCGTGTCGGTGTTACGTGGCAGGCCATAGAAGTCGGGCCCCGCTTCACTGGCAAAGGTTTGCAGCTTATCGAGCTTGCCTGCTTGTTCAAATGCTTCGGCATAGAATTCGATGCCCGCATGAGCGGAAAAGATGCCGGCGCAGCCACAGGGATTTTCCTTGGCGCTGCGAGCATGAGGGGCGCTGTCAGTACCCAGGAAAAAGCGTTCCGATCCGCTGGTTGCAGCATTTAGTACCGCTTCCCGATGGCGCTCATGTTTGAGCACCGGCAGGCAATAGTGGTGGGGCCTTATGCCGCCAGAAAACAGCGCGTTCCGGTTCATCAGCAGGTGCTGTGGCGTAACCGTCGCCGCCAGCCCGGGTCGACCGGAATTGACGAAGGCCACTGCATCCGCCGTAGTGATGTGTTCCAGGACTATTTTCAGTTCAGGCAGTCGCCGTGCCAGCGGTGCAAGCACTCGGTCAATGAAACGCTGCTCGCGTTCAAATACATCGGTGTTGTCGGTGACCTCACCGTGCACCAGCAGCGGCATACCAAGCTCGGCCATGCGCTCAAGGGTGGCCAGCGTGTTGTCGATGTCAGTCACGCCAGAATCAGAGTTGGTGGTTGCTCCGGCCGGGTACAGTTTGACTGCCACGATATGGCCTGCTGATGCCGCCTCGGAAATGACCTGGGGCGTCGTATTGTCCGTCAGGTAGAGGGTCATCAGCGGATCGAAATCCGTACCCGGGGGCAGGGCCTGGAGAATACGTTGCCGATAGGCCAGCGCCTGCCCCGCGTTAATCACAGGCGGGCGCAGATTGGGCATGACAATGGCCCGTCGGAACTGCCTGGCCGTGAACGGCACCACGGCAGCCAGGGCTTCCGTATCGCGCAGATGCAGGTGCCAGTCGTCGGGACGCGTGATAACCAGGCGATCAATCATTAGCTGTCCAGCTTTTTCATGAATTTTTGATCAAGTAGCAGGTTCATTATAAACCTCACTCCGAAGCCTGTAAGGGAGGTAGGGACATGAGCCAGGCCGCCCTTGTGGTTCACAGAACTCAGGTCCACGTGGACCCAGGCGATGTCCTTGCCGACAAAACGGCTCAGGAAACGGGCGCCCATAATGTGGTCACCATCGTTGGTGGTCGGACATTGCAGGATGTCTGCGACTTCGCTTTCCATGGAGCGGTCAAAATCCTCGTCCATGGGGAATGGCCAAACCCGCTCACCGCTGTCCTTGCCGGCGCTGATTAGCGCGGGATGGAGGTGCTCGCGGTTGGTGAACACGCCGCTGTATCGTTCTGTCAGGGCCGCTACGCAAGCGCCTGTGAGGGTGGCGAAGTCGATAATCGCCCTGGGTTTGGCCTGGCTGGCCAGGTGCAGGGTGTCGGCCAGGACCAACCGGCCCTCGGCATCCGTGTGAATTGCCTGGATAGTGGTGCCATTGGCGGCGGTAATGATGTCCTGGGGGATATAGCCGTTGGGGCCCAGGCGATTCTCGGAAATTGCCAGCCAGCAATCCACCGGTTCCGGGTAGCCCATTTCAGTCAGGGTCTGGAGCAGACCGACAGCCACCGCGCTACCGCCCATGTCCTCGTGCATATTCAGCATGGACTTGAAAGGCTTGAGCTGAGAACCACCGGTGTCGAAACAAATACCCTTGCCGACCAGGGACAATTCGGCTTTGGCGGTTTTCTTGCCCGGCCGGTAACGGATGTGGGCAATGCCCGCGTCGCGCTCGGTGCTGGCCTGGCAAACGGCCAGGAACGCGCCCGCGCCTTTCCGTGCAAGTTCCTTTTCACCTATGAACTTGAATTCCCAGCCATTTTCGCTGGCCAGTTTTTCCAGGTGCCTTCTATAGCCGGTCGGATTAAGTTCGTTGGGAGGAAGTGCGGTCAGCCATCTCGCGAGGTGATTGCCGCCTGCTTCGGCCTTGATACGCTTGGTATCAAGCCTGCCAGGCAGACCGACGAAGTCGATTTGAGTCAATATGGGTGCGGGGTCCGGCTTGGTCTTGCGACTGGGCATCACGGCAGCGGCGGCATAAAAGGCGCTGGCGATGGCCTCTGCCATGGCCATGGATGCGTCCTCCTCAAGACCGGCCAGCATCACGGTGACTGCCGCCGGGTGATCTTCCATTAGTTTCCCAACCAGAGTCCTGGCCTGGGTCAGGCGCGCGAATTGGGTGGCCTGGGCGGGGGTGGGGCTCAGCAACACCTGGCAGGCTTTGCCCTCATGAGAAATAAAGGATCTGTGGACTTTAACGGGCTTGGTATCGGAGATTGCCAGCAGTTTGCGCAACCTGGCGCCATCGGGGATGGTCTTCCACAGAGACTCGGGCGGGGATTCGGGTACCACCAGCATCAGGTTGCCACGGCCAAGCAGCCTGGAAGATGAAATATCCCCCTTTAGCTGTGAAATTTTCAGTTTGACCGCTGTCAAACGGTGAATTGGCCGTGTTGCCACCTTGACCTACCTCTCTCAAAACCCGATCATTGACCAGACAAAATTATACGAAATACGCGCACTTACGCAGAATTGCCAAGAGTGCGAAAAACCGGGCCATCGTATCAGTTGGTTGCCCGTAAATCATCCGCCGGCCCATTAGTTTGGGCTAACCGTTATTCGATGCAGTGGAATAAACCCAGATGTCAGATTCCGTAAGGTTCGAGGATATCGATCCCGAAGAAACTCGTGAGTGGATTGAATCGATAGATTCTGTGCTCAAGGCCTATGGACCCGAGAGGGCCCATTTTCTGCTCGAGAGCATTATTGATCACGCCCGGCGCTCGGGTGCTTACCTGCCTTTCAAGCCCAATACCGCGTACCTGAATACCATTTCGGTGGGTCAGCAACCTCCTTACCGGGGTGAGCGAGAGCTGGAAAGGCGAATCGAGGCGTATATACGCTGGAATGCCATGGCCATGGTCGTGCACGCCAATCGCGAGAGCAAAGAGGTCGGTGGACACATTGCCAGCTACCAGTCCTCAGCGACCCTGTACGAGGTCGGTTTCAATCATTTCTGGCGCGCCCCCTCCGAGGAGCATCCCGGGGATATGGTATTTTTCCAGGGCCATTCGGCACCCGGAGTTTACGCCCGGGCCTATCTTGAAGGGCGCCTGGAAGAGGCCCACCTCAAGCGGTACCGCCGGGAAGTAGAGCCGGGCGGCCTGTCCAGTTACCCCCACCCGTGGTTGATGCCTGATTTCTGGCAGTTCCCCACTGTTTCAATGGGCCTGGGTCCGCTAATGGCGCTGTACCAGGCCAAGTTCTGTCGTTACCTGGAAAACCGGGGAATAGTGCCCAAGTCTGATCGCAAGGTCTGGGCCTTCCTTGGCGATGGTGAAATGGACGAACCGGAGTCCCTGGGCGCCATTACCATGCCGGTTCGCGAGGGACTGGATAACCTGGTGTTCGTGGTCAACTGCAACCTGCAGAGACTGGATGGTCCGGTGCGGGGCAATGGCAAGATTATCCAGGAACTCGAAGCGGCCTTTCTGGGTGCTGGCTGGAATGTCATCAAGGTTGTCTGGGGGTCCCGCTGGGATCGTCTCCTGGCCAAGGACAATGACGGCTTGCTGAAGCGCCTTATGGAGGAGTGCGTGGACGGTGAGTACCAGGCCTTCAAGGCCAAGGGCGGAAAATTCACCCGGGAGAATTTCTTCGGAAAGTATCCGGAATTGCTGTCTATGGTCGCCAATATGTCGGATGACGAGATCTGGCGCCTGAATCGGGGTGGCCATGACTCACTGAAGGTCCATGCGGCCTACCAGGCGGCGGCTGAGCACAAGGGACAGCCCACGGTAATCCTGGCCAAGACGATCAAGGGTTACGGCATGGGCGCGGCGGGTGAAGGACAGAATATTGCTCACCAGCAGAAGAAGCTGGCTGAGGAAGACCTGCGTAGTTTCCGGGACCGGTTCAGTATTCCGGTTTCGGACGACGAGATTGCCAGCGTGCCGTTTTGCAAGCCCACGCAGAACAGCCCGGAAATGAAGTACATGCTGGAACGACGGAGCCTGCTGGGTGGTTCGCTGCCCCAGCGTAAGGGCGATGCGCCGGCCTTGAAGCTGCCTCCGCTGGAGACCTACAAGGCCCTGCTGGAGGGTAGTGGTGAGCGCGAGATTTCCTCGACCATGGCCCTGGTTCGCATGATGACCAGCCTGATGCGGGACAAGGAGATTGGCTCCAACGTGGTGCCTATTGTTCCCGATGAGGCTCGTACCTTCGGCATGGAAGGACTGTTTCGCCAGGTGGGAATTTACTCCTCGGTCGGTCAGCTTTACACGCCCCAGGATGCGGACCAGTTGATGTACTACCGTGAGGACAAGAAGGGCCAGGTCCTGGAAGAGGGCATCAACGAGGCGGGCGCCTTCAGTTCCTGGATAGCCGCCGGTACCGCATACGCCAACCATGGCGTGAACATGGTGCCGTTCTACCTGTTCTATTCGATGTTTGGCTTCCAGCGGATCGGTGACTTTGCCTGGGCCGCCGGCGACATGCAGGCCAAGGGGTTCCTCGTGGGGTGTACTGCAGGTAGGACCACTCTTGCCGGCGAGGGACTGCAGCACCAGGACGGTCACAGTTTGTTGGCCGCCTCCACCATTCCCAACTGCGTCTCCTATGATCCTACCTACTCCTACGAGTTGGCGGTGATTGTGCATGATGGCCTGAAGCGTATGTATGAGAAGCAGGAAAGTGTTTTTTATTACATCACCTGCATGAACGAGAACTACCCTCACCCGGCGCTTCCCGAAGGTGTGGAAGAGGGAATCGTGCGAGGCATGTACAGACTGAGCAAGGGCGGACGAGGCAAGGCCAGGGTCCAGTTGTTTGGGTCAGGTACGATCCTGCGCGAGGTAGAAGCCGCCGCCGAACTGCTGTTGCAGGACTACAATGTCAAGTCGGACGTATGGAGTGTGACCAGCTATTCCGAACTGCGGCGTGATGCCCTGGAGGTGGATCGCTGGAACAGGTTGCACCCGGACGAAAAGCCTCGTCGCGCCTACCTGGGCAAGTGCCTGGAAAACGTCGAGGGCCCGTTTGTTGCCGCCAGTGATTACGTGAAGCTGGTGCCTGACCAGGTGCGTCCATGGATAGACGGTCGTTTCGAAGTCCTGGGTACCGACGGCTATGGCCGCAGTGACACCCGCAAGGCCTTGCGTTCGTTCTTTGAAGTGGATCGTTATCACATTGTGCTAGCCGCCCTGGGCACCCTGGTGGATGAAGGCAAGCTCAAGCGATCAGTGTTGAAGGACGCCATTGATCGTTATGGCATCAATCCCGAAAAACCCTATCCGGCCAACAGCTAGCGGCCCGGGGAGATAGAGTATTGGCTACGCGTACAGAAATTCTGATTCCCGATATTGGGGATTTCACCGATGTAGAGGTCATCGAGGTGCTGGTCGCGCCGGGTGATCAGGTGGAGAAGGAGCAGGGGTTGCTGACCCTGGAAACCGACAAGGCGACCATGGATGTTCCTTCCCCATGGGCTGGCAAGGTGCTTGAGGTTTGCGTATCCACCGGTGACAAGGTGTCCATGGGCGACCTGGCTGTGATCATGGAGATCGGCGTGGATGTTCCCCAGATCGCTGTTCCGAAGACGGATGCGCCAGCAGTTGCTGCCGCGCCCGCCGGGGATATGACAGAAGAGTCTCAACCTGAACCGGACACTGCTGCGACTGGCGTCACGTCCTCATCAGTGCAGGTGAGTGTGCCGGATATCGGTGATTTCGACGGAGTGGAAATCATTGATGTGCTGGTTAATGTTGGTGACACTGTCGAGCCCGAGCAGGGGCTGGTCAGCCTGGAGACAGACAAGGCCACCATGGATGTACCCTCGCCCCAAGCCGGTGTGGTTGAATCACTGCAGGTCAAGGTGGGCGACAAGGTTTCCGAGGGCAATCCTTTACTGGTGCTGACGGTCACCCAACCGGCGGCCACGTCGACCGGGGCGTCGAAGCCGGTGCCGCAACAAAGCCAGTCGGTGAAGCTTGCAGCGCCTGTGTCTGAACCTGCCAGGGCAGTCTCTACCCGGGCGCCTGAGATATCCAGGACCGTTGATGAGGAAGGTTTCGCCCTGGCCCACGCAGGCCCCTCGGTGCGCAAGTTTGCCCGAGAGGTCGGTGTCGATCTGATCAGGGTGATGGGAAGCGGGCGCAAGGGTCGTATTACCCACGCCGATGTGAAGCAATACATCAAGGACCGCATGAGCCAGACGCCGGCGGTATCATCGCCTGGGCTGCCGTCGGTACCCGATGTGGACTTTGCCAAGTTTGGAGAGGTAGAGGTTCGCCCACTTGGGCGCATACACAAAATTTCCGGCCCCCGCCTGCAGGCCAGTTGGCTGAACATCCCCCATGTGACACAGCATGATTTGGCGGACATCACCGACATGGAGGCGATGCGCAATGCGCTGAAGCACAGTGCTGCCGCCAAGGGGATTCGGTTGACGCCCCTGGCATTCATCATGCGCGCTTGTGCCATGGCCTTGCAGGAGTTCCCCCAGTTCAATACGTCTTTGGACAGCACTGGCGAGAACCTTGTTTATAAGCACTATGTACATATCGGGTTTGCGGCAGACACGGAGAACGGCCTGGTAGTGCCGGTGGTGAAAGATGCTGACAAGAAGGACGTATTCGAGTTGGCCAAGGAATTGGCCGAGCTGAGTGCCGCCGCCCGGGACGGCAAGCTGACCGCGGCCCAGATACAGGGCGGATGTTTCACTATCTCAAGCCTGGGCGGAATTGGTGGCACGGCCTTTACTCCGATTGTCAACGCACCGGAAGTGGCGATCCTGGGTGTTTCCCGATCAAGCATGGCGCCGGTGTACGACGGAGAGAACTTCATTCCCCGGCTGATGCTGCCTCTGTCCCTGTCTTACGATCACCGGGTGGTTGACGGTGCTGATGCTGCCCGGTTCACCAGCTACCTGGGGGAGGCCATGGCTAATGCGACCAAGCTTATCCAGGCCATTCCCTGAGCATGCCCATGAGTGAACGGACGACAATTACTATTCCGGATATTGGTGATTTTGCCAGCGTCGATGTGATCGAAGTGCTGGTTTCCCCCGGCGACAAGGTGGAGCGGGAACAGGGACTGATTACCCTGGAAACCGACAAGGCCACCATGGATATTCCTGCGCCTTACGCCGGCGCCGTTGTGGAAGTCCTGGTCAAGGCCGGGGACAAGGTTTCCGAGGGGACCCCGTTTATTGTGCTCGAAGCCGGTGAAGCGCCAGCGACAGCCTCGGCTCCGGAGCTTATCCAGGAACCCCTGCAGGTAGCTGAATCCTCTCCAGAGCGCGCTGGGACCCCGGAAATGCCAGAGGGCGGCGCCGATATGCACGCGCCTTTGCTTGTGCTGGGAGCGGGCCCTGGAGGCTATACAGCGGCTTTTCGTGCCGCAGACCTGGGCCAGGAAGTGGTTCTTCTTGAGCGCTGGAACACCCTGGGCGGCGTGTGTCTGAACGTGGGCTGCATTCCCTCCAAGGCCTTGCTGCATGCAGCAAAAGTCATGGAAGAGGCTGAGGCGGCCGCGGAAATCGGTATTCGCTTCGCCAGGCCGGAGGTGGACCTGGCAGCCCTGGTTGCCTGGAAAGACGGCGTGGTAGGCAAACTCACTGGCGGGCTGGACGGTTTGTCCAGACGACGCAAGGTAAGCGTGGTGCACGGTGAAGCGCGTTTTGTGTCGCCCCATCGCGTCCAGGTAAGCAGCGAAGAGGGCGATAAATTAATCAGTTTTGATCAGTGCATTATCGCTGCGGGCTCAGAGCCCATGCGCCTGCCGGGAACCCCGGAAGACCCGCGCGTGATGGACTCAACCGGGGCGTTGAAGCTGGAGGAACTGCCAGAGCGCATGCTGGTGATTGGCGGCGGCATTATCGGCCTGGAGATGGCCACGGTGTATGCCGCGCTGGGGGTGAAAATCACCGTCGTAGAGTTGACCGATGGCCTGATGCCCGGTTGCGACCCTGACCTGGTGAAACCCCTGGCAAAGCGCCTTGAAGCGCGCTACGAAAACATCATGCTGGGTACCCGCGTGGCATCAATGGCTGCGGAAACTGACGGAATCCACGTGCAGTTCACCCGGGGCGATGAAATATTCTCTGACGTATTTGGTCGGGTCCTGGTCGCTGTGGGACGAACCCCCAACGGCAATACGTTGAATGCCGGGGCTGCCTCGGTGGATGTGGATGAGCGCGGATACATCAAGGTCGACAAGCAAATGCGCACCAGCGCGACCCATATTTTTGCGATCGGCGATATCGTCGGACAACCGATGCTCGCTCACAAGGCCACCCATGAAGCGCGGGTTGCCGCGGAGGTTGCCGCAGGTCACAAGAGTAAATTTGATGCCAGGGTGATTCCCTCGGTTGCCTATACCGATCCTGAAATTGCCTGGTGCGGACTGACTGAGATCGAAGCTGATAATCGCGGTATCCAGGTGGGTAAGGGGGTTTTCCCCTGGGCCGCAAGCGGACGCTCACTGGCGATGGCCAGGGATGAGGGTTTGACCAAATTGTTGTTCGACCCTGACTCTGGCAAAGTACTCGGAGCTGGAATCGTCGGCCCCAACGCCGGTGATCTGATAGGCGAGGTGGTCCTGGCTATTGAGATGGGATGTGATGCGGCCGACATCGGATTAAGCATTCATCCTCACCCGACCCTGTCTGAAACGGTTGGGCTGGCGGCCGAGGCATTTGAAGGTACGATTACCGACCTGTATATGCCGCGCAAGAAATAGTCGGAGTCCTTCCAGGGAGACTCTGCCGGAAAATCCCGACAGGGGGGGCCATGAAAAACCTGCCATTGTTTGCCGGACCGGTGTTGGCCGGATTGCTTGGCTGGTATTTGTTTGAAACAGGCTCGTCTGCGGATGTGGCCTGGACGGCAGGACTCACCACTTTGTGTGCCGTGTGGTGGATCTTCGAACCGGTCCCCATTCCCGTTACCTCGTTGATCCCTATTGCGGTATTGCCCATGGTCGGTGTGCTCACACCGGCCCAGGTGGGTGAGTCTTACGGCAGTCCGTTAATTCTGCTATTGCTGGGCGGGTTCATGCTCTCCATGGGCATGGAACGTAGCGGCGCCCACCGGCGCATCGCGCTGGGCATGGTGACCGCATTCGGCGGCAGCAGCGGCCGGCGACTGGTGATGGGGTTTATGGCTGCCGCGGCCATCCTGAGCATGTGGATATCCAACACGGCAACCACTCTGATGTTGTTACCCATTGTGATCGCGGTCATGGAGAAAGTGGATAACCAGCGCCTGCGGCTTGCTTTGCTGCTGGGTGTGGCCTACTCGGCAAGTATCGGCGGCCTTGGCACTCCGATAGGCACTCCGCCCAACCTGATTTTCATGAAGGTGTACGCTGAAAATACCGGAATAGAAGTGACCTTTCTGCAATGGATGTCCTGGGCCCTTCCCGTGGTGTTTTTGATGCTGATCGTTTCGGCTGCATGGCTGACGCGAGGACTGGGTCATCCAGCCGGAGTCCAGATGCCTTCCGTGGGTCGCTGGCGCAAGGAAGAGGTGCGCACCATGATTGTGTTCAGCATCACGGCCTTGTTGTGGATGACTCGCAAGGAGCCCTTTGGCGGGTGGAGTGAGTGGTTCGGTCTGCAGACTGCAAACGATGCGAGCGTGGCCTTACTGGCGGTTGTCGCCATGTTCCTGGTGCCTAACGGACGGGGCGAGCGTTTGCTTGACTGGGAGACAGCCGTACGAATTCCCTGGGGAATCCTGATCCTGTTTGGCAGTGGCATCGCGATCGCCAAGGCCTTTGTCGGGTCGGGCCTGAGTCAATCGGTGGGCATGTCCCTGGCGGGCCTGGGCGCTCTGCCGGTAGTGCTGGTGGTCGCGACAGTTTGCCTTGCCGTGACATTCCTGACTGAAATAACCAGCAACACCGCATCTACCACCTTGCTGATGCCTATCCTGGCGGCCGGGGCGATGAACTCGGGAATGGACCACCTGTTGCTGATGGTGCCGGCGGCCATGAGCGCAAGCTTCGCGTTCATGTTGCCTGTGGCCACCGGTCCCAATGCCGTGGTGTTCGGCTCGGGCATGTTGAGAGTGAAGGACATGGCCAGGGCCGGCGTGACGCTAAATTTCTTTGGCGTCGCGGTGATCACCCTGGTTACGGTGTTAATGCACGGCTAGTGCCTGAAGCGTCGTTCGATCCAGTAATCGACGCTTACGTAACGACCGCCGCCCATAAACAGCAGGGCGAGCAACATCACCAGGTAGGTAATGGCCCACTCGATGCCATTGTTGGACACCACGAAGTTGCCATACTGGGTCAGCCATTCGTAATTGCCATGTTCCTGGAGAATGTCTTTCGCCTTGTCCAGGCGTACCATGGCATCGGCTGCATGGGGACTGGCAAACGGACTTTGTAGATCGTGCACTGCCTGCCATCCGTTATGCCAGTGCACACCGGTGGCTGCTACCACCATGGTGACAATCAGCGGTATGCAACTCCAGCGCGTTGCGAGACCCAGGATCAATGCTACGGCTCCGACGACCTCTGCAGAGACCGCCAGAGCTGCCATCAGCGTGGGGAAGGGCAATCCCAGCCCCCAGTCCGAGTTACCGAACCAGGCCACCACGTTTTCAAAGCCCTGCAGCTTGTTAGTGCCGGCAACCCAGAATACCGGTGCCAGGTACAGGCGCAGCGCCAGGGGAGCCAGCCAGTCGACGCTGCGGGTTACGTCCAGCATGTCCTGCAGTCGGTTTAAAAATGAAAGCATGGGTTCCTCCGGGTTGATCCCTTGTTGTGTGTCCAGGCTTACTCTTGTCCGGCGTCCCGGGTGCCGAGAACGACTCGGCTGTCGCGTAAGCGGGCAAGAATTTTTTCACCGGCGTGAATGGTGGAAGCCGGATCCTGCTCGCCCAGTTCTGCAGCGATCTTGCTCAGTATCTCCCTGCCGCTGAACCGATCTTCTTCCATCAATTCCAGCAGCCTGGCGGTGACAGGATTGATTTCGGTGAAGTTCACCTTGTCATCAGCATCGCGGTTAATCAGCAGATGTACCGGCTGCTGCTCAGGCTCGGTGGGTTGGTAGTCCAGGGAAATCCTGTGTACCGCGTAGTGATACCCCAGTCGCCAGGCCAGGGGGGATAGCACAGGAATGTTTTCCAGCAGGTCCCCGGATGGATCCACCCCGGGAATATCTTCCGGGTCATCCTCCAGGGTCATCGCCAGTTCCACCCACTCGTAATGAGCCAGTTCGAACAAAAAGGGAGGGTCCTCGTTGTCCGGGGCTCTTTCCTGTTGCAGGTAGGCCAGAAATTCCTCTGACACCTGGTGGAAGTAAGGGGTGTGGCAACGGTGTTCAATCATGAAGTCTCGAATCAGCCCTTCCCAGGCTGACTTGCCAATAACCTTTTTCAGTACCGGGAAGGTTCCGGACAGAAGGCTGGAGAGATTGTTGAAAAACAAGTCGCGGTAAATCGCCATGCGACGGTCTTCGATATTAGTCGGCGCCGGCGTGTTCTGTGGATTTCGGATATGGGCGGCGAAATCAAATTGCAGGTCCTGGAAATGTTTTCGATCACTCACCAGAGACGCTCCCCGCAGGCCGGGTCGTCCACTTTTCCTGCAGAGCCTGTATCTGTTCCACCTCTTTGAGGAGCTGTGGAAGGGGTGGGATATTGAAGTCCCTCTCGAGCAGGGTGGGGACTACGCCAAAATGACGGTAGGCCTCTTCCAGGAGCTCCCATACCGGATTGCAGACATCCGAGCCATGAGTGTCTACCCGCAGGTCCTCCGCTTCCACGTAGTGTCCCGCAATGTGGAAATACCTCACGCGCTTCACCGGCAAGCCCCTCAAAAAATCCAGGGAGTCGTAACCATGATTGATGCTGTTAACGTAGATGTTATTCACATCCAGCAGCAGATCGCAGTCTGCCCGGACCAGTACTTCGTTAACGAACTCCAGCTCGCTCATCTCACTGCCGGGCGCTGCATAGTAGGAAACATTTTCTACCGCAATCCGTTGGCCCAGCATGTCCTGTACCTGGCGGATTCGTCCGGCCACATAGTCTGCTGCTTCATTCGTGAAAGGGATGGGCATCAAGTCGTACAAGTGACCATCGTCGCCGCAGTAACTCAGGTGCTCCGAATACAAGCGGATTCCATGTGTGTGGATAAAGGCCTTTACTTGCTGGATGAAGTCGGTATCCAGGGGGGCGGGGCCTCCCAGTGACATGGACAGGCCATGAACGACGAATGGGTAGCGTTCGGTGAAATAGCGGAACTTCCGGCCCAGGGCGCCACCTACGCCTATCCAGTTTTCCGGCGCCACTTCCATGAAATCCACCTGGGGTGGGGGATTGTCCCGCAGCACGTCCATGATTCCACGTCGCAATCCCAGGCCTGCGCCTGTTACCGGGTATTGTCTGTCTGCGAGGGATTCAGTCATGTAGGTGGCCAGGTGTTGTGGATTGCTATGGTTTTTTATCGTTGCTGATCAGACCACATATTTGCCTGGTGGTTCCGAAAATGCGTTTCGCCGGATGTGGTCTACGCTACGGCAGTTTGCGCTGAATGGACAGCAAGTATTCCTGTTCGTCGGTCTGGGTGCCGTTGCGATGAGCTTTCCACAATGACTCTGCCAGGCACTCCAGCAGGCTGTGCTCGGCGTCGTGCTCACTGTCTGCGGCGGCGGCAATTCGGGCGTATGCTGCCTTGATCCCCATTGGCCTGTCGGTACTGACCTGGTCACGGATCGCCAGGTGCAGACCCATGTGCAGGAACGGGTTGGACTGGCCCAGCTCCGGGGGAAAGTCCTGGGTCAGGGCGACATCCGGATTGTCGAGGATTACGTGGTATTCCGGGTGAGCCTGGACCACCGCGGCAATCTGTGCCTGTAGCGGTTCCAGGGGTTGGCCCTGGCGGAATCGATTCCACGCATCCATGTACATTTGACGTAGTTGATTGCGATCAGGATCAAAGAGCATGTAGCAGGTGCCTTGGGGTTTTACGGAGGACCATTCTAACCGGGTCGAGGGTGCCCGGTCAGGCCCGGGTCTTTTTCCGGTATTCGCACAGGTCTGCGATGACGCACCGGGGGCAGTCGGGTTTGCGGGCCTTGCAGACATAGCGCCCGTGCAGAATCAGCCAGTGGTGGGCGTCGAGTTTGAATTCGTCCGGCACCAGGCGTAGCAGCCGCTTTTCCACCTCGAGAACGGTTTTTCCCGGCGCGATGCCTGTGCGATTGCTGACTCGGAAAATATGGGTGTCCACGGCGATGGTCGGCTCGCCAAAGGCGGTGTTGAGAATCACATTGGCCGTTTTTCTGCCGACTCCCGGCAGCGCCTCCAGTTCTTCCCGTTTTCGAGGAACCACGCTGGCGTGTTTTTCCACGAGGATTTGACAGGTCTTGATGATGTTCTTTGCCTTGTCGTTAAACAGGCCGATGGTCTTGATGTAGCGCTTCAGCCCGTCCAGGCCCAGTGCCAGTATGGCCTCGGGCGTGTTGGCCACGGGAAAGAGCTTGTCGGTAGCCTTGTTGACGCCCACGTCGGTGGCCTGGGCTGAAAGAATCACCGCGATTAGCAATTCG
>Ga0224507_10000103_pt1 | contig 31158 bp, 31 predicted proteins | sample SF_Jan12_sed_USG_3_FD_170159 | JGI IMG/M metagenome (GOLD analysis project Ga0224507, IMG submission 170159) | Sediment microbial communities from San Francisco Bay, California, United States - SF_Jan12_sed_USGS_13 | ecosystem: Environmental > Aquatic > Marine > Sediment | place: USA... | reverse complement strand
GTGGATGGCTGCATTTATTGTGAGCAGATTAAAAACAGGTTTCAAACAGATTGTGGTGGTTAAAGTGAAAATATTAATGGGGAACAGAATGTTTAAGTTGGTACAGTTATGAGCGAGCCCGTGCGCCTTGCCAAACGTTTAATTGAGCTGCTCCAGTGCTCCCGCAGTGAGGCTGAAAAATACATTGAAGGCGGTTGGGTGCTTGTTGATGGCGAGGTAGTGGATGCACCGCAGTTTAAAGTATCTGATCAAAAGGTTGAGCTACATGCCGATGCCACGTTAGATCCGATTACACCGATGACTATTCTGTTGCATATGTCAGAGGGTTTTGATGTGGCCGAGCCTACGGCTGCACTGAAATTAATTACCCCAGCGACGCGTGCCTCGGATGATCGATCCGGTATTCGCATACTTAAGCGACATTTTGCTAGGTTGATGCCGACAGCACCGTTAGAGGCGGGTGCGACTGGTTTGCTGGCGTTTACTCAGGATGGGAGGGTGGCGAGCAGACTGCTAAAAAACGACAATAAAAATGAGCAGGAATATGTTGTTGAAGTGAGTGGCGAGATTGAGCCAGATGGTCTTGAACGGCTTAATAGTGTCATGAAGCGTAATATTTGGCCATTACCTGCAGCGAAAGTTAGCTGGCAAAATGAAGATCGTTTGCGATTTGCACTTAAAAATGTACAGCCCGGTCAGATTGAGTTTATGTGTGAAGAGGTTGGATTAAGCGTTGTATCAATGATGCGCATTCGAATTGGGCGCATACCAATGGCTAAATTGCAGCCCGGTCAGTGGTGTTATTTGCCTGTGGGTAAGTTGTTCTGACTGTGTCTACATGATTTAGAAGCGAAGAGATAATATACTTAGCGGTTGTGTCTGTTAACGGCAATGGGAAAAATACGCTGGAATTATCAGTTTAGTGAAAAAAGACGGAGCCGTTATTTCCGTCAGGGAGATTTGGGCCAAATAAATAACGGTATTATTTATAATCCATTGACCCTTGGTGGTATTTTTCCAAAGGATGCTGCAAATTCAAACATCCAAAACCCAATTGGCAATCAATTTGTACAGCAGTAATTGCTTTTTTCGTCCCCATTAAAAATCACAATTCATACCGCTTTTCTAGTTTTCACTTACGCTGCTTAATACCCGCTTGTATCTTATTATCTCGCGTTTTATCATGCTTTAAATTTAATCTTGGAATTATCAGTTAATCCACGGTTTATGGCGTAGCCATTTAATTAAGTCAATCCAAGCAACTGATTATCCACTAATTTCTCGGGTGAGCGATTTTTACAGATTAATGGCAGCTATAAATAAACCGTATACTTTATAATCAGGAAATAGGCATGAAAGACTCCAGAACATCCAAAGATAAACTTGACCAGATTGTTGCTGAAAACCGTCGTTATCAGGATGAGCGCGCAAAATCCTATCGTGAACAGGCGTTAAAGATGTATCCGTGGATATGTGGTCGTTGCAGCAGAGAATTTACCCGTGCAAATATTACCGAGCTTACGGTGCATCATCGAGATCATAACCATGACAATAACTCAGCGGATGGTAGTAACTGGGAATTACTGTGTTTGTATTGTCATGACAATGAGCATCAACGGCAGGTCGAAGCTAATGGTGCAGGCGAAGGTAAAAAGCAAAATGAGAATGCCACGTCAAACCCATTTGCCGATCTGAAAGATATGTTAAACAAAAAGTAAAACCGATTCCCTTTTTTAGGTAATACCTTTTCCTAATATTAAGTGATGAATGAAAATTGAAATTAAACAAATGATACAAGGCAGTTAACAGAGTGATTAAATTACAGGGTGAACAATTCACCGTTGCAAAAAACACAGGCTTATTGGCAAATGCAGTCATGCGTGTTAACGCTGGATATTATATATGACACCATGGGTATTGCTTGATAGCGCACAAGTGCCTGGTAATGGCGGAGAGTTACAGTTATTTCAGCGAGGCGATGAGTTTTCGATAAAAATTGCAGGCCGTGGCGGTGAACTTATGAATAGCCGTGTTCATGGGTCTGAAGATGCTCTTGCGGAGCATACTTGTAAACGTTTGGCGGGCTGTAAAAACCCACGGTTGCTTATCGGTGGCCTGGGTATGGGTTTTACACTTGCGGCAGCACTTCAGCATGCCGGTGATCAGGCGGAAGTGGTTGTAGCTGAATTAGTGCCAGAGGTAGTAAAGTGGAACCGAGGGCCGCTTGGTGTGTTTGCAAATAATCCGCTCCAGGATTCGCGCGTGACAGTGCGCGAAGGGGATGTTGGTCGTGTTATGAAGTCCGAGCAAGGAGCCTATGATGGCATTATGCTAGATGTGGATAATGGCCCAGAGGGACTCACGCGCAAAGACAATAATTGGCTTTACAGCGTAAATGGATTGAACGCAGCATATGCCGCATTACGTCTCCAAGGAGTATTATCCGTCTGGTCTGCAGGGCCTGATAAAAATTTCACTCAACGATTACGAAAGGTGGGTTTTGATGTGGACGAGGTTCGTGTGCACGCACATGGTGGCAAGGGCGCTCGTCACAACATATGGTTTGCTAAGCGTGTGGTTTAAAGCCAGATGTTTTTAAATTAGGTAACTACACTCAGCATACTCATTTTTTACCCCACTCTTTATATATTATTAAAGAGTGGGGTAAAACCTAAGCACATAACTGAATAGTTATGTTATCCCTTTTTCTTTTCTGATTTTTCAGGTGTTTTTTCAATAGCTATTTCAACAATAAGTTTTTTCTCTTCTAACTCTACGTCATTTTTTTCCAGTGCATTTTGTGCAGACGCGGAATCATTGAATGTAATAAAAGCGTAACCCTTGGTTTGTTTTGTTTTTTTATCAACTGGGTAGTCAACCTTCAAAATTTTTCCGTAACTTGAAAACATCTCATTAATGGCATCTGTGTCGTAGGACGCAGGGATGTGATTGACATAAATTTTTTTGCTGTTCATTTGGCCTCAGGGTGCTTTGTAAATAAATAATGATAAGTAAAATGCTGGCTTTGGCTGCCTGGCTCAGGACTGAATGTATTATTGGCTGAAAATCACGCGGATTATGCCATATACGGATCTGCCATACACGCGAAAATTGAAACAACAGCAGAGTTGTGCTCAGTAAAATATTCGCCTGCAACCTGATGATTGGAGGATGACGTTTTTTTGGGGAAAGTATTTGGTGGATATAACGCTGTGTCATGCTTAGATTTGTGCAGTTGCCTCATTTTGTTCTTCGGTATAAGTCGTATGTGATTGATTTAATAGTTATTACGAAAATGCTCAATATGTGACCGAATTAACATCACATTATACGTAAACTAAGTATTATTCTAATTATGATTACTACAACACTCTCAGGTTTGGTTTTTCCGCATATGACGGCAGCACAGATGCCGCAATATCAGTACGATCCTGTCGGCTATATAACTGACTTAAGTAATTTAAAGCTGGAGCCTTCTTACAATACAGCGGTTGTTCAGCACATCGAAAAAGTGGCCGAAAAAGGTCGGGCGTTTGTAAGTGATGTTGTGGAAATATCCAGCTGGTATGAGCCTCCCGTCGGTGGGAATATTGACACATGGGCGTAATGAACAATTTCCGTCTATTAGTTCAATTGAAAGACTTTCTTTTCTGTTGGTCAATGTGTCGAAAGCAACAATCTATGAGCCGAGATGAGACTACCTCTTTTATTGATCCGCAAATCGTTAACTGATTAACTTAGGGTGGCGTAACATAAATAAATGATACGTTACGCTGTATGCACCCTGATCTGGTCGAATGGAATTGTCCAGCCGTGTTTGTTACAGGCATCAACCGCGAGCCGTTGTAAAAGACGCGGTATTTCAATGTATTTATCCGCAGATTGGCCGCTAAAGCAAATTTCAGTTACAAGATCCAGTGAGGATGAGTTTGCCTTTTCAAAATCGACAGTTAGTTTTTTAATGCTGTCGGCATAAGGGGACTTCTGAAAATTGTCAGTTAGATACTCGTGCATGTCTTTTAAAATTGAATTTGTAATATCGGCTTGATGTCGATAGTCCAACCCAAAAGTCATTAGCAGAGTAAAACCATCTATAGAGAGGTTTCGCGGATTTTGTTCAATGAATGTTGTGGTTCGATAAGTTTTAATGGCGTCATACACTTTAAATTCAACAAACTCAGGTGACTGGCTTACTACCTGACCATAGGTTTTATCTTCTAGCAGTGCCCAGTCATCTTTGCGAGTAGGAAACCAGGTTTCAGTTTCGCTGTAGTGACGAGAATTATAATCCACCAGTTTTTTAACGGGGATAAATAAAGTGCCACCTTGTAGCAATGGATTGTGTAAGGTGGCCTGAAAATTTAACACTTTGACGAGCCAGGGTAAATTATTGTAAATGATTCGCTCGCCTTCTCTTACAGGGCCAAGATTTAATATTAACTTTGCTTCTATCAAATATTGCGGTAATGATTTTTGAATTGCCCATGCCGCGCCAGCTAGCATAATAAATACAAGGCCCATTAATACCCAATCACCTCGTACATAAAATACAGCCATGCCGGAAAGCAATACAATTAGAGTAGTGAATAAATAAAATAACAAAGTGCCAGCGCGCGCGACAAAAGCTCTTCGTCGGTTGGCTTTGCGATTCAGGTAACGTCGATAAGCATTAGCCATGGTTTTTAATACCATGTATACAGCGCCCATTACGGCTAAAGCTATAACCAGGTTTAATATGCGACCACCCAATAATTTTTTAAGTGACTCAACCGGGTCTGTTTTTGGGGCGTTAGATGGAGACAATGTTTCCTGTAATTCAAATTTCACTAAATTTACCCGATTTTGCAACTCGTCTCGGCGACGCTCCCAGCGTTTTTCGATTTGGGTAAAAGCACGTTTTAATTGTTCGGACGGGGCGGTTTCCCGATATTGTTTCAGGTTATGCACCGCACTTTGTGCAGCTTCTAAACGCTGGGAATAAAACTCCTGGTCGGCTCGTAAGCGTTCAATTTTTCTTGGGCGTTCAGAGATTCTGCGCAACTCCACTAATATCGGCTCAAAAACAGATTCTAGTTGCTCCCGCCAATCAAATTTTTCATTTGATTTTTCACTAAATAAGGACAAATCGGCACCGCCCGTTGCCAGCATTTCAAGCGCTGTTCGCAAAGACTGTAAATCCAGTGAAACCTGTTTAATTTCATCAGACACTTTTTTATCTTTAACGCCGCCCTCTGTTTGTTTTAAGTTGTCACGCAACTCACTAAGTTGTAGGTCCATAGTGTCTATTAAGGTAACGAGTGTTTCCAGGTGCTGCCAGCTGTTTAGCTTTTGGTCATTGGCTTGATTCGGCTCCGCTTTGGAAGTTGTATCATTTTCTGCAAAACTTGTGCTGGTGAATAAAAGAGTGGAGCAAAGGAAAATGAGCGTCAGATATTTCATATAGAATAATTATTCTCTTATTGTTGTTTAACGGTAATCAGCGAGATCAGGGGTGTTTCTGGTTTTTGAGTTTGAGAAGTATAAACCACCTTAATAAAACTATACAAAGGCAATGTTGGTTTACCTCGTCGTGTTTTTTATATCGACCAATTTGGAATATTCATTATTTTAGTGCGTATTTTTTCTGCTGAAATGTAAAGAAAAGTAAATGAGGTATTCATCACACTACGGCCCTTTTTATGCGTTTTAGTATCCAGGGTGCCAAACTCACGTGACTAGAAATGGTTTGTGATGGTCTCGGTTTTTAGTGTAATAATTTATTTACGGTGGGTGTTCTGGTTTGTATGGTAAGGTGGATCTTTATGAGCTATCCATCTGTGTTGTGTTTTTCAGTGTTCGATCATTGGAGTTAACGTTATGAGTAAAGAGCAAAAAAGTAATAAAGAGAATAAGAAAAAACCAGCCTTAACGCCAAAAGAGAAAAAGGCGGCAAAGAAGAATAAAAAGGAGAATTCTCCAGGTCTTTTGGACGTTGACCGTACGCGCTAAATTCACACGAGGTTTTTAACGTAATACTGTAATGGTAAATGTAAAGCTCTCGATTTTTGAATTTTGTGTCATATTCGATATCGGATAATAATTTACCCGATATCGATTGATTGCTCTCAGAAAAAATTGCGGAAAATGTTGCGGAAAAAACTGAAGAAAAATATAGTGCTATATCACTGCCTTACGACTCAGGCCCTACGTTAATCATTTGGCCATTGCGTTTCTAAATAGAGCGCCTCAACCTTTAGCCGTGCCCACGGTGTTTTTCTCAAAAATTTTAGGCTTGAATTAATGCTAGGGTCGCTTGTAAAGCACTTGATGTTGATGCGATTCCCCAATTCTACCCAGCCATATTCCTGAGCCAAGCGGGTCACTATCACTTTTAGCGTTATGCCATGCAAGGGGTCCTGGACGTTCGTAGTTGCCATGTTATCTAGAGCCGCGGCTTTTGCGAGCGTCAGCTTTCTCTGGTTTTGCGGGCTTTTGAGGGCTTTCTGACTTTGCAGGTGCATCTGAGGCTTCTTCCGCCTTTTTAACGCGAATTCTACTACCACCAACATCTTGATTGTTGAGATTTTTAATCGCTGCTTTAGCGTCACCTACTTTGGGCATTTCAACAAAGCCAAAGCCTTTGGAGCCACCAGTTTCTTTATCTAGGACCAAGGTGCAGGACTGTACCGAGCCGTGAGCCTCGAACATCTTTTTGAGTTCAGCTTCTGTAATAGTGCGGGCGAGATTGCGTATCAGTAGTTTCATGGGGTCACCGTGTTAATTGTTGTGCGGGTATTATACAGAATATCTCATCTTGTGGAGGAGGCTTTTATTTTGAGGAAAGAGCGCTTAAGGGCTGGTAATCGTCAACAGTCGCGTAAAATTTGTTTGCCAAATCGACCTAATGGCGGTCTACTATTAAAGTTTTCTCGTTGTAAAACGTAGGCTTATTGAAGATAAACTGGAGAAAGCATGGGCGCACGAAAACTTTTTACAGTCACATTACTGATCTTTGTATTTCAAACCGCTAATGCTGAAATAGTTGGCAAAGAAGTTGACTATGCGTTGGGTGATGCGCATTTCAAGGGTTACATTGCGTACGATGATGCAATTAAAGGCACCAGCCCCGGCGAAATTGTTGTGCATGAATGGTGAGGGCGTAGTGAATATGCTCGAAAGCGAGCGAGAATGCAGGTTAAGCCGGGGTATTTCGCCATCGCCTTTAAAGCTTTCTTCCGTGCTCTTGCCTATTTGACCTAAAATGAAAATAATGCATATAAAATTATTAACCTTTATCACCGTATATCACTTTTTACCGCAAGGACGTGCAAAAAATGGAAGAAACAAAAGAAACAAAAGAAACAAAAGAAACAAAAGAAACAAAAGAAACAAAAGCTCATCAAGAAAAACCCCTGTTAACAAAAGATCTCACGGGATTGTTGGCCGATGTTATTAATCTAGCAACTTACGCAGTAGAGAATGGACGATTGCCTGAGTCGGTTTCATTTTCAGAGCTTTATCGCATGTGGGATAAAAAAGTTGATAAAGGTGAAAAGTTGAGTGATCAGGAGGTGGATAATTTACAACTTTGTTATCAGGTGCTTGAATCTGAATTATCACCGGTTTCAGTGATAAGTTTACGGGCAACCGATACAAGTGGCGCAAGCAAACGTAAAGACTATTTGAATACGGATGCAGGTAAACACGCCAAACGTATGTGGTTTATCGCGTTTGCAACACTCGGCATCATTATTGGGATAAATTTGTACCTGTATATGTTTGATATGTATGCAGGAGACTGGGCGCAAAACTATACGGATTCATTTGGTAGTTTAACCATTGCCTATTGGCTGGTGGGCAGTCTTACACCGTTTGCCTATGGCGCATTTGGTGCCACTGTTAGAATGTTGCGTATTACAGAACAGCGTTTACGCGATCGCTCGTTTGATCCTAGGCGATTAACAGAACATTTAAACCGACTGGTGCTCGGGACCTTAAGTGGTGGTGTGATTGTTCTCGTGTTTAGTGCAGGCGGGGTGGGGGATACCGATGTTAAACTCACGGAAGCTGCTTTGGGTTTTATGGCCGGATACAGCATCGATCTTTTATTTTCATTGCTAGATCGTATGGTTAAAGCAATTTCCCCCAGTGGTGACGTATCAAATGTAACAAATCATGCAGAAAAATCCAGTGCGAAAAAATCAACTCAGTCGTTTGCCAAAAGGGAAATAGAAAAAGCGACTTCGGCAGTGTCTGCTTCAGGCGCAGCGGATCAAAATTTGGCGACATCACCTGCGCCTCATTTATCAGCAGGGCAAAAACTCAAATCACCTAAATCAACGACAGCCTCTTAGTGCATTTTTTCTGGCCTTGATATTGAAAGATAAAGGGTTCGATTTATCGGACCCCAGAGAATATGCTGACTGAATTTACTATTAATAGCTTTGTCGTGCTCTTTGTTGTACTTGATCCGGTCGGTGTTGCAGCTATCTTTGCAGCGCTAACACAAGGCCATACGGATGAGTATCGTCGTCAAATGGCAATGAAAGGCACTCTGTTGTCTGCTGTCATCTTGATTCTATTCGCCTTTCTCGGAAATTTTTTACTCACCGCCTTGGGCATTACACTGGATGCATTTCGGGTAGCTGGTGGTTTATTTTTATTATTATTGTCAATTGATATGGTTTTTGCTCGTCAGTCAGGATTGCGTGGTACGACAAAAAGTGAAAATGAAGAAGCGGAACACAAAAATGATATTTCTGTTTTTCCACTTGCGATACCTTTAATTGCGGGACCCGGCGGAATAACGACGTTGATGCTGTTAATGGGTGGGACTGGTCAGCAGCCTTTATGGGTGGTTTCACTAATGACGGTGTTGGTCGCTGTACTGGTTCTTATGTTTGTTGCATTGATAATGGCCGGGGGAATTGTTCGAATTATGGGTGAAACAGGCTCCAATGTAGTTAGCCGTTTATTGGGAATTTTGTTAGCAGCACTGGCCATACAGTACATGATAGACGGAATTAAAGGCGGGTTTGGCTTTTAAAGAAAAGCGCTTTCAAGGCATGGGCGTTAAATAATTATCAGTACAATAACATGAGTATTCATAGTTCATGTTATTGTACTGATAATCGCTTGGCTTCAATACTAAATATAATCTTTTAGTCGTGAGACTGGTTTCACGTTTTGATTGTCTACTTTTTTCTCAGCTTCGGCTTTTTTCCAGTCTTTACCGTGAAACTTGTGCATTTGCGCAACTTTGTCTTTTTTGGAGGCGCAGCCGCCTTTGGCGTGCGGGTTATTTTCTGAAAGCGAATGCCAGCCTTCACCAGCGAAGCTGACACTTGAAAATAAGATTACCCCCGTTATAAGTATGTATTTCATCTTCTCGACTCCTGTTTCCTGTCATTATAAAAAGCACCTAATTAATTTTAGTCCGAACTATTGTTAATCTCAAGTAAGCTAATGGTACTAATTTTTATATCAGGCGATTATTGGAAATTAGTCTTCCCAACGGCCTAATCCAGGGATTCTAATTTCACGTTCCCTGAATGAACCGTCGTTTATACGTGTATGGCAAGCTTCACAGCGAGATAGGGTTTTAACCTGAGGATTACCCTTTACGTGTTTTGTTCTCAATTCGCGGTGCTTGTGTTTAATATAGCCTGTTTCGGTAATGCGAAGAGGTGTTTCATTTTTACCAATCGATTTATTAATTTTAACTGACCGTTTATGACGAGAAGTATCTGCTGCGTTGGCTGTTGCATACGTCACGAGTGCTTGAAGATCTTCTTTAGATACCTCTGCATTTTCGCCAAAATGATCCCCTAGATTATTAAGTAATTTTGTCCAGGAGCGCGCTGGCAGTAAGCCCGGTTGATAAGCAAAATGACATCCGCTGCATTCATTCTTGTAAAGTGTGTTTGTAACCGGAGCGACTCCGCTTGCTGATACCCCTAATCCGGGAGCAAGAATAAGTGCGGTACCGATTATCGCTACATATGCCTTAATTTTATTATTCATGATTGTCTCCATTATAAATTTAATCGTTTTAATTTAAGGTTGTTTATTTGTCGCGAAGATATTCAAGAACATCTCCTTTTTCTTGTGGTGTGCATTCTCTACCTACAACCCATTTACAATTTCGTTTAAACCATTTTTCTATAAACTTTGGATCAGTAAAACGCTCAGCGTTAGTTGAAGGAGATAAAGGGTCAATAACCTTGCCAGTACGCGCATGTTTCCCTTTGTTTTTTAAATTATCGGTATGGCATGTTCCGCAATTTCTTTGTTTGCTGGAATCTTTTGGGTCGGGGAAGTTCTTGTGCCATAATGTGTCACCTCGGTCGGCACTAAAGTCGCTTGCACCCAGTGCCTTATAGGCTTGTTGTCGACTATCAATTTCGTTTGCCATGACAGCAGAACCGGCAAAAAATGATAAGTTAATCAATATAATTAGTGATGTTTTTTTCATGGAGAAATATCCTTTTCAGAGCGAGATGCGCTTAATGCCTGTTAATCTTTTTGCTCGTTAACTATAGTAGCTATATTACTGAATATCAAATTCGACTCGGCGTTATCTTACTGCACTAAGTCCCTGCTTTTATGGTAGTAATAAACGTATTTTCTGGCTCTTTTTTATCCTGAAAAACGTTTGTATGACTTAAATTATCGGTCAGGATTGTTACTGGTGGTTTTCCGGAACATTACAATTTGGTAACCTTTGTTTTTCGTAGTGTTAATGCATAGTTGTTTTTTATGAATAAAAACCATTTTAAGAATGCTGTGTATATATGAAAATAATTATATATTGTTTGTGGTTTTTCCTAAGTTAATTTAAAGTGCTAATTAGTTGAGGTTGGTTGATAGCAAGAGCGATAAGAGGAGTTAGGAATGAGCGATAAAATGGTTGATGTAATGCTGCACATTGATGAAACATTGCAACATGCTGAGTTGGAATCAATTAGAGATGATATATTGAAAATGAATGGTGTTATGGCTGCAGACTATCATGACGAAAAGCCGCACTTGATGATAATTGAATACAACCCTGATGATGTTAATTCGTCAGACTTTATTGAGAAAGTTAAAATTAAAGGTGTTCATGCCAAACTTGTCGGATTGTAGGTAATCATTGTTGTAAGTGGTTATAGTTGGTGATTACCTGAGTGGTTTCGATTTTATTTAGTCTGTTATTTGGGCGATTCGTCGCCTATTATCAAGCTTGATCATTAATGATTTGAGTCACGGCTTCCTTTAATTCAACCACGTTAATGGGTTTAGTTAGGTATTTTAGAAAGCCCGCCTTTAAACCTTTTTGAATATCTTTATTCATTGCATTAGCGCTTATCGCGATAATGGGGGTGTCTTTACATGACTCCATTGCTTGTAGTCGTTTCAATGCCTCAAAACCATCAATGCCAGGTAAGTTAATATCCAGCATTATCAAATTTGGTTTGTGAGCTTCGGCTAACTCAAGACCTAGAGATGCATTGGGTGCTGACAATAAAGTAACCCCATCAATGCGCGTAAATAATTGAGTGACAAGTCTTAGGTTGGCGGGGTTGTCTTCTACATAAAGAACCGTTTTGTTCGATTCATCGGCATTAGCAATATGACTTGTGTCATCGTGATCATCACTGAGTATCATATCAATATTCGCTGTTCCGAGCGTATGTTCAAATGCGGGTATTCTAAACCAAAAAGTGGAGCCTTTTCCTTGCTCACTATTAACCCCAATCTCACCGCCCATTAGTTCGACGAGCTTTTTCGTAATTATCAGGCCGATGCCCGTGCCCTCAATGTCAGTGTGCTCTGCATCGAGTCGCTCAAAGGCGTTAAATAGATGCTGGATTTTATCTTCTGTTAATCCAGCGCCGGTATCTGAAATACTGAAAATGACTTCTTCCTCGGAAATATTTTCTATACGAATCTCTATTTTTCCATTTTCGCTGTTATATTTTACAGCGTTGCTGAGTAGGTTTAACATAACTTGATTTAAGCGGGTGTGATCTGCCCAAACAGAATCAGTAATATCGGTGACTTTATTTGAAGGGATATTTTTTTGATTGTGTATAATTGACATAGTGAGATTGCGCTTTGTTACTAAAGGACAAATTAGTTTTAAACAGGTTGAGATAATATCGCTGATTTTAACTTCTTCAAGCGACATCTCAACGTGACCTGATTCAATTTTTGCTAAGTCCAATATTTCATTGATTAGAAGCATCAAGTGTTTTGCAGCGGTAAGGATCTCGTCAACATTCTCCAACTGTTGAGGGTTGTCTTCTTCGTTGTAGTCCAGTTTTAATAGTTGAGCAAACCCCATTATGGCATTCATCGGCGTGCGAAGCTCATGACTCATACTGGAAAGAAAATCTGTTTTTGCTCTACTGGCATTACCAAGATTTTCAATCGTATCATCGAGTTCTGATAATGACATATTGATATTTTTAATTAGGTTTTTGAGTTCGCCTTTTAGCTCTAGTGTGATGTTCTGGCTGAAATCACCTGCTGCGGCTTTTTCCAGCACATGATTGATTTCTGTTAATGTTTGTTGAGTACGTTGTCCGGATTCATTGACGCTATTTTTTAATCTGTCCAGGTCACCTTTAAGCGGCGTTATCATGCGAGCGCTATAATTTCCATCCGAGTGATCATTCAGCACTGTACCAATTTCGTTTATGGCCTGTTCAAATGAATCGGTTAAACCATTAATGGCTCTGGCAGCATCCCCCATTTCATCTTTGTGATCGGTGATTATTCGTTTTGAAAAGTCACTTGTCTTATGAATGTAACGGATGAATTTAGCCAATTCAATGAGTGGGCGTGAAATGGATCGGTAAATAAATATGGCAATCGTTGAGTTTAGAATAATACGAGCAATAATAACGAGGATGAGATAAAGAATAATGCTATCTTTAATATCCAGACCACGTTTCAAACTATTGCTTGCGATTTCTAGTTCCCTGTCGGATATTTCCTGCATCAGAGAGTCGAGTTTATTAAACGTTTCCTGTCCCTTTGAGTTAATAAGTTCGTATGCAAGTTGAGTGTTAAAATTAAAATGTAAGTCGAAGGCCTCTTTTCGTATTTCATCCATGGATAAAAAATGGGGTAGTGCATCATCAAATGTAGGGGCTTGTTGTTGAAATTCAGTGGTGATGGATTTAGATCTTTCGTCTAATAAACGCTTTCCTAGTAGCATGCTATCCGGATCCTGGGTTCCAAGGTATTGATAGCTAGCAATCATGAACTCATGGATGCTGTCGTCAAGATGGGCCACCGTAGATAAGGTGGTCATATTTTCATTGTAAATATCGCCGAAAACATCGCCCATTTTATTGATGTAAAAAATACTGCCGACACCAGCAGAAATTACAGCCATAGTGAAAATAACGAAGGCGAGCGTAAGTTTTGATGAAATACCAAATCGAAGATTCATCTCGGATGATGACTCATTTTTGTGTTAGTCCAAGCTCATTTAATACCTCAATTATGATTGAGGTGTCGTACATATCTTCAGGTTTGTAGTGGCGATCATTTTTATAACCTATTTCCCTTCTGATTTTATTCAGTGTTTTAAATGTTTTTGGAGTGTCACTATTAACCCGATATAAATCTTTTGTAGGGATAAGCATAGATCGAGGGTTTAACGCTAAATAATCAGCATCAGACTCTATGCCTGCGAGGTCCAGAGAATCTTTAAATGCTTGATGTAATATTTCCTTGTACTCGGGTGCATTTTTGTCATCCTCAATCCATATCATGGATTTAACCCAAGCCTTGAGAAACTTTTTTAGTATGTCGCGCGGGATTTTTTCTTCACTTTCAAAATAGGATGGCCCTCCCGTTGTTGCGGCAATGTACAGCTCTCTATCGATGGGGGCTAATTTCCCCTTTCCTGATTTGAGTGATTGATTCATGTATTTACCATTAAAGATCATTCCACTTACGCGATTGATGTCAAAGTTTTTAGAGCCTTCGAGATTATTCATTTCTACGATATTTACGTCACGCATAGTTAACCCGCCCTGACTCATATAGTTTTGTATAAACCAGTGAGTGCCAAAATAATCTGCAAAGACGGCAACATTTTTCCCTTTTAACTTTTTTGGCGTCATGTCTTTTGGGATTACCATTTTATAATCATCACTGTCGTAAGACATAAGAGCCAATCGTTTGGCGGACGAGCCTCGGTAGTACATATCGACTTGTGTCGCATTCCATAATCCAGAAAAATCCAGCTTGTTATTAGCTAGCGCTCTGACCCAGTCACCCGTGCTAGTGTAATAAATAGACTTTACATCCAGCCCCTCTGCTTGATAAAAACCCTTATAGTCGGCGACAACAAATTCACCAGCGGGAATGTAGGGGATAATTCCCACAGTGTATTGTCGGGCAAATGCGGGTGCTGCCAATAGCGATGAGACAAGTAAAATAATAAGGCAGCGGATTTTCATGGCTTCTTCCCTTGGTGCTGATTAGACGAAAATAATAAGGTGTAACTCTTATATGAGTTATCGTTAGTGTTATCGGCAGTTCCAGTGTTTTTTTTTAGTAAAACTCAGGGCTTATTTACTTGGTATCCTGTTTTTAAACCCTCTGCATATTAGTGTTTTAGTAAACAGGTAGTATTTTTGTCGAAATGACAGCGAGTTGGAATGAGACCATTTATTTAATGCGGTTTAAAAAAATATTTTAAATATTTCTTAAATTAAAAATGGTTTTAATATTTGTTGGTATTTACGTTATTTAATTTATGAATTTGTTTTGTAATGAGTGGCGGAGGGGGAGTGCCGTATATAATTTAGGGTTTTGTCTAACAATCTGTAACATAAAAATAAAAGGCGAAAGCCACCCCTAATCTGAAACATATGACATTACTGATGCTGTGTTACAGTTGTTGACTGGCTAGATCAATATGAACAATGGCCTGGGTTAATCTGATAATATGGCAATGCTACGTCATATTGCGTTGAACCTCTTTAAGCAAGAAACAACATTAAAACGCGGGATGAAAACAAAGCGACTAAAGTCTGGGTGGGATGAAAGTTATCTGCTCAAAGTTTTAGGTATTGCAAGTTAATTTATATGCAATTGCCCTGGGTGAGTAGGGGGCTTTTTTAGATGCATTAATCTGTTAAACTACAATTGGTGGAGTTTATTTGTGCGCTTAACAAAAACAGGTCGAGTACAAGAAATTTATTATCATATGGTTAACTTTTTGTGACTACTCAGCGTATTCATCTTTCACCTCATATCTGCGTTGTTTTCGTACTCAATCGGTCACATATTTTTATATACTCCCTCTCTCCGTGCGAAAACGCCTTGGTCTGAGGCAAAATCTAAACACGCTGAGCAGTTACAACTTTTTTAGAGAGCTTAAAAACACTGTGCCGCAGTTAACTCCAGATGCTTGTTGGGAACATATTTTGGCCAGTGCTATGAGGTCTTTTAACTTGAAAGCAGGACAGGAAGAGATCGCTGAGTTACCCGCATCGGGATAATTTTAGCTTAGTGAAATAGATTGAAAATTCACGCTGAAATTGACCATTTGGTAGGGTTAACTGCGTTTTTTAGGTTGAGCGTTATTTCATTGCCCCGCTGACCTGTAAGCCCAAAAATAGTGGGCGAGATATTGATACCCATATTACCTTTTGCTTATGAAGCCGTGAGAAGCTTTATGTTTCAATAGGTTTGCTGGGTATTAACATCTTTCTTCACTTACAAGGCCGTAGAAGAGCCTTACATAAAGGTTTTTTGTTAATATTCTCCGATAGTTGCTGCAGGCTCCTAACCAGGCACCGCGGGTTTTTACTTGGCCACTACATGGCCCTAAAATGGCACTAAAAATAAAGACTAGCGTAGATGTATCATAAAATCCCTTCTTATGTACAAAATCGTTTTAAATCTAAACAAATTGAACTATAGTTAATTGATTTTAAACAATCGTGTCTTTTCAAGAGGATAGATAGTGACTGATTTTAAAAATATACTTGTAGCGGTTGATGTCTCGAACGAAGCTGAGTTTGTGATGAGAAAGGCTAAGTATATTGCTGAAAGATTTGATTCTAACCTGACTATTATTCATGTAGTCGAACCGGTAGTGCTCGATTATACAGTTGATTTGGTTCCTTCATTTAACGCTGATATTGAAGAGAGTTTAATTGAACGGGCTAACTTATTTGTGAAGCAGTCCATGGAAAACTTAAATTTGAATGGTGCTGAGTGTAAAGTGCTTGTTGGCTCGACTAAACATGAAATTCATCGAGAGGCTAGAGAGGCCAATATGGACCTAATTGTAATCGGCACCCATGGTAGGCATGGTCTTTCACTCTTGCTTGGGGCCACGGCTAGTGCTGTTCTGCACGGAACTCCTTGTGATGTATTAACGGTTAAAATTAGTTAGTTTATGTTTTTTAGTTTATTGCCGCTAGGGTTTATGGGTGAGTCTGTTTACGATTACTTGTAAGTATTTATCGATTTGGTTGTTTGCGAATATGCCTGCTTGGCAGATGGTGCTCAGCTCGATTTTATTGAATCAATTAAAACGTATGTAATAGATGATAAAGACGTTTCTTCATTTATTCGCGTTTCTATACACCCATATTTAATAAAGGGATTTTTTGTGCGTAAGGTTGTTTTTCAATTGGTTACACAGGGGGCTCTCCTGTTTTTTTGCCTTTTAGGGGCTGCTGCCACGTATGCTGATTCTGGTATGCTTGAAGCTGTGATTCAGGGCAACCTAACAAAAGTGAAAGCGTTAGTAAAAAGTGGTGCGGACATAACTTATGTCGATAATGAGGGTAATAGCTTACTGTTTAATGCGACGATAAATGGGAGGACTCAAATGGCCGAATGGTTATTGAATCAAGGGGCCAATCCTAATGATAAGAATAAATATGGCGCCCCAATATTGATAACAGCAGCGGGCAGTGGCTATGACAGTCTTGTTAAATTGCTGTTAAAAAAGGGAGCTAATGTTAATGCAAAGTTTGAGCGTTATGATAATGTATCTGCTCTAATGCTCGCCGCACAAGATGGGCATTTAAAAACTGTCGATGTGTTGTTAGCAAATGGTGCGCAGGTGAATGCCGAAACAGTTAATGGTGATACAGCTTTGATCGCAGCGACTGCAAAAGGGCATATTGAAATAGTGGATCGCTTAATAAAAAAGGGCGCTGGGGTTAATGTACGTTCTGAAACAGGTTATTCCGCGTTATTTGTTGCAATAAGTGAGGGTAATGATGAAATGGTTTCGTTTCTACTGGAAAAGGGAGCCGATCCTAATGTGCCGGATGACAACGGCGATACCGCATTAAGTCTGGCTAAAAGAATCAAGAACCCAGATATTATTAATTTGCTAAAAAGCAAAGGTGCTAGGTAGACGAATAACACAGTTTTCGTTTATCCAGTGACCGTATGATTTTTGTAACTAACATTCTAAGTAGTATTTTCAGTGAAAATAATAAATATAGTAATTCTATTTTGGGTGATTTTTTTATCTTCCTGTTCGTTATGGAAGGCAAATGACTGGAATGCTTATAAAGTGACGCTAGAAGTTCAAGATGAATCTGGTCAAGCTGTTCCTGACGTGAACATTCAGACCGCAGGAATGCATGAAAAGAAAACAAACAACCAGGGGAGGGCGACACTATTTTATACTCAAGCAGGTTTTCATATTGCTACTCTCCACGAGGTTGGTATGTTAACCAAGCAAATTAAAATCGATATCCCCAGAGATGCAAACAAAATAGTTACGCTTAGCCTTAAATCAAAATAAAGTGGTTCGTTACTAGCCGGGATATTCCATGAACTACTATAAATATGTAGATATTCTTAAATATATTTCCCAAGAAAATAGTTCAACATTGTTTTCACTTGCAGAACTGCTCGGAATTACTCAAAAAGACCTTTTTTTGTACGTGCAGGAGCTTCGTAGCTATGGCTGTCCGCTTGGTATAAATAAGGACAAAACAATTACGTTATTGCGCTCGCTCGATGCGTATAATCACGACCAGATCCTTTACGAAATCAGTTCCGAACTTAATATAAAAGATATTGAATTAGCGATATTTCTTTCTTTGAGTTCATCAAATACCCACCTTAAGTCACTTCCTTGTAAAGAAAGTAAAATACAAGCTTGCCTAGTTGAGCATCAAACGGAGGGTCGTGGACGACGCGGAAAATCATGGGTCTCACCCTTCGGTGCAAATATTTACTTGTCAATCCGGAAAAAAATACAAGTTAGTCCAAAAGAGTCCGGGTGCGCCAGTTTAATTGTGGGGCTTGCGGTAATAAGTGCATTGGAGTCTATGGGCTATTACGGCATGGAGATAAAGTGGCCAAATGATATTTATTTTCAAGGTAAAAAGTTAGCGGGTGTGCTCATAGAGGCTGTGTCCGTTAAGGTCAATAGCGTTGAATTGGTTGTGGGTATAGGTCTAAATATTAATATGTCGCAGGATGCTTCTAAGCATATAGATCAGCCATGGATTGATTTGTATCAAATGTCATCAAAAAAACCGCCGTCTAGAAATGAAGTTGCTGTAGCGCTTATTACTAATATTAATTCAAACCTCGCGTTGTTTGAGGTGGCGGGATTAGCTGCTTTTTTAAACGATTGGACGCAATATGATTATTTGAATGGTAAAACGATCACGGTTAAACAAGAGCAAGTTGAAGTATATGGAAAAGCCATGGGGATAAACGAACAGGGTGAATTGTTAGTAAGTAGTGATAACGAAATATTAGCGGTGAATGCGGGAGAGGTTAGCGTTCGACTCTTGTTATCGTCTAATTGCGAGTGAATCGAATGAATATTCTAGTTGATGTGGGCAATAGTCGGATTAAATGGAGAATGACTTCGATTGAAAGTGATGGAGGTATAAACGCTTTCGCTTACAAGGCCGAAACACTAGTGACTCAGCTTGATGCGCTATTTCAAGTACCCAAGCAACAAATTGATAACGTGTACGTGTCAAATGTTGCAGGTGAAAAAATTAAATCAAAGCTTATTCAATGGTTTGCCGATAGACTTAATATTAAGCCAAAGTTTGCAACTAGCCGTAAAGAAATGCGTGGCTTAAGAAGTGCATATATTCAACCTGATCAATTAGGAGTTGATCGCTTTTTAGGAATGATCGGCGCTCAGCTATCCTATGAGGGAGCAAAAGTGGTCGTTGATTGCGGAACAGCGACAACAGTGGATTGCATAAACTCGGATTCAGAGTTTATTGGAGGAGTGATATTGCCTGGGCTGAGTTTAATGCGGGCATCGTTATCAGTTAAAGCAAATGCTCTGAATTTCCCCATGCTTGATGAAGGTGTTACTTTGTTCGCGACGGATACCACGACCGCTATTTCTTCTGGAACGATATTCAGCATTACAGGCGTGATTGAAAGTGCGGTAAAAAAAATGTCAAAAATGAGTGGTGCGGAAGTAGGTTGTATCATTACCGGCGGAGATGGCGAAACAATTCAGTCTTATCTTGATATTGATTCTGATTATCAGGAAGACCTAGTGTTAAAAGGATTATCTGCGTATTTTCAGGAAAAATGAATGGGTATTAAGTAAAGAATGAATCAGCTCAAAATTTTACAATGGTTAGGTGCCGCGCTCTCGGTAATCATTGTGGTCATTATGCTTGCTAATTTATCCGAAAATGATGGAGTAGCTCTCCAGCGTGAAATAATTTACCCGCCAAATCTTGAAACGATCATCTTAATTAATAGTGCCGAATACCGAGCCTTAGTTTTAGCAAAAAAAGAGAAAATCGTTAATGTGTGCTACGAACTTGGTCCATTTACAGAAAAGGAAAACATAGATTCGATTGAGCGGAGACTGGCAAAGCGAGAGTTTAAAATTGAGCAAAAAACGGATACGGAAAATGAAGTCATTGGGTACTGGGTTTATCTTAAACCAGAAAGAAGTCGTGCAATGGGCCGGCTTAAGGTAGAAGAAATCAAACTTAAGGGGCTTAAAGATGTGGTTTTGCTTACACGGAACAATCCGAGATATGCGATATCTCTGGGCTTTTTTAAGACAAAGCCATTTGCGAATAAACGATTACTAAAAGCGCAGTCCCTTGGGTTGGATGCAAAAATGGATGAGCGTCGAAAAAACCAGGACTACCAATGGTTATTATTGAAAACAGTGGACAAAAAAGACATGACGCAGCACGAATGGTTAAATATTCTACAAGACTATAATAAAATTGAATTAAAAACAGTAAATTGCCAGTAATAGTTGAATTTGAATCTTGCCTTTTGTTGTGAAGTCTATATAATCTCGGCCTCAAAGCTGGTGTAGCTCAGTTGGCAGAGCAGCTGACTTGTAATCAGCAGGTCGTAGGTTCGACTCCTATCACCAGCTCCATCTTGAAGATCAAAGGCTTATCGCGAAATCGATAAGCCTTTTTTTATTCCATTTCTCAGATTGATTTCTTTATTGTTTTTATTCCATTTTCATTTCTACGAAAAGCGTGAATAGCATCTCAATACTCCCTTTTAGTTACTATGGATTTGTCGCTAGGTGACGAAAGATATAGGGAATTTGTTATATTGAGTAACCGAATGAAAAAACAATTGTATTCACTAACTGCAAACAGGCAAGACGGCCAGTTTATTGTCAATTTGGCTGAAATATTGGTGAGCGCGGGCCTGGTGATTGGCGCTGCTTTTCAAGCGCAGGTGTTTGTTCAGAATTATCAATTCGAGTCATATTATGATGATTTAAAAGCCGTCGAGACCGTATTGTGGGATTACAAGGGTGTTACTGGCCGTTGGCCGGGTGATTGTAATGCCGACGGTGTGATTGATATAGGTGTCGTAAAAAATGCCGCAAAGAACGTTTCAGGAGGTAGTTGTGCTTTTGACCTAGGTTCAGAAGACGCCATAATGCGAGTTCTAAGTGATTTAGCTAGCGCGAATATGCTTGATGATAATCTTAGGGCTGAGTTTGCAAATGAAGGTAAGCCTCGTATTCAACTTGCTCATGACATGCATTATGGAGCCCAGGCACAAAATGTGTTGGTTGCCTTTGATGTCTCCGTTGAGCTTGCTGAATGGCTCGACAATAAGATAGACGGTGGTTTGGCATCCAATGAAGGGCGAGTTCGGTTATGGGGCCCAAATCTTAATCAAGAGTGGCCGAAACTAGAAGAATCAACTCAAGTTAGTATTGCCTATTATTTTGACACTAAAATTTAGATGAATTGAATAGCAACAAAAAAAGGCGCTTAATCATTAAGCGCCTTTTTATTTCAAGCCTAAAAACTCAGAAATTAATAACGATAATGTTCTGGTTTGTATGGGCCATTAACTGAAATGCCCAGATACTCAGACTGTTCTTTTGTCATTGTTGTTAAGTTCACGCCGATTTTTTTCAGGTGCAAACGAGCAACTTTTTCGTCTAGGTGTTTTGGTAAAATGTAAACTTTGTTTTCATAATTACTTGAGTTAGCCCATAACTCCATTTGCGCCATAACTTGATTTGTAAATGAAGCAGACATAACAAAGCTTGGGTGACCTGTAGCACAACCTAGGTTTACTAAGCGGCCTTCAGCAAGGATGGTCAGCTTTTTACCGTCAGGGAAAATGACGTGATCAACTTGAGGCTTGATATTGTCCCATTCGTAACCGCGGATGGATGCGATATCGATTTCTGAATCAAAATGCCCAATGTTGCAAACAATGGTTTCATCTTTCATGGCAACCATGTGTTCGTGATTAATAACATTTACGTTACCAGTTGTTGTAACAAAAATGTTACCTGCTGGTGCAGCCTCTGCCATAGTAACAACGCGGTAGCCTTCCATTGCTGCCTGTAATGCGCAGATAGGATCAATTTCTGTAACCCAAACTGTTGCGCCCATGCCTTTAAATGCTTGAGCGCAGCCTTTGCCTACGTCACCGTATCCTATAACAACGCAGGTTTTGCCTGCAATCATTACGTCAGTTGCGCGCTTAATGCCGTCGAGCAAAGATTCGCGACAGCCATAGAGATTGTCGAATTTTGATTTAGTAACAGAATCATTTACGTTGATTGCTGGTACTTTCAAAGTTTCGTTTGCAACCATTTCATATAAACGATGAACACCTGTTGTTGTTTCTTCAGACAGGCCTTTAACATCGGCTAATAATTCTGGGAATTTATCATGCATCATGATGGTAAGGTCGCCGCCATCATCTAGAATCATGTTTGGTCTCCAGCCATTTGGACCAGTGATCGTTTGCTCAATACACCATTCAGCTTCTTCTTCCGTTTCGCCTTTCCAAGCGAAAATAGGAATGCCGGCAGCAGCCATTGCAGCAGCAGCTTGATCTTGTGTTGAGAAGATATTACACGAAGACCAGCGAATTTCTGCGCCAAGGTCGATTAATGTTTCCATCAATACGGCTGTTTGAATTGTCATGTGAAGGCAGCCCGCAATACGTGCGCCTTTTAAGGGTTTTTGGCTTCCGAATTCTTCACGTAATGCCATCAAGCCTGGCATTTCTGTTTCGGCTATCTTAACTTCTTTGCGGCCCCAGTCGGCCAATGAAATATCAGCAACCTTGTAATCACTCATAATAACTCTCCATATTTGTACAAGCGCTGTTGTAAAGTTAACCATTTCGTTGAGCCTGGCAGGGGGCCTGTTGCAACGCTTCTCAACGAATGGTTTTAATAAACTATTTTGTAACTACTCGGCGTATTCATCTTTTGCCTCATATCTGCGTTGTTTTCGTGCTCAATCGGTCACATATTTTTATATGCTCCCTCTCTCCGTGCGAAAACGCCTTGATCTGAGGCAAAATCTAAACACGCTGAGCAGTTACACTATTTTAAGTAACTGTTCAGGGTGTCTAGGTTTTATTCTAGGCCGGGAATGCACCGCCCTAGGGAAAAAGACAGAATACTCTGTATAGTTACAGGCCGGCAGCATCCTTTAGAGCGGCAGCTTTATCTGTTTTTTCCCAGGTAAACTCTGGTTCTTCGCGACCGAAGTGACCATAAGCGGCAGTTTTACCGTAAATTGGTCTTAGCAGGTCTAGCATGCTAACAAGGCCTTTGGCGCGCAAGTCGAAAAACTCACGAACAAGCTCGACAATTCGAGATGCAGCCACTTTTTCTGTACCAAAAGTCTCGATAGAAATAGATGTAGGCTCTGAAACACCGATTGCATAGGAAATTTGAATTTCACATTTGTCAGCTAAGCCGGCAGCTACAATGTTTTTTGCCACATAACGACCAGCGTATGCTGCAGAACGATCAACTTTTGATGGATCTTTACCTGAGAATGCACCGCCACCGTGACGTGCCATTCCGCCATAAGTATCAACGATGATTTTGCGACCGCTTAAGCCGCAGTCACCGACAGGTCCGCCGATAACAAAGCGGCCAGTGGGGTTAATGAAATACTTGGTGTCTTTACTTAACCATTCTTCGGGCAAAACTGGCTTGATGATTTCTTCTCTAACCGCTTCGATAAGGTCTTTTTGTGCAATATCCGGTGAGTGTTGTGTCGAAAGTACAATAGCTTCGATAGCAACGGGTATATTGTTTTCGTAACGGAAAGTCACTTGGCTTTTTGCATCGGGTCTTAACCAAGGTAAAACGCCATTTTTACGGACTTCTGCCTGACGCTTAACTAAACGATGAGCGTAAGTGATTGGAGCAGGCATCAGTACCTCGGTTTCATTGCTTGCGTAACCAAACATAAGACCTTGGTCGCCGGCACCTTGTTCGTGGTCATCAAGCTCGTCAACGCCCTGCGCAATATCGGCAGATTGTTTGTCGATCGAGCTAATTACGGCACAAGACTCCCAGTCAAAACCCATGTCGGAATGGTTGTAACCAATACGCTTAACGGTTTCTCGTACGATTGCCTGCATATCAACCCAGGCACTTGTTGTGATTTCGCCAGAAAGAATAACCATGCCTGTATTGACTAAAGTTTCGCAAGCAACACGTGCTTTTGGATCTTGTTCAAGTATGGCGTCAAGTACGGCATCAGAAATTTGGTCTGCAACTTTGTCCGGGTGTCCTTCAGAAACTGATTCTGATGTAAAAACGTAATCCTTCAGCATTTTATTCCTCTTTAATGTCCCTAAATAGCTATTTGGGTTAATTGGCACTCAAAACGGTGAGTTAACGGCAGATTGCTTGTGCGTATTTATAAAATAGTATAGATATAGCGAATTGCTGGTATTTTACTTAGAAATAGCTAACTGTATAGCGATAATCTTGAATTGGAGTGTTAAATGGTCAGTTTACAAACACCTGTATGTGATTTTGGTCGGCCGGCGATCGGTTTTTCTTTGCCTGGTGTCGATGGTAGTGATTGGGACCTGGGAAAAGCGGCGGGTGAAAATGGACTGCTGGTCATGTTTATCTGTAATCATTGCCCGTATGTGAAATCTATTCGTGATCGAATTGTGCGCGATGCCCGAGAATTGAAAGATAAGCATGGTGTAAATACGATTGCGATTATGTCAAATGATTCGTCACTTTATGAGGAGGATTCATTTCAAAATATGAAAGTGATTTCTGAAGAGTATGATTTCCCTTTTCCTTATGTGATTGATGAAACACAGCAAGTGGCGAAAGCCTACGGCGCTGTTTGTACCCCTGACTTTTTTGGTTATAACAGTCGGCTAGAGCTTCAATATCGCGGAAGACTGGATGAGAGTAAAAAGCTGGCTGCAGCTGACGATGTGAGACGGGACTTGTTTGAGGCCATGAAGCAGGTATCAATAACGGGTAAAGGTCCGGAAGAGCAAATCCCTAGCATGGGTTGCTCTATTAAGTGGAAAGATGAATAGCTGGTCCTTGTTGATAGTGTGAAATTGATGCAATAAACTGCTCGTATAGGGTGCTGTCGGTATTACCGTGGATTATCTGTGATACGTTAGTTCCTTATAAAACAAGTACATAGGCAAAGCTCTCCCTCACGTTAGCTATTAGCTATTGCTGTTATTATCTATCTGAGAGAAAATACGCCCCTTTTTCTGGCGAAGTGCGTAGTTTGCGACTGAATATGTGAATTTAAATGGCCGTCGAGTAGTGAGTGTGCTTGTTCGCAATGCCTTCGCAGAGATTATTTTAGAAAGCCAAATTCCTTGAAATGGTATTTTACCGTTTTGAAAAAGATTTATTTTAAAATGTAACCTTAAGGAGAGATATATGACATCTCGTAGAGATCTGGCCAATGCAGTTCGTGCACTTAGTATGGACGCAGTGCAAAAGGCAAATTCCGGACACCCGGGCGCACCAATGGGTATGGCTGATATAGCCGAAGTATTGTGGAACGATCATATGACTCACAATCCTGCTAATCCAGACTGGGCTAACCGAGACCGTTTTGTATTGTCGAATGGCCACGGTTCAATGTTGATTTATTCTTTATTGCACCTGACCGGTTATGCATTGCCAATTGAAGAGTTGAAGCAGTTTCGTCAATTGCACTCAAAAACACCAGGGCATCCAGAATATGGATATGCACCAGGCGTTGAAACTACCACAGGCCCGCTAGGCCAGGGTATTACCAATGGCGTAGGTATGGCGATTGCCGAAAAAGTATTGGCAGGCCAGTTTAACCAGAAAGGTCATGACATCGTTGACCATAACACCTATGTGTTCTTGGGTGATGGTTGTTTGATGGAAGGTATCTCACACGAAGCATGTTCATTGGCCGGTACTCTTGGTCTTGGCAAATTAATCGCATTCTGGGATGACAACGGTATTTCTATCGATGGCCACGTAGAAGGCTGGTTTACAGATGATACCCCTAAGCGTTTTGAGTCTTATGGCTGGCACGTAATTGCTGATGTTGATGGGCATGATCCTGTTGCACTTGAAAAAGCGATTTCGACTGCAAAAGCAATGACAGACAAGCCAACCATGATTTGCTGTAAAACAATTATTGGTTTTGGTTCACCTAATAAAGCGGGTAGCCACGCATGTCACGGTGCAGCATTAGGTCAGGACGAAATTAATCTGACTAAAGCGGCATTAGGCTGGGATCACGGTGCATTTGAAATTCCTGCTGACGTTTACGCGGGTTGGGATGCTAAGGATAAAGGCGCAACTGCTGAAGTTGTATGGAATGACAAGTTCGCAGCATACAAATCTGCGTTTCCTGAACTAGCCGCAGAATTTGAGCGACGTATGGCCGGTGAAATGCCAGCTGACTGGGCTGCAAAATCAGCTGACTATGTTGAGTCTGTGAATATTGCAGCTAAGAGTCCTGCAACTCGCCAGGCGTCATTAGCATGTATCGAAGCATATTCTCCGATGTTGCCAGAGTTGTTTGGCGGTTCTGCTGACTTGGGTTGTTCTAATCTGACTGAATGGTCTGGTTACAAGCCGATGATTAGCAACGAAGATGCTAACTACATCAATTACGGTGTGCGTGAATTTGCTATGTCAGCGATCATGAATGGAATTACACTTCATGGCGGACTTGTGCCTTTTGGAGCAACATTCCTGATGTTCTCTGAATATGCGCGTAACGCATTGCGTATGGCTGCGTTGATGAAAATTCAAAGCATTTTTGTTTTCACTCACGACTCAATTGGTCTTGGTGAAGATGGCCCAACACATCAACCTGTTGAGCAAATACCAACATTGCGAATGATTCCAAACATGGCCGTATGGCGTCCATGTGATGCAGTTGAGTCAGCTGTTTCATGGAAATGTGCAGTAGAGCGTAAAGATGGCCCATCAACATTGATCTTTTCTCGTCAAGGTTTGCCACATCAAAATCGTGATGCGACTCAAATCGCAAATATCGCAAAAGGTGGTTACATTCTTAGAGATACTGATGGATCTCCTGATGCAATCATTATTGCCACTGGTTCTGAAGTCGCACTAGCGATGGAAGCAGCCGAAGCGATGGCTGGTAAGGGTAAAAACGTTCGTGTTGTTTCTATGCCGTCTACCAATCTATTTGATGCGCAAGATGATGCTTATAAAGAATCTGTATTGCCAGCTGGCGTTACTGCGCGTGTTGTTGTTGAAGCAGCTACGCCTGATGCATGGTACAAATATGCAGGCTTAAACGGTAAGGTTATCGGTATGACGTCATTTGGCGAGTCCGCACCAGCACCAGAGCTCTTCAAAATGTTTGGCTTTACTGCTGAGAACGTTGTGAGCGCTGTTGAATCGGTAATGTAAATAAAGTTTCTCCCTCGTGAGCATTAAAGCCACGTGGGAGAAGCGCAGTTTAAAAAAAGAATTTTTTAGTAATCTGGAGATGTAATCATGACAATTAAAATCGGTATTAACGGTTTTGGCCGAATTGGCCGCATGGCGTTCCGCGCTATTTCACAAGACTTTCCTGGAATGGAAGTTGTTGCAATCAACGATTTGCTAGAAGCAGACTACCTTGCGTACATGTTGAAATATGACTCAGTACACGGTCGTTTTAACGGCGATGTTTCTGATGATAATGGCAGCTTGATTGTTAACGGCAAAAAGATTCGTCTTACTGCTGAACGTGATCCGTCTAACCTGAAGTGGAATGAAGTCGATGTAGATATCGTTCTTGAATGTACTGGTTTTTTCCTTACTGAAGAAACTTGTCAGAAGCACATCGACGCTGGCGCAAAGAAAGTTGTTCAGTCAGCTCCGTCTAAAGACAGCACACCAATGTTTGTATACGGCGTAAATCACGACGAATACGCAGGTCAGGCAATTGTTTCTGCAGCGTCTTGTACGACTAACTGCTTAGCGCCTGTTGCTAAAGTGTTAAACGACAATTTTGGCATCAAGCGTGGTTTGATGACAACTGTTCACGCAGCAACTGCAACACAAAAAACTGTTGATGGACCATCAATGAAAGATTGGCGCGGTGGCCGTGGTATTCTAGAAAACATCATTCCATCATCAACTGGTGCGGCTAAAGCTGTTGGTGTTGTATTGCCAGAGCTTAATGGCAAGTTGACTGGTATGGCTTTCCGTGTACCAACGTCAGATGTTTCTGTTGTTGACTTAACTGTTGAGCTAGAAAAAGAAGCAAGTTATGCGGATATTTGTGCGGTAATGAAAGCAGCTTCAGAGTCTGGTCCAATGAGTAAAACATTGGGTTACACAGATGAAAAAGTGGTTTCTACTGATTTCCGTGGTGTTGGTTATTCGTCAATTTTTGATGCAGAGGCTGGCATTGCTTTAGATAGCACTTTTGTTAAAGTTGTATCTTGGTATGACAACGAATATGGCTACACCTGTAATATGATGCGTTTTGTTGAGCACGTTGCTAGCAAATAATGCGTAAAAAAGAGGGGCGGATTTTCTGCTCCTCTTTTTTCTGTTTGGTTTTTATTACTATATGTTCGGCAATAAATCATCAAGAGAATAATTTGTTAAATGGTAGGCGTTTAGAAAAACCATTTACCAAATTATTTTAAACTTTAAGTTGTAGGAGATACTAATGTCAGTAATCAAAATGACAGACCTGGATTTAGCAGGTAAACGCGTTCTTATTCGCGAAGATTTAAACGTTCCGTTAAAAAATGGTGACGTAGGTGATGACACTCGTATTCGTGCTTCACTACCAACAATTAAGTTGGCGATGGAAGCTGGTGCGAAAGTGATGCTTATGTCTCATCTAGGTCGCCCTACAGAGGGAGAGCCTTCTGATGAAGCTTCACTTGCACCTGTTGTAGCCTATCTTTCTGGTTTGTTAGGTAAAGAAGTTAAATTAGTAAAAGATTATTTAGACAATGCGCCAGAATTAAATGATGGCGATGTTGTTGTTTTAGAAAATGTCCGTTTTAATGTCGGTGAAAAGAAAAACGCTGACGAGCTTTCAAAGCAATACGCTGGATTATGTGACGTGTATGTAATGGATGCATTCGGTACAGCTCATCGTGCACAAGCATCAACTCATGGTGTAGCTAAGTTTGCAGATACAGCTTGTGCTGGCCCATTACTCTCTGGCGAATTAGAGGCATTAGGTAAAGCATTAGATAATCCTGCTCGACCAATGGTTGCAATTGTTGGTGGGTCAAAAGTGTCTACCAAGTTGACTGTTCTTGAGTCACTTTCAAAAGTGGTTGATCAATTGATTGTTGGTGGCGGTATCGCAAATACATTTATCGCAGCGGCAGGTCATAACGTCGGCAAATCACTTTATGAAGCTGACTTAATTGATACAGCAAAAAAATTAACCGCTGATGCAAAAGCGCGTGGCGGTGATGTTCCTGTTCCAGTTGATATTGTTTGTGCGAAAGAATTTTCTGATTCTGCAGCAGCAGAATTAAAAGGCGCATCCGAAGCAACTGATGATGATATGATTTTTGACATCGGACCTGAATCGGCTAAACAGTTGGCTGAAATTATTAAAAATGCTGGAACAATCGTATGGAATGGCCCGGTTGGAGTTTTTGAGTTTGATCAGTTTGGCGAAGGTACAAAAGCTATCTCAATGGCTATCGCTGACTCAAAAGCATTTTCAATCGCTGGTGGCGGTGATACGCTAGCCGCGGTTTCTAAATACGGAATCTCCGATAAAGTATCTTATATTTCAACCGGCGGTGGCGCCTTCCTAGAGTTCTTGGAAGGTAAAATATTGCCAGCGGTTGCTATTTTGGAAGAGCGCGCGAAGTAATTTCAATATGTGGCAGCCAGGTGGCTGCCGTATACAATATTAGGAAAATATAAAGAATGCTCAGAAGAACCAAAATTTTGGCTACATTAGGTCCCGCAACGGACGACCCAAAGGTATTGGATAAGTTAATCGAGGCTGGCCTTGATGTTGTGCGTGTTAATTTTTCTCATGGCATTGCAGATGAACACAAAAAACGCGTAGAAATGGTACGAGATAGAGCGCGTGCACATGGTCGTCAGATTGGTGTCCTTGTTGATTTGCAAGGTCCTAAAATTCGCATCGAGAAATTCAAAAATAATAAAATTGAATTGGCCGAAGGCGACATTTTCACACTTGATGCAGAGTGCCCAACTGATGATGGGGATCAGAATCGAGTCGGCCTAGCCTATAAAACATTGCCTAATGATGTAAAGCGTGGCGATACGCTTTTACTCGACGATGGCCGTATCGTATTTTGGGTTGAGAATGTTGAAGGCCCACGAATCGAATGTAAAGTCGTTGTTGGTGGTGCATTGTCAGATCGAAAGGGTATTAACCTACAAGGTGGTGGTCTTTCTGCGCCTGCGTTAACAGAAAAAGATAAAGCTGATATTATCACTGCCGCTGAGCTGAAGGCTGACTACATGGCCGTTTCATTTCCGCGTACGGCTAATGATGTACATGACGCACGTAAATTGTTAACCAAAGCGGGTGGACATGCGGCTATTGTTTCTAAAATTGAACGTGCAGAAGCATTGCTCGTGCTGGAAGAAATAATTGAAGCATCTGATGCAGTAATGGTCGCTCGTGGAGACCTTGGTGTCGAAATCGGAGACGCTGAATTACCTGCCGTCCAGAAGCATATCATTCGTACGGCTCGTGATATGAACCGAGTCGTTATTACCGCAACTCAAATGATGGAATCAATGATTGAAAACCCGATTCCAACACGAGCAGAAGTTTTTGACTGCGCGAATGCGGTTATGGATGGTACTGACGCGGTGATGTTATCTGCGGAAACAGCGACTGGTAAATATCCAGACAAAGCGATTGCAGCAATGGATAGGATTTGTCGCGAAGCTGAGAAGCAGCGCATTGTTAAAGAATCCGACCATCGAATCAGTAGCAAATTTGAACGTATTGACGAAGGCATTGCCATGGCGGCAATGTATACAGCAAATCACCTTGATGTTAAGGCGATTGCAGCATTAACAGAGTCAGGCGCAACACCTTTATGGATGTCTCGTATCAGTTCGGACAGACCTATATACGCGTTAAGCAGTCATGTTGAAACACGTCGAAAAGTGACTTTGTATCGCGGCGTTTATCCGATTAGTTTTAAGTCTGATACCAGTAATCATGCGAAAGTAAACCGAGATGCGATTGATGAACTCGTTCGTCGTGGCGCTGTACGTGAAGGTGACCTGGTTATTATAACTAAGGGTGATTTCATGGGCGTTGGTGGCGGAGCAAACGCTATGAAAGTGGTTCGCGTAGGCGAGCTGGCTGATGTCGACTAAGTATTTTTGAGACCAGGTGCTTTGATGTCTGAGCATCGTTAGAACTCAATAGATTTTTTATTTTTTTATTTTTTATACATTTT
>Ga0224507_10000102_pt1 | contig 31718 bp, 21 predicted proteins | sample SF_Jan12_sed_USG_3_FD_170159 | JGI IMG/M metagenome (GOLD analysis project Ga0224507, IMG submission 170159) | Sediment microbial communities from San Francisco Bay, California, United States - SF_Jan12_sed_USGS_13 | ecosystem: Environmental > Aquatic > Marine > Sediment | place: USA... | reverse complement strand
CCTGGCTTGGGGCCGGCGGCCTCATGATGTTGTCAGCCGGCCTGTTCCTTGCTTCATTGCCCCTGAGCCGACTCGCCGGACATGCTGTGCCTGCCAGCGCCCGGGCCAAACACATCAGCCGCGGACCAAGTCCTGTTACCAAAGCCCTGGGCGGTCTCGGACTGGTATTCCAGGACAGGTACCTGCTGACCCTGGCCGCCCTGGTAGTGATGCTCAATTGGATCACCACCACCGGCGAGTACGTAATGTCAGATTACGTCGTTCAGCTTTCCCTGACGCTTCCCGAAGGCGAGCGACAGGCCATGATCGCGGCCTTCATGGGCGATCTTTTTTCCTGGATAACAATCCTCAGCAGCACCATTCAACTGTTTCTCGTTTCCCGAATCATCATTTTTTTTGGGGTAAAGGTCGCTGTTACCATACCGCCGTTGATTTTCGCGATTTCCTTCCTGGGCATGACCGCAATACCGGTGCTGATAGTAATGAAATGGGGCGTCATTGCGATCAAGAGCCTGGACTATTCACTGCTCAACACCTGCAGAAATGCCCTGTTGCTCCCCGCAAGCAGGGAAGCCAAATACGAGGCCAAGACCGCCATCGATACGTTCTTCTTCCGATGCGGGGACCTGGTGGCTGCGGCGACCGTGTACGTGGGGGCAAACTTGCTCGACTGGGGACATCGCGAGTTCCTGGTCTTCGATATGCTGCTGGCCTTCCTTATGGTGGCCATAGCCATATCCGCCGGCAGGGGATACGCCCGAAAAGCGGCGCGCCCGGAATTTCAGGCCGCACCGCAATCGGGCTCCTAGACGAAAGAAGCAGGTCAGTCGACGTGGGAAGTTTCCGGAACAACTGATCCCGGTCTCTCGCCGCGGTAGTCGCGCAAAAGAATATCTCGCCTGGTCATGAGAGCGCGCACCTGGCCCAGATTCAGGTAAGGCTCTGTGGCGGCCAGTACCGAATCCTCTGTGAGCGCTTCAAGACGTTTCGCCATAGCAGGAGTCACCACCAGGAACTCGGACTCGATTTTATCAAGAATTTTTGGCCTTGCTGCAAAGGTTCGGGAATGATCGATCAGGATCAATTTCCAGTCAGACTTCTCAAATGCCAGGTTCTCCTGGGTCCGGTCCAGGTTGTGAACCAGGGCATCGAATACCTTCAGAACCTGGTACTGGGGACGCATTTCGCACCAGTTTCCCGGCACCTTGCCCGCCTCGGAGACCGTTCTCCAGTTCACCAGCCCGTGAACCCAAAACTGCAATGAGCCTCGCCTGCCTCCCACCTCACGCTCCACGGTGACCGGAACCGCTTCCAGGCCCATGAGTCGATCCAACTTGTAGGCGGCGACTTCGTTGTGCCAGTGATCAGCGAATTCAACGATGGTGATACCCATTCGTTGTTCTTTATATCTCACGTCCTTGAAGATCGCCCACACCTGGATACCGTCCCGCTCAAGGACCACACGTTTTGGCTTGGTAATCCCCCTACCCAGGTCTTCGACGAGCACGATCTCCGCTTCACGAAGAAACACCTCGAGTTCGTCATCACTCATTGAAGCAGGCCTGGAGCCCACCTGCCTGGGCAAGGGCAATATCTCGTGTCCCCCGCCCTGCCCAAGGTAGAAGGCCGAACTCTTGCCATTCTCCACCACCAGCGCCGAAGCAATGCCCCCGGTATAAACACTGTTTAGCATTCCCGTATCGATCATAATGACCTTGCCGTCCATTCGGCTGGAAACGCGCTTGTTAAAGGTGACTGTATGCCCGACAACCAGTTGCCTGGCACCCAGGACCGCAAGAGACGCGTCCAGGGTATCCTCCACCGTGACGGGCAAGCACATACTGTCCTCACGTGCCCACAATGGACCCTCTGGAGAAAACAGTGGCTTCCAGTAAAGCTGCCTGAATTTTTCAGCCTCCGGCAAGGTGGACGCGGCAGACAGGCGCGGACGCTGCCTGAATGTCGCGGGCAACACCAGGCCGATGTCCTTGCTGACCACGGCCCACAACTCGTCGTACTGGGCAATCGAGTCGGCCATGGATCGATTAGTGCCTTCCAGCCCCTGCTCCGCCACCAACCTGGGCAGGCCGCCATGGGTGAAGGCCTGGTCATTGATGACAATCACGAACGGGAGCGTGCGCAACCACCGCCCGTACTTCCCGTCACGGGAGAAGGCCTTGCGGTGACCGAAGAAACCCGGGGGATATAGCTGGTCAAAACTCGAGTCCCGATGCTCCTCGGGATACAGGTCAAAGTGCTCACGGACAGCCAAGCGCTCTTCCGGATCTTCCAGGTCCTGGTAGGAAAGAAATTCCTGCTCGCTGACATTGCGCAAATCGCCGGTCAGATTCATGAGTTCATGGTTACCCAGCAACACATGCACCTTTCCGCCGCTCTTGCCTGCCTCTTTCTGCAAACGCATCAGCAGGTCCATAATCTTGCGTGAATCCGCACCGCGATCCAGGAAGTCCCCCAGGCTCACCAGGCGTGCCTTCCCACCGGACCATTGCAGCTGCTCATCAATCAGCCCGGCCTCGGCCAGCAGCGCCGAATAACTGTCAAAGGCACCATGAGAATCACCCACTACGACCACTTTTTCGGTGGTCTGGTAGCGGTAGGGTGCGGCCTGGACAGCCGGTGATATCCACATCAAGGCAAGCGCGAATACCAGGCTGGCCTTTATCCAAAATCGATAATGCACGTACTCTCTCCGTTCCATCGGGCCCGTCTGCCGGCCACCCAGGGGCCGGGTTTCCGGGGTAATTCAATACTGCAAATCCTGTCCGCCCACTTCCAGTGGCCGAAATCTCACTTCATCAATTTCAAGCTGAAATAGGCGTATTCCAGCGCTGCACGGTAAGCCAGTTGATCCTGGTTTGCCGCACCGCCATGGCCACCTTCTGTGTTTTCGTACATCAGAAAGCTGTTGCCGTACTCACGCATCCTGGCGGCCATTTTCCTGGCATGCCCTGGATGCACCCGGTCGTCCTTGGTGGAGGTATAGAACAACACCTCGGGATATTTCACGCCTGGCTTGAGGGCCTGGTAAGGAGAATAGGTCTCAAGGTAAGCACGCTCGGCAGGCACATCCGGATTGCCATACTCCCCCATCCAGCTGGCACCGGCCAGTAGCAGGTGATAACGCAACATATCCAGCAGGGGCACGCCGCAGTCAATGGCTGCGTACAGGTCCGGGCGCTGGGTCAGCACCGCGCCCATCAGCAAGCCACCGTTGGAGCGACCAATGGCGCCAAGTTTTTCGGGTGTGGTCACGCCTGTCTCCACCAGGGCTTCGCCAATGGCGAAGAAATCCTCGTAGGCCAGGTGCCGATTCTCCTTCAGGGCCGCCTGGTGCCAGGCCGGACCGTATTCGCCGCCACCACGGATGTTGGACAGCACCAGCACACCGCCCCTGGCCACCCACATGCGACCGGCCAGGGCGCCGTGCTGGGGACGTGCATTTTCGTCATAGTATTCGGGCAGGATTGGAATCAGGAAACCGCCATAACCATACTGGATGGTGGGGGCATTTCCCTTGGCCAGCGCGTCCTTGCGGCCCATGACGAAGTACGGGACGCGTGTTCCATCCTTGCTGATCGCAAATCGCTGGAAAACCTCTACCTCAGAGGCATCGTAGAACGCCGGCAGGGAATAAGCCTGATTCAGACTGCCATCAGGGCGTGCCAGGTAAAGACTGTCGGGAACCGTCAGGCTCTCGAAACTCACCAGCAGGCTGTCATCATCACCGCTGACAGACACCAGGTTCACCACACCGTTATCAGGAAGCGCCAGGGTACGAACCCTCCACTCGCTGCCTTCCTTAATCGCCTGCCTTGCTCGTCCGATTACATTGTCCAGGACCTGCAGGTGAACCATCTTCTCACCCAACAGCACCTCGCTGACCGCCTCACCCTTGGCGGGCTGGTATACCAATTCGGTCGAGAAGTCGGCCGGATCGATGGCGACAACCGAGCCCTGGGTGAACACCTTGCCGTCATGGGCCCAGTCTTCGTCTACCCGCACCACGATCTGCCCCTGGAGCATGCCGGCGACGTTTGAGTGCAACGGCAGGGGAACCTGGCGCAGACCCTGTTTCTCCAGCAGGAAGTGCTCCGACTCAAAAAACGTGATGTAGCGATGGATCATGGTGTAACGCGCATCACCATCACGCATCACGGTAACCGAGGCAGGCAGCGCGTCGGTCACCTTGTTGGCATATATTTCGCTGGAAGCGGTCAGTTCGCTACCCCGGGTCCAACGCTTGATGATTCGCGGATAACCCGACTCGGTCATGCTTCCGGGACCCCAGTCAGTGGCCACCAGCAAGGTGTTTTCATCTTCCCAGGCCAGGCGGCTCTTGGCCTCGGGCAGCTCGAAGCCCCCGTCCACAAACGCCTTGTCTTCAACCGAAAATTCCCGGTAAACCGTTGCGTCCTTGCCTCCCCGTGACAGGGCAATCATGCACAGCTTGTACTCCGGGGCCAGGCAGGGATAGGCGCCCGAGAGAATCCAGTTCTCCCCTTCGCTCTCGGCCAGGGCGTCAATATCCAGCAAGACCTCCCACCGAGGTTCCCCCGCACCGAAGCCGGCCAGGCTGGCCCTGCGCCACAGGCCGCGTACGTGCTCACTGTCCTGCCAATGGTTGTAGACGTACTCGCCGTGAATACTAACCAGCGGAATCCGCTCGCTGGAATTCAAAACCTCACGGGCTTCCTGGTACATAGCCTGGAATTCGGGCTGACCTTCCAGGATCACCTTGCTGCGGGCATTTTCCGTTTCGACCCAGTCAAGACTCTTGTCGCCCTCGACCTCTTCGAGCCAGAGGTAGGGGTCTTCCTGGCGCGTCGCACATGCCGACAGGACTACTGCCAGGGCAAGGAAACAGGTTGAGACAACAGCAAGACGTTTCATAAAAACCTCTAAACAAAAGGTGAGCCGGATTTTCAAACCCGGAATGATATGTGGATGGATCATACCGGACCATAGGGACGGGTACCTAGGCAGGTCGAAAAACCATCGTTTTCGCCTCAACAAACCAGGCTCCTACGGGCGCCAAAAACACAAAAAACTCTAAAAAAATCACCGGACTGTGACTCGGGTCGGGGTTTTTTGGCCTTAATACATGTTAATTTTCGCGCTAGCTGGCAGCCAGGCGAATTTTGATTCTCTAAAATCACATGAATAATACCCCCCCCAATGAGCCCTGGGTCGGCAGAAAGGCCTCCTTTTGCGCCATGAATTCTGCACCCTCCCGGACGCTTCGGCACAAGATAACCGTGCATCTGGCTGCCGGTTTGCTGGGACTGTTGTGTCTCTGCTCCCCCGCCATGGCCAGCCAGCCAACGGCCTTTGAGCAAGAACATGAATCGGCGATTCTTGCAGCCCGATCGGGACAGTTCAGCCAGGCTCTTGACCAGCTGCACCGACTGCGCCTGCAATATCCCGACGCCAGGACGCTTCTGATAGACGAAACCCTGGTCTTTGCCTGGGCGAACCTGGATCAACAGGTCGTGGATAACGCCTCCCAGTTGGACCTGACTGGCGATCCGATACAGGTAATCACCGCGGTCGCCAAGGCTTACCGCAATCTGAAAGAATTTGATAACGCCGTCCGCTGGTATCAGGGAGCCCTGGCCAGACAACCTGACAACCTTGACGCCAGGCTGGGCATGGCCATGTCCCTGGCGGACGGCCGGCGTTTCGATGAAGCCATTACGACATTGGCGGTCCTCCCCGAGCCACAGCAAAACTCGGCACCCGTTCTCAAGGTTCGCGCCTACATACTCAAGAACCAGGGTAAAACAGTGCAGCGGCTGGCGGTATACGATGCCTTGCTAGAGCTTGAGCCAGCCTCCCCGGAGATACTGCGGGAAAAAGCCCTGCTGCTAGGCGAAATGATGCTTCCCGAGTACGCCCTGGAATTGGCTCGCCAGCACCCCGGCATTCTCAGCCAGCAGGAAATGGAGAATCTGGAGGGCGACCAGCTTGCCCTGTCGATTCGAAGTGCCGCACGCACTTACTCCGCACCCGGCAGCGAATCAGAGAAAAGCGAGCAAGCCCTGGCCATGCTGGATAGCCACATCGCCAGCGTCCCGCCAGACACGCCGCTCTACCGGCGCCTGCGTACCGACCGACTGGTTGCCCTGGTCGACGCAGGGCACGCCGCGGAAGCTGTAGCCGAATACGAGGTGTTAGCCGCCGAAGGAATTCAGCCGGAAAACAACATTCGCTTTGCCGCCGCCCGGGCCTACCTGACCAATGGGCAGGCGGAAACTGCTTTGCTGCTGCTGACTGACTGTCTTGCCTCGGAGCCGGACAACCTGGATTACCAGGAAGAGTACTTTTACGCACTGCTGGACACCGGGCAGCTGGACCGGGCAATCGCCTACGCAGACGCCATCCAGGCCAGACAGGCCTCCGGCCCCGGAGGTATCGACCGGGCGAGCGACCTCTACATGAACGCCCGTCTGCGTTCGATCCTTGCACGCTCCTACGCCGACCAGCTGGAACTGGCCCAGGCGGAACTGGAGGCGATAACCCGCGAGGCCCCCAACAACGTGGATGCCAGGCAGGAATTGGCCTCCATATATCTGTGGCGGGGATGGCCAGACAAGGCACTGGCCCAGTATCAGCAAATTCTAACCATGTACCCGGAGCACCTGGGGGCTCGCGCCGGCTGGTCCCGTGCACAACTTGCCAGACAGGATTATCCGGCAGCGGAGGTGGCGATTCGCGATCTCCAGAAGGACTATCCGGAAAGCCGACCGGTGACACAGCTTGCCCGGACATGGCAGCTGCACGAAAAAAGCCAGTTGGTCGTCGAAGCCTCTACCGGCGACAGCACAGGCGACACCTTCGGCAGTCAGCAATACACCCTGCAGGGATGGTGGTACACGCCACCAAAATATGACTGGTTCCGCTTTTACGCCCACACCTTCGACAGCTTTGCGGAATTCCCCGAGGGGGATGGCGAGCGCTCGCGCATCGCCGCCGGGGCCGAATACAGGCGGCCGGGCTGGGATGCTCGCGGTGAAGTCAGCGCCCGGCGCTGGGGCGGAGATGCCGGATTGCATGCCGAGCTGAACTGGCATGTCTCCGACCTGTGGACAGTGGGGGCCGGGGCCGAACTGAACAGCTATGAGACGCCTTTACGGGCAGATCTCAATGGCGTGAGCAGCGACCAGTTGGCGCTTCGAGCCAGGTACAACCCCAACGAATCCCTTTCCCTGGGAAGCGCTCTTACCCTGGCCAGCTTCGATGACGGCAATCGACGCCGCGGCCTATCGCTCTATGGCCGACAAAGAGCGGTGAACAAGACCTGGTTCAAGCTTGACGGCACCGCATCGGCATACTTTTCCAGCAACACTGAAGACCTGGCAAGTTACTACAACCCTTCCAGCGATCGCTCCCTGATAGTGGGCGCGGACATGCGCTGGATCGTTTTCAGGGGCGCTGATCGCGGTCTGTACCATCGACTGCACCCCCGGTTCGGCAACTATTACCAGGAGTCCTACGGAAGCAATTCCCTATGGAGCCTGGAATACGAATTCGGTATGCGTTTCAACGACAGCTGGTCGCTTAGCCTGGGTGCCCGGCGCGGTCGACATGCCTATGACGGCGGTATGGAGACCAGCAATACATTGCTGCTGGGACTGGAGGGACGCCTGTGATAACGCGCTACCTTCTTGGCATCCTGATGCTGCTATCAACCGGACTGGCACTAGCCCAGTCTGGCCCCCTGCATATATTGACCTATCACGATGTCACAGACGAACAGGGTCCTGACAGCATGGCTGTCACCACCGGCGCCCTGGTCGAGCACTTTCGCTGGCTTCGGGACAACGATTTCCACCCGGTAAGCATGGACCAGGTAATTGCTGCGGAGAACGCTGGAGACGCCTTGCCAGCCAATCCAGTGCTACTGAGCTTCGACGACGGACTGCTCAGCATGTACACCCATGTCTACCCGCTGCTCAAGCTGTTCAACTACCCGGCGGTATCAAGCCTGGTCACCGATTGGGTAGAAGGCGAAAAGACTGTCGACTACGCCGGACAAGCGCGAAATCGATCTGCATTCCTGAGCTGGGAACAAATCCGGGAAATGCAGGACTCGGGCCTGGTGGAGTTCGCCTCCCACAGCCATGCCATGCACCAGGGAATTATGGCCAACCCCCAGGGCAACACCCAGCCTGCCGCGATTTCCCTGGCCTACAGCGACGGTAGATATGAGAGCCGGGAAGACTATACAAAACGAATTCTCACCGACCTGCAGAGCAGCTCGAAAATCATCGCCAGTCACACCGGTCGCGCCCCCAGGATAATGACCTGGCCCTATGGCGCCCACAACAAGATCACCGTGAAGCTGGCCCGCCAAAGTGGCATGCCCTGGTCGCTGACCCTGGAGCCTAATTTTGGCAACCAGCCCGGCAGCACCGTCCTGCACCGACACCTGATCAACAACAATCCGGGTATCCGGGAACTTGCAACCACCCTGTTAAGACCGCCTGCCCAACCACTGGTTCGGGCGGCCCAGGTTGACCTGGACTACGTTTACGATCCGGACCCGGCACAGCAGGAACGCAACCTGGGCGTCCTGGTAGAACGTATTCATCAGTTACAAATCAGCCATGTCTTCCTCCAGGCATTCTCGGACCTGGACGGTGATGGTGGCGCCGAAGCACTTTACTTCCCCAATCGTTATTTGCCAGTTCGCTCGGACCTGTTTAACCGGGCAGCATGGCAACTCAAAACCCGGGCCGGCGTGCGTGTGTACGCCTGGATGCCTATCCTGAGTTTCGTCGGGGATACCATCGATCCTGACTGGCGAGTGCTGCAGGCAGGCCCCACGGGTGAGACCCTCGACCCTGCTGCAGAACCCCGGCTTTCCCCGTTCAATCCCCACGCCAGGGCGGTCATCGCCGGCATCTATGAAGACCTGGCCCGCCAGGCCCGTTTTGATGGTCTGCATTTTCACGATGACGGCCGAATGAACGAACTGGAAGACGCGAGTCCCTACGCCATCAAGGCTTACCAGGACCTGTACGGCGAAACCCCCGAGCTGCTGAAACTGAAAACCAACCCCCGGGTCGCCCAACGCTGGGCCGTTCTGAAAACCCTCACCCTGTTGGAATTTACCGATGAACTGGCCAGTGTCGTCCACGACTACCAGGCCGGTATGAAAACCTCGCGAAACATGTTTTCCCCTGCGCTGACTGGAACCGATGGACCCCGCCTGCTAGCCCAGGACTACGCCCGGTTCCTCACCCACTATGATTTCGTCACGGTGATGGCGATGCCCTACCTGGAAAACATAGACAATCCAGCAGAGGCCCAACACTACTACCGGAAATTGGCAGAACGGGCACTGGCTCACGGCGCCGACGCATCAAGAACGATTTTCCAACTCCAGACTGTGGACTGGCGAAACAAACGCCAGGTGCCCTCGCCGGAATTGAAAAACACCTTCCGCTTGCTGCAATCACTGGGCATCAGAAACCTGGCCTATTACCCGGACGATTTCCTGAGGGATCACCCGGAACAGGCAGAGCTGCGCCAGGGAATATCTGTGGCTGAGTATCCAGCAAGGAGCCAACCATGAGCATCGAAAGCGTGGTCAATGGCCTGCTGGAATTCGCTTTCTATTACCCGTTGTTCATGACCTACGTCTGGATGATCGGTGCCGTGTACTACTTCTATTACCGGGAAAATTCAGATCACCGTCGTTACGATAATCCTCCGGAATTGAAGCTAACCCCACCGGTGACCTACCTGGTGCCCTGCCATAACGAGGGTGATAACGCCCGGGAAACGATCCAGGCCCTGCTTGAGCAGGATTATCCCGAGTTCGAGATCATTGCCATCAACGATTGCAGCGAGGATAGCACCGGGGAAATTCTCGACGAGATCGCTGCCGCGGAGCCCCGGGTGCGAGTTATCCACTTCGATCAAAACCAGGGCAAGGCCATGGGCCTGCGCATGGGTGCCCTGGCCTCGCGCCACGAAATACTGATCTGCCTGGACGGAGATGCCTTGCTGGACAAACACGCGACCCGCTGGATTGTCCGTCACTTCAACGATGGTCCACGGGTGGGCGCGGTGACCGGCAACCCGCGGATTCGCAATCGAAGCTCCCTGCTCGGAAAAATCCAGGTCGGAGAATTCTCCTCGATTATTGGGATGATCAAGCGAGCCCAGAGAATCTATGGGCGCGTCTTCACAGTATCCGGCGTTGTGGCCGCCTTTCGCAAAGCGGCCCTGCAAAAAGTCGGCTATTGGGATCTGAACATGATCACCGAGGATATCGACATCAGTTGGCGGCTACAGTCCAACCACTGGGACATTCGCTACGAGCCCAATGCCCTGTGCTGGATCCTGATGCCGGAAACACTCCAGGGCCTGTGGCGCCAGCGTCTGCGCTGGGCCCAAGGCGGCCTGGAGGTGTTCCTTCGCTACTGGTCCTCGCTGATGAACTGGCGGAAACGCCGAATCTGGCTGGTGGTCCTGGAACTGGTGGTGAGTACCGCCTGGGCACATTTGATCGCGCTAATTTTCCTGGTGGCCACCGTGGGCTTGTTCATCGAGCTTCCGCCTGTGCTGCGTGGCGCGGCTTTCCTGCCCGGCTGGGCTGGCGTGGTGCTGGGCGCCACCTGCCTGCTTCAGTTCGGCATCTCACTGGCCATCGACAGCCGTTATGAACCCCGCCTGGGGCGTTACTACTACTGGATGATCTGGTACCCCATGATCTACTGGACCATCCAGACCGCCGCCACCCTTGTCGCACTGCCAAGAGCGCTGCGCAAACCCCGTGACACCCGGGCCATCTGGACAAGTCCGGATCGCGGAATCCGAATTGAGTAGGCACTAGGCAATGGTTAATTCGTCAAAACCACCGATCATCGATGTGCCGCACTTATTGTCCCGGGGCAGGCGCAGAAATGAGGCAGCGTTCACCGCCATAATGTGGTCGCTGTATGCCTATCTGTGGACGCCGCTTATCAGCTTGCTGGCATGGTGGGCCGGCCTGGACATCGCCTACGAATCCATGATCGAGGATGGTGGCTGGCAAGGACTGTTGTTCGTGCTGCGATGGTACATCGTCAGCATCACCCTGATTTTCATCATCATCGCCGCCTGGTCCAGAAGCAACCAACGGCGATTCCGCAACAACGAAAGAAGACGATCACTGCCGCCGGTCAGCGATCAGGAACTGATGTTTCATTTTGGTGTGGCGTCCGGGCAGCTGGACATGATGCGCAAGGCGAGTGTGATGTCTATCAATCTCGATGAGACCGGGAACATCAATTCGATCAGTGCCGCATCCACTTCGGAGGCGAGGAAAACAGAAATATCACAATCAGCGCCGGAAACAGAATCCGTGAATTAATCAGGTCCGCCTGCACCAGGACAAGGCCGGGATACAGCAGCAGACCCGCGACGGCGAGATACATGGCGGTGTCTACAAAACGTCGCAATTGATAATGCCAGGGCATCATATTTCCCCTTGGTTGCGTCACCAATAATGGACAACAGAATTCTAGTATAGACCCGATTTCATGGACAAGGTCAAAAACGCTGCGCAAACCCTGTCGGTCAAATGTTTTGCGGCATCGCAACAAAACCCATGAATCAGGCCCAAAAATTGAAAATCCGGAACACCAGTACGCACCATTTTCCCAAGCAATGTAAAATATGCGACCACGCTTCGCGGGTCCGGTTCGAATGACCACCCACAAGAATTAAGTAGAAGGTTGAGCCAAACATGATCCAAAAATCCCGTTTGCACATTCCGCATCCACCGGCCAGGCCGGGGGACAAGCCGGATTTCAGTTACCTCCAGATCTCCCAGCCAGGCGAGGTCATGCGTCCGGACGTCAACACTCACGCCATGGATATGGCGGACCTTGCTCAGAGCATGGTCCGGGTTCTTAAGGATAACGCCAAGACCACCGGCCCGTGGAACCCCCACCTGGAACCCGAAGTGCTGCAGGTGGGCCTGCGACATATGATGCTCACCCGCGCGTTCGACGAGCGTATGCAGCGAGTGCAACGCCAGGGCAAGATTTCTTTCTATGTGAAGTGCACCGGTAAGAAGCTGTCGCGGTCGCCCAGGCAATGGCATTACGTCCGGGAGACATGCTGTTCCCGTCCTACCGGAACCAGGGGCTGCAAGTTGCCCGTGGGCGCAAGCTTGTGGACCTGATGTGCCAGTGCCTGTCCAACACCCGCGATATGTGTAAGGGCAGGCAGATGCCCATCATGTATCACAGCCGGGAAGGCAACCTGTTTTCGATATCCGGAAACCTGACCACCCAGTATCCCCAGGCGGTAGGCTGGGCCATGGCCTCGGCCATGAAGGGAGAGGACAACCTGGCTGCATCCTGGATTGGAGACGGCAGCACGGCAGAGCCTGATTTTCACCACGCCCTGACCTTCGCCTCGGTGTACCAGGCACCGGTCATTCTTAACGTGGTGAACAACCAGTGGGCCATTTCGACTTTCCAGGCATTTGCCGGTGGCACCCGCGAACCCTTCGCCGCTCGCGGCCTGGGCTACGGAATCCCTGGAATCCGGGTAGACGGCAACGATTTCCTGGCGGTTTACGCGGTCACCCAATGGGCGGCCGAGCGTGCCAGGACGGGCGCCGGTCCCACCCTCATCGAGCACGTGACCTACCGCGCATCGGCGCATTCTACAAGCGATGACCCGTCCCGCTACCGCCCCAAGGAGGAATTCGAGGCATGGCCGCTTGGCGACCCAATCAAGCGTCTGAAACAGCACCTTATCCAGTTGGGCGAGTGGAGCGACAAGCAGCACGAGGACCTGGAAAAGGAACTGGACAAGCATGCGGCGGATAGCTGGAAAGAGGCTTGCACCTACGGAACAATGAGCGAGGGTCCCAGCCTGGATCCGAGCAATATGTTTGAGGATGTCTTCAAGGAAATGCCAGAGCACCTTAAGAAGCAGCGGGAACAAATGCTCGCCGAAGGAGACAAGTAGTCATGGCACAAATGAATATGATCCAGGCCCTTAACTCAGCCATGGATATCGCCCTGAGCAACGATCCTTACGTGGTGTTAATGGGCGAAGACATCGGCTACTTCGGTGGCGTCTTTCGCTGCACCGAGGGACTGCAAAGAAAGCACGGCGAGCACCGCGTGCTGGATACACCTATCGCCGAGGGCGGGATTGTCGCCACAGCCATAGGGATGGGCGTCAACGGCATGCGACCGGTGGCTGAAATCCAGTTTGCCGACTATATCTATCCGGCGTTCGACCAGATTGTCTCTGAGCTTGCCCGCTTGCGTCATCGCAGCGCGGGAGACTTCTACGCGCCGATCACGATCCGCACCCCCTGCGGTGGCGGCATTCGTGGAGGCCAGACTCACTCCCAGAGTCCAGAGGGCATTTTCACCCATGTCAGCGGCATCAAGGTCGTCATGCCGTCCAATCCCTATGACGCCAAGGGAATGCTGCTCAGCGCCATTGAGGATGACGATCCGGTGGTGTTCTTTGAACCCAAGCGCATCTATAACGGACCGTTTGATGGCGATCCTGACAAGCCGGCCAGGCCCTGGAGCACCCATCCCAAGGGTGAGGTTCCCGAAGGTCATTACACCGTACCCATCGGCAAGGCAGAAATCGTGCGCCAGGGTAATGACGCCACGATCATCACCTACGGCACCATGGTGCATGTGGCCGAGGCTGCCGCCGCAAGCAGCGGCATTGACGCGGAAATTATTGATGTCCGCAGCATGGCACCGCTGGATGTAGACACCCTGCGCACCTCGGTACAAAAGACCGGACGCTGCGTGATTGTCCACGAAGCAACGCGCTTTGGTGGTTATGGCGCCGAACTTTCAGCCACTGTCCAGGAAGAATGCTTCTGGCACCTGGAGGCTCCGATTCAAAGAGTGACCGGTTGGGATACGCCTTACCCTCATGCATTCGAGTGGGAATACTTCCCTGGTCAGAAACGTATCATCAACGCTCTGCGCGCCGTTCTGGAGGCTTGATATGAGTACCTATGTTTTCAAGTTGCCGGACCTGGGTGAAGGAACCGTTGAAGCGGAGATCAGCGAGTGGCATGTCAAAGTCGGTGATGTGGTCGAAGAAGATCAAATCATCGTAGACATGATGACTGACAAGGCCGCGGTGGAAATCCCATCCCCTGTTGGCGGCCGGATTGCTGCACTAAATGGCGAAGCCGGCGACATGGTCGCAGTGGGTTCTGAATTAATCGTATTTGATACCGATTCGGACACTGGCTCAGTCATTGAAGCTGCCCCGGAAGAAGACAAGCCGGGGGAAGCGCCCGCCCCGGTTGTGGCAACGGCGGTTGCTGCAGCACCGGCAGTGGAGCGAGATGCTGGTGAAAAAGCACTGACCTCACCGGCAATCCGCCGGCGTGCGCGGGAGGCAGGCATCGACCTGGCCGCAGTGCCCGGGTCGGGTGCCAAGGGCCGCATTTCACGCGAAGACTTCGAGGCCTTCGTGCAGGGACACGCCCGACCGACCGGCCAGGCTGCCCTGGCGCCTACCATGCGCCGGCAGGCCACCGGCATTGAGGAAATCAAGGTCATCGGCATACGCAGGGTGATCGCCAAGCGCATGGCCGAGGCCAAGAGAAACATTCCTCACTTTTCTTATGTGGAAGAAGTGGATGTCACCGAACTGGAAGCCCTGCGCAAGCACCTTAATGCCCGAAAGGATTCTGACAAGCCCAGCCTGACATACCTGCCCTTCCTCGCCCTGGCCCTGGCCCGGGTCCTCAAGAATTTCCCCCAGTGCAATGCGCTGTACGACGAGGAGCGCGGTGTGATCGTGCGTCACGAAGCCGTGCATGTAGGTGTCGCGACCCAGACCCCGGACGGCCTGAAGGTTCCCGTGGTGAAACACGTGGAAGCTCTCTCCTTATGGGGCACCGCCAGCGAGATGCGGCGAGTCTCCGATGCTGCTCGAGAAGGCAGTGCCAGCAAGTCAGAGCTCTCCGGCTCTACCATTACGATTACCAGCCTGGGCAAATTGGGGGGCATCGCCTCCACCCCGATTATCAATGCCCCCGAGCTGGGAATCATTGGCGTAAACAAGGCGGTAGAGCGACCGGTAGTGCTCAATGGCGCCATCACCGTGCGCAGGATCATGAACCTGTCCACCTCCTTCGACCACCGCTTCGTCGATGGATACGATGCTGCAGCTATGGTGCAGGAACTCAAGGACATGCTTGAACATCCGGCCAGCATCTTTGTTGACGAGAACTAGAAGCAAATAAAAAGCCGGTGAGGCTTCCCCCACCGGCTTTTACTCTTTCGTGGTAATTCCCGCGTTATTTTCGCTTACTCCTGGGACCCCCCCTGGCGGGTCGGGCAGGTTTTCGGCCACCATCATCCCGTGGGGGAAGACCGGTGTGCTGGGTAAGGATCTTCTTTTTACCTGTGCGTTTCTGGTGCGCCTGCTCTGAATTCTTCCTGCGAGGCGCCCGATAGTCGCGACTGCTATCCGGCTGGGTCGCGGGAATCAGGTGGCGATCACCATCACCAATCAAGTCGGCACGTCCCATCTTGCGCAAGGCCTCGCGGATCATCTCCCAGTTATTGGGATCGTGATAACGCAGCAATGCCTTGTGAAGCTTTCTTTGCTCGGGATCCTTGACGCGTTCCACCCCGTCGCTCTTGTAACCCACCTTTCGAAGCGGGTTCTTGCCCGAGTGATACATGGCGGTAGCGGTTGCCATGGGTGACGGATAGAACGCCTGGACCTGGTCAGCCCTGAAATTGTTCTTCTTCAGCCACAAGGCAAGATTAATCATGTCCTCGTCTGTAGTACCCGGATGAGCAGCAATGAAATACGGGATCAGGTACTGCTCTTTGCCCGCTTCTTTCGAGTATTTCTCGAACAGCTTCCTGAAACGGTCGTAAGTACCTATGCCCGGCTTCATCATTTTTGACAGCGGACCGTTCTCGGTATGTTCCGGTGCAATTTTCAGATAACCACCCACGTGATGGGTCACCAGTTCCTTCACGTATTCGGGATCTTCCACTGCCAGGTCATAACGCAGACCCGAGGCAATCAGCACTTTCTTCACGCCCGGCAATTCCCGGGTCTTGCGATATAACTGGGTCAAGGCTGAGTGGTCGGTATTCAGATTCGGGCAGATTCCCGGATAAACGCAGCTCGGCTTGCGGCAGGCTGCCTCGATTTCCTTACTCTTGCAGGCAATTCGGTACATATTGGCCGTGGGGCCACCCAGGTCGGAAATAACACCGGTAAACCCGGGTACCTTGTCCCGGATCTGCTCCACCTCATTGAGAATGGATTCCTCGGAGCGATTCTGGATGATCCGACCCTCATGCTCGGTGATGGAGCAAAACGTGCAACCCCCAAAGCAGCCGCGCATGATGTTCACCGAAAAGCGAATCATTTCGTAGGCCGGAATTTTCTTTCCGGCGTAAACCGGGTGAGGAATCCGGGCATAGGGAAGACCATAAACGTAGTCCATTTCCTCAGTTGACAGGGGAATGGGCGGAGCATTAAACCACAGGTCCACATCACCGTGCTTCTGCACCAGGGCCCGGGCGTTCCCAGGATTGGTTTCCATGTGCAGGACCCGGTTGGCATGGGCATACAAGACCGCATCATTGCGAACTTTTTCAAAGGACGGCAGACGAATCACTGTCCGGTCACGGTCTCGTCGGGGATGAGGATTGAATTGCAGGGCCTGCTCATCAGCCTCGTCTGAGGCAACTCCATATAAGGCATCATCACGGCGCTGCTTTTCGCAGGCATCCATTTCGCGAATGTTCACATACGGATTGACGATGCGATCAATCTTGCCCGGCCTGTCAATCCGGGTTGAATCAATTTCCCACCATTCCGTCGGCGTGTCCTTGCGAACAAACGCAGTGCCTCGAATATCGGTGATATCTGAAATTTCCTCGCCCCGTGCCAGCCTGTGGGCAACCTCAACAACTGCCCTCTCGGCGTTGCCATACAACAGCAGGTCGGCGGTGGCATCCATCAGGATGGATCTGCGTACGCTGTCCTGCCAGTAATCGTAATGGGCAATTCGCCGCAGGGACGCTTCAATGCCGCCCAGCACCACGGGCACATCTGACCAGGCTTCCTTGCAACGCTGGCTATACACCAGGGAGCACCGATCCGGGCGACTGCCTCCCAGGCCACCGGCCGTATAGGCATCGTCAGAGCGAGGTTTCCGTTCAGCGGTGTAGCGGTTAATCATGGAATCCATGTTTCCGGCGGCCACGCCGAAAAACAGGTTCGGTTTACCCAGGACTTTGAAGGGGTCGGCAGAATGCCAATCCGGCTGGGCGATGATGCCCACTCGAAAGCCCTGGGCTTCCAGCAGGCGCCCAACGATGGCCATACCGAAGGACGGATGATCTACATAGGCATCGCCGGTAACGATAATAATGTCGCAGGAATCCCAACCGAGCGCATCCATTTCCTCCCGACTCATCGGCAGGAAAGGCGCTTCGCCAAAGCACTCGGCCCAGTATTTCTGGTAGCCGAACAATTCGGTCGAGGGAGCAGGAATGGATATGGCGGTCATATGGCGGGCCCCGGGCTAGCCGGACATTATAGCCCAATCAGCCGGACTCGCTCCAAACCATCGGAAGAATTGCCAAGGCGGGAGGCTTTCGCCTGTGCCAGCCCTGCCCTGTCCCTGGCCCGACGCCACGTTAATCCGGGGCAATAAATTCGCCCGGGAACAGGCCGCCTAGTCGCCCTCGCCGCCTGAATTACTTTTCCGTGAACGATACTGCCTGGGCGAATACCCGAGTACCTGGCGAAATGCCCGACTGAACGCGCTTTGATTGGCGAAGCCCAGCCTATAGGCGATATCAGCAATACTCTGGTCCGGGTTTTCAAGCAAGGTAAGCGCCAATTCATGCCGCTCTCTCCGTAATACTTCCCGAAAACTAAGTCCGCTCTCATCCAATCGGCGTTGCAGGGTCCTTCGCGACATGTTTAATTTCTGGGAGACTTTCTCCAGGGTTGGATTTGGCTTATCGAGCAGATTACGAACCTGGAAACCAACCGATCGCCTGAATTTACCCATATCGTCCAGCTCCTCAACCATGCGACGGGCCGCAGACAAGGTTGCATGCAATAAGCCCTGGTGAGGAAAACGCATGGGACGGACCAGGTCCGCGCTAGCGTACGAGATACTGGAATAAGGCCGGGAATACCTGACTTCATCATGCAACAGCCGATGAATTTCAGTTTCGTCTCCGGGGCAATCATACAAAAGGCCCACCGAGCTCGGTTTCACACCATCCATACTGGACGAGGAAACAACCTGTATAAGATAGGAAAGAAAACAATCCAGAAAGAAGCGCTCAATAACCAGGGCCCGATCCGAATGAACGAGCTGCAAGGTAATTGTGCCGTTGACAGATCCGATACACAGTTCCCCGACCTCCGCAATCAGCGGCAACACGTTGGTCACATTGAACAAGGCATGACCCAGCGTAGGAGAACTACTGCAAATCACGCCAAGGAAGTCTGGATGAGTATTGGCGGTCGTTTCACCCCATTTCAGACCCAGGTCCGGGTCATCCACGCGGTTACCGATTACGGAGGCGGTAATAAGCACCTCCCGAAGAGAAACACGGTCGTCAAGGTCCAGCCCGTCCGGATCCCGCATCCAGGACTCGAGCCCCGATTCCCATGGAACTTCGGAATACTGCTCTTTCGCGATTAGTAGCAGGGAATGGAGCGCCCGCGCATTGCAGGTCAGGCCAGCGTCCATTGCCTTAAATTGCTGAATGGCGCCAGGCCGTTTGATATGCAAGTCTGAACTCCCGCGAGAACTGTTCTATTTGGTAACAACGTCCCATATAGTATTACACGCGAAAGAGAACGGTTTATTATTGGGTGCCATTAATTTATCTAATCACGCCACCAAACAGAGCAGGCGACCTTCACCAAAGCCCCCGGGAAGTTGTTTACTGGAAGAAAAGCCCAGGCTGGAGAAAGCTCACCGGGCACCATGACGCTTCGATGAAGCGCTACCGAATCGCGTCATCCGGGATCGGGCCGAAATACATTTCAAATCCGACGCTCACACCCCAATTGGTTCTGCGAATCTCGTCAAGAAACTCCCTGGGCCAGGTCACACTGGAGGCCACCTCCATAAACAGCCACTTTCGCAGGACCCTCTGGCGGTAGCGCAATTCAAAGCCGTAATTCTGAATTTGAACATCTGCCTCGGTTTCCCCCAGTACGAACGTCTTGTAGGTCACCGCCCGCCGATTGGACAAGCCCTGGAACAAGGTCAAGGCAGAAGACCATGCCAAGCCCTCGACCTCCGGCGACTCAGAGACATTTCCCCAATTTCCAAACCGCAACATCAGGTTGTCGCCGATCAAGTGATCGAGATCGATATTCATACTGGCGCCCAGACCCTCGTCCCGTTTCCAGTAAGTGACCGGGCGCAGGCGTAACAAGTTCTTGTCGCCCATGGCAAAGGAACGCCGGTAACTGACCTTCGCATAAGGATTCACCGGGAAATTAATCCTGGCGCCGACGCTGAAACGAAAACCACGCTCCATCCCGCCCTTGCCGTACCCCAAGCCCACCAGCAAAGAGTCTTCATCCGAGGTGTTGAAGGTGCTGGGCAGCGAATCAAATTGGGATCCATCACGCCCATCTATTAACTCCTGCTCATCTCCCCGCCCAAGGAACAACTCGCCCCGGTTTCGTAACGATGGCAGGGCATAACGGGCCCGCAGTCTGACTTTTTGGTCCCAGCCGTCTCTTTCGTCCCACAGCGCGGACACGCCGAGTCTGCCGTAGGTTTCGCGAGTCGCCGCGTCGTAGCGCTTGTCTCCAAAGAAACCGTCAAACCAGGCGGCAGAATTACAGGCAGTCCGATATACCTGATCTTGGGCCCGGTCCAGCCAGGGTTGATCCTCTTGGCTTAGCTCATCACACGGACCCAACCCCTGCTCGGTAGTGGGTTCGGTAGTGGGTTCGGTAGTGGGTTCGGTAGTGGGTTCGGTAGTGGGTTCGGTAGTGGGTTCAGTAGCGGGTTCGGCCTGCGGGGTCTCAGCGACGCCATCCTCCAGCAGGTCCGGCTCACCCGCCAGCCCCACTGTTGCCCACAAGACCAGGATACCTACCATCGTCCGTGCCTTTATCCTCACTCTTATCCCTGCACGTCGTGACAACGCAATGCCTCTCCCTGGGCCAAGGCCGATCTCTCGGCAATTCCGGATACCAGCCTCAGATTGTCCGTGTTGCCGCGCAAAATCAACACCTCGTCGCCTGCCAAGGCTGGCGGCCAAGAGATTGCACTGAGGGAAATGAGCTTTGCAAGCCGCTTGAGCTTGACTGGCAGCCGGAGCCTTCCGATCGTTGGAGGGCTGACACTAGCCATGGCTGCAAAACATTGGCCCGGAAAAGTACTTCCGGGGTCTCCTTACAAGTTTCGCAAATGCTCCGTCACGCGCTCCCTAATGGCCCCGAACGGAATTGGTTTTGGATAAACGGTGATTGAGGCAGGTATCTCGCCCTTGTCTCTGATTTCCTCGGTAGACATCGCCGACACCGCCATAACAAGAGCATTTTCCAACTCACCGGAGGACTCCAGAACTTCCAGGACTCGAAAGCCATCAGTCTTCGGCATCATCAAGTCCAAAATGACAACCTGGGGTCTGTGCAGACCTATTTGGAGCAAGCCTTCATACCCGTCCTGGGCCGTTACCACGTCCACAGGCAAATTCCAGCTTTCAATACTCAGGCGATAGAGCATCTGCAAATCCGGTTCGTCTTCCACCACCAGGATGGTGTGACGGCCTCCGGAAGACTCGCCTCCCAACTCCCGCCGTAGGCGCTGCACTTCCGCCTCAGGAAACCTCCGATGCCCGCCCGGGGTCTTCCAGGCGTTGATGACGCCGGCGGCAGCCCACAATTGAATTGTCCTGCTTGAGACACCGACAAGATCAGCAACTTGTTGTGTTGTATAGAGGTTTTCATCCGTCATAATCTTTCCTAACTCAGCGGGGAACCGGATTTTCCGAGACTGCCGGTTTTTCGCCGATTAAATTCACCAAATCTACCGAAAACATCGAATTTTCCGAGTTGTGAGAAATATCACAAATCGCGCTCGAAGGCTTGTTTTTCGAGTAAAAATTTCTTTGCTTTAGATAGAACTGTCACATCTACCGGAGCTGGAATTAAGTGCTGACTAGTAAATGGAGGTGACCAGCAGCGTATCGGTATATAAACCCTCTCCCACGCTTTGCCTGGGAAATATCCGCCCGTAGATGGGAAACGAAAATGATACCGGTGGGCCTGCGGAGGTTTTCTCGCCAGAGTTCACGACAGTGCCTCCCGTTCCATCACCCCAGATCAATTGCCGGGCCGGATCGGCATACAAGTTGTATTCCATGAGATAGGGGCCGGAGACCATCCGACGAGGAGCGAACCCGCCACTACTGCTTTGGGAAATAGTCAATACGAATGATCCCGCGCTCCCGGTACAGCGGACATCCACACTTCCGGTCACATCCAGGGAGGCCGCGGCTCCAGGATTGTAAATACCAAAATCCACCGGCTGAACAATAAACTTGCACGTCGCCGCCTGAGCCACTGGGGGCAGTAGCAGCAAAAAACAGACACTGCTCCAGATCGCCCACGGCGACCTGGCTGCCTTTGCTCTTTTTCGCCATTTAGTCATCATGCCATTACAGAGAATACCATTGGGTCGCTAAGCAACGCGTCATTCGGCCTTATTCACGACATCAAGCAGTTGTGCCGAGATTTCTTTTACGCACACAAACACGCCCAGATTGGGAATTCCGTCTGCTTTTATGCCCGGTTGAACGTCAATATTCAGCAGGCATTGCCAGTCGCCGTTGCTGACCAACACCTGGGTCTTGGGGGACACTCCCTGCAAATAGAGCCTGCCATTGCGGCCCACAGGGAATACCTCGTCCCGACCCAGAATTTGAGCCTCGGACCCTTCTGTCACCGGGGTCCCGTCCGGCCAATTCAGAGTCAACAATGCTCCCCGCGTGTCTGTGACATCAAACTCAAGTAGCAATCCCGAGCGATAATAGGGCGCCACGGCCTCACCTGTTGTGCGCACTGCAGCGGTAAGGGGCAAATCTGCCGAATCCATACTGATACGGTTCGCCTGGTAAGGAAGCAAGCCGGGAATCATCAGCCTGCCATTACTGTCGGTCACGCCCATCTCCCTGTTCTCCAGGTAAATGCTGACCCCCTCGTAACCACCAGTATCCACCACCGCAAACCCGTCCTTGATTTCACGATTGGCATAGACGTCGCCACCCAGCCACGCAACCGAGCCGTCGGCCTGGGTACGAAAGCCGGTTTTTCCGTCCCGGTTTCGCACTTCCGCCTGGAGCCGGTTGTAATGTGTGTTCCAGGTCGCTTCCGCCTCAAACTCGTTATTTTCGCCAGCGAAGGCGGCGGCACGATAACCGAATCCCGGGCCGGTGGGCGCATCGTCACGATACTCAACGCGCAAGCTATTTGAGTCACCATATCGTTGCATAGTTGTGGATGCGCTTCGGCGGCCGCCAAAATACTTCATCAGCACGATGCTGGCCTGCGTCTCACTGTTTTCCTGGCTTATATAACTACCGCTTACATTCAAGGACAAATCGCGAGGAAGGGTTCTCGAATAGTTCAGGGAAACCACCTTGCGATCCATGTCGGAATTGTGAAAGCGCTCATCGATGAACGATATGCCCAGCGATCCATAGCCGCCAACACTGGTACCAGCGGAAACCAGGGACTGCATGCGCGGGAAGGCGTTGGGCAAGTCAATTCCTGGCTGGGTAAATTCTTCGCTGGTTCCCTGCAATCTCAGGTCAAAGCGAAATTCTCGCCCCTGGTATTGATGCCCCACCTGCCATAGCGCGCCGGTGCTTTGCTTGTTACTGACAGCCAGGGCGGTAGAGAAAACACCCAGCCGGGTCATGCTATAGGTCGCAGCACCGCTTGCGACCCGCACCTCGCCGGTAGCGTCCAAACGGCCCTCAACGGTGAAATTGTCACTCAGCCCTCGTCTCAACGTGCCTGAAACAATCATGTCGGCGTAATCGTTACTCTTTAGTCCATAGTTCTCTCTGAGCGCACCAATGCTCAAGGAATAATCCGACAGCCCCGGACGCAACAGCTTGTTAGAGGTGTAAAAATCCTGGACGACAAGTTGCTCACGACCCATCAAATCTCGCGTCACCACCTGTATCTGGCCGGCGCCGGTCACGACCGGGATGTCGTCTATGCGAAAAGTGCCGTCCGGCACTTCCTGGCTGGAACGCAGGCTGCCATTAACAAATATATCCAGCGCGGTGGGAACCGCGGCGCTCCCTGATATGGAAGGCTGGGGAAAGGTAACCAAGCTCGGCTGGGTAGCAAAATTTGTCGCCAGCTGAATTCCGCCGAATCTTAAGGAGCGCGACCAGCTGCTCGAAGGCGTCAAGGCATCACCCACCCGAAGGCTGCTCAACCTGCCTGGAAAGTCGCTGGTCCAGGTTGTCTCAAGCCTGATAAAGGGATCGCTATCCTGTCCCACCGGCGTAGCCAGATCGCGATACAGCAGTTCAGTGGAAAGGTTCCCGCGGGGTGTAAAAACCGTGGGACTGAAGAGTCCGGATAACTGGCGGGCAGCCAGACCCGGATCATCAGCGTATCCAAGACTGTAATCCAGGAATGCGCCCATATCAGCATCGGGCTCAATGTAAGAATTCCAGGACAAGGAACGGGTGACGCTGTTCAGGTACTCGGGGGGAATTCGCGCTGACCCGCTCATGGTCCGGGTAGTCACCTGGGTAAGCACGCCTGGCAACGCGTCAAAACCGTGGAATTTGCGACCCGCGTGGGTGACCGCCGGTGGAAATGGCCGGGCCACCCCCCATTCCGCCAGGGTTGCTTCCTCGGCGTAAAGCGCTCCGTTGGCATCCACCAGCATCAACACCGAACCACGATTGGTGCCATTGACGGTCATATCCAGCAACAACAACTGATCATCTCTCGGAGCTGCGTCAGCGCTTTGCGACTTGGCCCCGTCGGCTATTTCTGCTGACGAGTGGTCTTGATCCGTCATAACAGGAGCCGGTGTAGGCGACTTCGTGGACGATCCAAAATGCACGGATACCGAATCGCTGGCAGGTCCGTTGTTCAGCCCGGCATCGTCGAGTTCATTGGCAAACCTGTTGGCCCAGACGCTGGCAGTCACTTGAGCGGTTTCGTCCAGGGCCGCCAAGTCATCGGCGACCGGGACAAGCTGCTCATTGCCTTGGGAAGGCTCATCGCAGCGCGCTATCTGGCTGGCTCCAAGGGCCGCCATTAATAGCAGGGTCTTTAGTCCCTTATTCGGAGTAGACCACGTCATGGCCCCAACTCCCGTCCCTGTCCGAGGTGATGTCTACACGCTCGGGCACGCCCACCTTACCGGGGATCATGAACCCAACGGTTGCGCCCGGAAGAATGTAACGGGCCTGGCCGACAGGCTTCTGCCCCTCTGCGGGAAAGGTCCCTGCGCTGCCGGTAATTGAGACGGACCGGAGTTTTACATGGCCGTTGCCATCATTGCGCAGGCTCACGTAGCTTCCCTGATCTGTCCTTTGTACCGACTGCACCTGAATATTTGGCGCCGCCGAGCCTGCCTGGGGCGCGACAAACACCGGAATGCTGATCTGCAGGCGCATCGTCACGCCAGAGCCCTGGGGTCCCTCAGGTGGCGCCAACTCGGTAATTAGCAGGCGGAAAGTCCGTTCCGCTTCCAGATTCGCCTTACCCAGCATGGCCACTCGCACTACCTGCTCGGCACCCGGCTGAACCGTAAAAATAGGTGGAACAGCGAGGATTTCGTCGCTCGTAACGAGACGGTCCTCTCCAAGATCGCTTTGCGTCCACTCCATCGCGACCACATCCATGGAGACGGGGGTACTGTCTTCATTTCGTATGCGTAACTCAGCCGACACCCCGGTCCGAGTCAAATCCAGCCGAACAGGGTTTACATCCACAGCGGCAGCGTTCGCGAAACCGCTGCACAACAGCAGAGCTAGAAATAAACAGGGAGCGGCGAAAGCCGCTCCCCGGGGTTGTCTCCGTAAAACCATCTTAGAAGATGATGGTTACGGTGACGGTGTCGGTGTAGCTGGCATTAATAGCTGCAGCAGCGTCTGGCTGCGCAACCCGGCCATACACGCTAATCGTGTCTCCACCCAGGTAACCCACGCCGGTTACCGAAACACCTGCACCAATGGTATTAAGCCATTCGGTTGTCCGCGTTACGTCCGAGAACAACTGGTATGGCAGGGTGTTTGTTCCACCGTCAGACATCTGGCGAGCAGTTCCATCTGCCGCACCCTGAGCGCCACCATCGAGTCGAATCTCGGTACTGGTGCCGGTCGTGCACTGCCAGGTTACCGAACCGGCGGTATCGTTGTCGATTGTCGGATCAAGCGTCCCGAAAGCGACGGGTGCGGTAGTAACGATCTCGCAAACCGGTGCGACCTGGGCAGAAACCGTCAGAGAACCGAAGGCATCTGCCTGTACGGTCATGGGCAGGGCGGCCAGGGTTGCTGCAGCAGCCAGAGATAAAGAGGAGATTGAGATGCGGTTTTTGATGTTCATAGTCATAGTTTCCTATCGTGTCGTTTCCATGGGGTGTTCGGCAGTCCAGCCATCTTCATGTGAAGACCTGTGACATTGCGTCCCCGCCTCACAGCAGGTTTGCCTTTTCGCAGACCGAGAAAACTCCTGGGCTGCTGACCTGGCGCCTGCCAAAGTGCCAAATCAGTCCACAAGACCAGTGCTGGTATGTGAGCTTGGAAGCGACCTTAACAACAGGTATGCCGTAATTATGTGAAATGGCTCTCAGTTTTGCTAGATATTTCAATCTGTTAGCGAAATTGTTTTGACCTGGTCTAATTATATTTATTGATTATAGGTCAGTTATATCTGGTCGTTTTTCTCCATTTATGGATTTTCGTCGGCAAACACGACAGCCATTTTGAGCAATATGCGAGAACTTGAGGACACTCTCCCAGGGGGTATTTTTGCTGAAATTCAGAGGGAAATCCTCTATGAAAAAGATGCAAAAGGCAGATTGCCTCGGCAAAAAAGCCCTGGCGCCGCAGATCGGGAGAGACCTGAAACCGGAAATCGACGCTAGTAGTAGCCCAGTAGTTCCCGCATTCCGGGGGCGGCAACATTCACCAGGCGCTTCTGGGTGTCAGGCAATTCATCAGGGATTTCAACAGCCAGGCCCTCCAGGTTCTCCCTGGCGGTGCCGCTTTGCTCCCGATCTGAGCCGACACGCACCCGCTCCCGCCAGTCCTGGGGAAGTTCCTCGATGCCGCAATAACTCAACAATCCGGAAAAATAGCCCTCAGCCGCCTCGCTATCCAGGTTCTTTACATGCTGGAGCAACTCCTCGAATTTCAGGATCCTGGCTTTCGTGCCCATCCAGGCCACGGCGTTATGCAGGAATATCTCCTGCATGGTGGGCGCCTTGTCATAAATTCCGAAAATCATCATGTTGAGCATTTCTTCTACGCTGACCTTGCCGTCCTTGAGGTGATCCATGGAGCCCTGGAAATTGTCGGACAAAAAGAAGCGGGCCCGCGCCAATACCCAGTCATAGGGATCCCGAACAAGCACCAGGTGGCGAACCGACCGCAGGGCGATCGCCGGTTCATCAGAAAACAGTAAATGCCCCCAACTCACGTAGGGATGACTCTTTCCAAATGCCGCCAGGTTACGCTTGAGCACAGGAAACTGGATGAACTCCTTGTGGTATTGCTGATCCACCGGCACGAACATGCGGATAATATTTCGCATCAGGTGGGTGCCGCATTTAGGCACGCTATTCAGAAATACAGGCTGCTCAAGTCGTTGCTGAACATAGTTTTTGTTCAGCTCATTCAAGGTGTCAGGTTTCGCAATTACTCTCGGCATTATCAGCCTCCGAAAAAATGTGTGCCGGCATAAGCCGGCACACATCATATCTTCTGTCGGTTTTCCAAACCAATCTAGAACTTCATGTTAAGGCTCATGAAGAAACTACGACCGTAGAAGTCATACTGCGACAAATACGGTGATGCACCCACTGTGTCCTGACTTCCGCCAAGAGTGGACACCCGGGGCGGATTGGTATCAAAGGCATTGGAGACACCGAGCCTGGCAACCAGGCCGTAGTCAACAAAGTCATATGAGACAGAGAAATTGTGATAAGTCACACTGTCCACATCGATTACCCGCCGTATGGGGTCGTCGTAGTAGGTAGTATCAGGGCTACCGAACCATTCCTCGTCTGATGCGCTGCCCACGTAGCTTGCGTTCCAGTTAAAGGACCACTCCGCCATATCCACTACCGCACTCATATTACCCACCCATTCCGGATTACCCAGGATGCCGGTGTAATTGGTAGCCGTTTCATCAAAGGTCGCCTGCTTGTTCTCGATCATGCGACTGGCCTGGGCCCGGAAGGTCAGGGCGCCAAAAGGAAGATCAGTCCCATAGTGCAGGGCAAAGTCCACGCCACGAGTGCGTTGTTCCGCGATATTGATGTAGCTGTCTCGGATATCGTCAACACGGTGATCACCACCTGCTCCAGCCGCAGGATTATTGAAGCGGGTGAACAAGTCGCATATCGGATCCTCGGGGAAGAACTCGGAGTTGTAGCAACGACTCACGATGCCAGTCGGCCCCAACTGAGCAACCTCGTCCTCGATCTGGATATCGAAGTAGTCCACTGCAAAATTGATATTCGCGAACTCCGGCGTCCACACCACACCAACAGTCTTCGATACCGAGGTTTCGGCTGACAAGATTCCAAGGCCGCCACCGGTTATGACCGTAGCGGAGGAGGGCCAGCCAGCCCAATCCGCCGGCACACCGTCTGCCGCACAGTTGTCCGCGAGACGCTGGGTGATGCTGCCGTCTGCCAGGTTATCACCCCAGCCAATGCACGGATCTTCGGATTGTTGCCCGTAGTAACTGGTCTGATCCGCCAGGTACAACTCAAACAACGCCGGCGCCCTGAATGAAGTGCCCTTGTTGGCGCGAATCATGATGGACGGCACCACCTGCCAGTTCAGTCCCACCTTGTAGGTGGTATCACTGCCATAGGAGTCCACGTCGGTGTAACGGAAGGACGCAGTCATGTCCAGGCTGTTTACTAACTCCATGTCCCTTAACAGGGGAACATCGACCTCGCCGAACACCGCTTTGGTCTTGTCATCACCCTTGGTAATACCGGCCCCACTCAAACCCCAGGAGTTGTTAGCCAGGGTGATTTCACCCGGATGGTCGTCAATCTCATCAGCCCGGTAGTTCACGCCAAAGGCGGCGGCAACGGTGCCCGCCGGCAACTCAAACAGGTCGCCCGTCACGAAGGCTTCGATATCCCACTGGGTGTACTCTGTGTTCCCCTTCTCTACGCCGAAAAGGAAATCTCGAACCTCCGGTGAAACTTCACCCGCGAGGAAAGCAGGATCCCACCACGGAACATCCACGCACGGCGCGCCACGCACCGAGGACACGGTACCGGCACAGGATCCGGTCGAAAATTCCGTGTCATAAATTGAGTCCTGGTAGACAACTTTATTGGTGTAGTCGCCGTCAGACAGGCTGTACTGGGCGTGCATATCCCAAGTCCATCCGGTGCTCCCGATGTCGCCCCGCAGACCACCCATAAAACGGCTGTATTTGACCTCGATTTCCGAACCATAGTGATCAGTCAGGGCCAGGGGGCTCATGTAATACGCTGCGCCTTCCCAGCCCTCGTATAGAGAACTTGTACCAAAGGGAAAACCATAGATATCAAGAGGGTTTCTGGATGCGTAAGAATATTGCCAGATCTGCCTGTAAGCATTGGTAGTGGTCTTGCGGCGGTTCAACAACAATTCGCCATAGGCGGTAATGCTGTCGGTCACCTCATATTCACCGTCCGCGAACAGGGTCATCTTTTCGGTTTCAGGTATCAGAGACTGCGCATCCATGAACGGATGGCGCCCATTACCCACACCGGCGGTAAGACGGTCATAGTTCACCAGGTACCAGCCCGGAGGCGTCACCAGGTGATAAGGATTGGCAGGATCAGACACAACCGCGGGAATTACGCCGGCCAGGTTGCCGTCGTAATCATACTGCAGAAAATTCCTGAAATTTGGCGTATTGGGATCGTCTTCAGGGAAAAACTGGTTGTAATCGTAGTACCACATCTGACCCCAGGGGGATTGCCGGCAGGCGAATTCACCGGTGCGCGGATCTGTAACATCCGCACGCTCGCCGGTATCAGGATCAAAAATGTATTGTTCACTGCAATTGGTGTAATCCCTGTCACCTTCGGCCAACTCAGACTGCTTCTTGTAATCGGCAACAATATTGAATGTGCCGCGCTCGAAGGTCTTGCCCCAGGACGCGCTGATCTGGGACTGCTCACCACCACTTTCGGAGGGCATGCTCACGAAACCGTTAATTTCGGCGCCATCACCTTTCTTGGTAATGATGTTCACTACGCCGGCCACGGCATCCGATCCATAGACCGAGGATGCACCATCTTTGAGAATTTCAACACGCTCGACCATAGCCAGCGGTATCACGTTCAAGTCCAGCGAGGACACGCCGCCGCGAGTACCTGCCGGTCCCACCCTGCGACCGTTGACCAGAATCAGTGTCCGGTTTGCGCCCAGCCCGCGCAGGGACAGGGTCTCCGAGCCCGTGCCACCATTGGTCACAAAGGCAGATGAAATGGTCGAATTAATTTGGGGAGAACCGGCCGCAACCGTTGTGGACTGCAGCAGGGACGCCAAGTCGTTTAAGCCCTGGGTAGCCGCATCCTCTGCCAGCACAACATCAATCGGTGTCGTGCTGCTAAACACGTCTCGCTTGATGCGCGAACCGGTGATAACAATTTCTTCAACCACCTGTCCATCATCTCTTGCAGTCGCTTCCGCTGTTGCAGCTTCGTCCTGATCTTGAGCCAGCGCCTGAGCGCTTATGCCAAAGACGCCAGCGGTAAGCACACAGCTTATCGCCCTCGACAATGTCGAATTATTTTTTGTCATTATTAATTCCCCAATTATCCCTTTTGGAAAGCCCTTTTTTGAAACTAGTTGAAAAAACTGATTTCATCTGCATAACACTTAGCACAAGCTGCTTGAGTGAACAAGATAGTATAAATACGATATTCGCCTTAGTTTTCAATCGTTAGGGCGCAGCGAATACTGATCACTTCGACACTGGGAAACGACGAAAGGCGCTTGATTCCAATGGATGAGGGAAATTCTGCTAACGCACTTTCTGTCCGCCTTGGGACCACGAAAAAATTCACACGCCAGGCACGCTGCTATGGGTTTTATGCCCTGAATACCCATTGGGAGTGAAAGAACCATTCCAAATGGCCCATGCCACAAATCGGAAATAGCACACTAGAGAAACCACAAGGAAGATTAACGAAGAGCACCGTAGCGACCACACAGGCTGCACAAGGATCGCCCCCAACCGAAATCAACACCCCACTTTTCATTACTGCCTACCCAGCATTTCTCAAGTCCCACATAATGCATGTGCATTAGCAATTCACCCGGGCGGCGGTTCGCACGGCAGTTCATCAGAACTGACAGCAGCAATAATGCAGAACAACAATAAGGCGGGCCCAATGAGCACCCTGGTTATCCAATCCCATCGAACACCGTTACCCGCTGCATGGCTACAGCCCTGCCTGGACTCGGTGCGTGGCTGGGCCCGCGGCAATAATTTTGAATACCGTTTCCTGGGGGACGAGATTTTCTCGCCATTGCCCGAGGCCATTCTGCAAAAAACCGCCGACCGACTGCAGGCCGCCTCAGACCTTGCCAGGCTGATCGCTTTGCAGGGAGCGCTGGATGAGGGATATGAAACGGCTATCTGGTGCGACGCCGACTTCCTGGTGTTCGCGCCACATGCCTTGTCACTTCCGGCTGATAGCTATGGACTGGGTCGCGAAGTCTGGGTACAGCCCGGCTCGGGAAAACTTCGCGCCCAGGTAAAAGTGCACAATGCATTCATGTTTTTTCGTCGCGGCAATCCGTTCCTGGATTTCTACCGGTATGCGGCCCAGCGAATGCTTGAAGTCCATGAAGGACCGATGGTGCCCCAGTTCGTGGGGCCAAAATTCCTCACTGCCATCCACAATATACTGACATGCCCGGTGGTCGAAGAGGCCGCCATGTTCAGCCCCGCCACCACCCGGGCCCTGCTCGCCGGGGGCGGTCCAGCCCTGGAGCTGTTGCTGGCCAAGAGCATTCGGCCCCCTGCGGGAGCGAACTTGTGCTCCTCGCTGGCCGACAACGGCGAGCTCAGCGAGGGCGAACTGGAACAGGCCGTGGACCGCCTGCTTGCCCGGGGGTCCATCGTCGCCTAGGTACTAGCCCGGATTCCCCGAACTGACGGCGACCAGCAGTATCGTCCCCTGGTCCCCAAGCAAGAAGGGGAATATCGGTATGGACTGGCTGACCCCACAAATTCAAGCCCTGGCCTGGACTGCCATGGTCATCGGATTCGTGCACGCCGTCCTGGGACCCGATCACTACCTCCCCTTTATCGCACTGGCCCGCTCCCGCCGCTGGAGCCACGCCCGCACCCTTGTCGTTACCGGCGTGTGTGGCATCGGCCATGTAACCGGCTCGGTGCTCATCGGCTTGCTGGGCCTGGGTGCAGGGGCGGCGTTGAAT